>PPYE01585965.1_pt1 | contig 17610 bp, 16 predicted proteins | sample 1559881 | NCBI WGS metagenome assembly PPYE01 (sample SAMN08240022, study PRJNA423297) | Human gut metagenome, whole genome shotgun sequencing project. | reverse complement strand
TCTTAATAATATCGTTCATCGTGTGAACCTCCTTCATCTATTGGATGTTCTTAATACGCCGGCAGTAAATCAGATTCACCACTCACAGTAACAGAGGACCATCTATTTCTTGTCACAACGACTTATTCTAGCATATATTGTCCCAAAATGCAAGCATTTTATGAGCTGTTTCGCCTTGGTGTTTAGCCTTGATTTCGCCTTGGTTCTATTCCTCTTCTTTTTCTCCGGGAAGGATGTACAGATGAACCTTGTCAATACGGTTCTTTTCCACCTGTTCCACTACCAGGCGCACATTGCCGCACACCACCTCTTCGCCCTGGGAAGGCAGATGTTCCAGGCGGTCAATCACAAGACCTCCCACAGAATCATAGTCCTCAGAAGACAGTTCCAAATCCAGGATGTCATTGAGGTCATCCAGCTTCATGGAACCTTCCACCAGATACTGGCCGTCTCCCAGATCCACCAGCTCCTCTTCCTCATCCTCGTCATACTCATCGCGGATATCGCCCACGATTTCTTCCAGTATATCCTCCAGGGTAATCAGACCTGCCGTGGCGCCGTACTCATCCAGAACAATAATGATATTGTTGGGAGACTTTTTTATCTCCATCATCAGCTCGGATAGCTTTTTAGATTCAAAGGTATAAAAAGGCTGGCGCAGGTAATCAGACACGCAGAAGGACGCCTTGTCCTCCACCAGCAGCAGGTCCTTAATATTGATGATACCCACCACATTGTCCGTTGTCTCCTTATAGACCGGAAGCCTGGTATAATGCTCCTCTCTGAATATCTGAATCAGATCATCATAATCAGCCTCTATGTCAACAAACACCATGTCGATTCTGGGCACCATGACATCCTTTGCCACGGAGTCTCCCAGGTCAAACACATTGTTGATCATCTCACGTTCTTCCGACTCAATAACACCCTTTTCATGGCCCACGTCCACAATGGTCCTGAGCTCGTCCTCTGTAATGTCGTTATCTCACCAAAAATCAAAATTAAAAGCGTCAGTACGCCGGTCGCGGCTCCAGCGGCTTTATTTCCAAATATTTCCGTCACCAGCACGGTAAGCATGGATGAGGCCGAAAGATTCACCACATTGTTGCCGATTAATATGGCACTGAGCATCTTTCCCTGATTCTCAGACAGCTTCATCACCCACTGCGCAGACTTGCTCCCCCCTTCTGCCAATGTCCTGATACGGATTTTATTGACGGTTGTGAGGGCAGTCTCCGAAGACGAGAAAAAAGCGGAAAGTCCCAGTAAAATGATAATGATAACGACACGTATGGCAATACTGTCACCCGATGGGTCCAAAAAAATCAACTCCTATTATTTCATATTTTACAGTCCCAAAAGCCCGGAACGTATGGGCCGTGGCCTGTAATGTGTGTATTTATGTGGATAGTTTCAGAGAATTGTACAATATTATTGGGGGATTGTCAATATGGAAGGATTCGCGGGGTGGGGGCAGGGGAGAGAAAAAAAGGGGGTATCGAGGAAAAGCAGCGGGAGGGGATTGACATTGTTAGGCTGCCCGTATCTTAAGCCTGCGGCTCTCATCTGCGCGAAGCGGGGAAAATATGCGGCTGGTGGGGAGATACGTTGTGGAGTGAGAGGAACGGGGGCGGAAACACCTCCCCCTCCGCCCATCATCCCCCCGCAAGCATCCCCATCACTTTAAAGTACCCTTGCAGCTCCCCAACCGTACAAGTCTTCTCAGCCAGCAATTTCTTTGCCGCAGCCATTGCCTTTCGTTTGGTGCGGCCGGCAGAGGCCTCATCGTTCAGGGATTTTACATACTGGTCTATAAGCTCCTCCAGGATTTCCAGGTCGCCTTTTTCCCGGCGGAGGGAATCCAGGTATTTTACCTCCTTCATGGTCAGGGCGGCATGTTCCAGCAGGTCCGGGCGGCGCTCCAGAGTGCGTTTTATGGATTGCTGCCTGCGCCACTCCTCAATATTTTTATGGTGGCCGCTTAAAAGCACCTCCGGGACTTCCATCCCGCGGAATACCTCGGGACGGGTGTATTGGGGGTATTCTAACAGGCTGTCATGGAAGGATTCTTCCTCAGCCGAGGCGTCGTTGTTCAGAACCCCGGGCACCAGACGGGAGATACAGTCAATCATAACCATGGCGGGAAGTTCCCCGCCTGTGAGGACATAATCTCCCACGGAAAGATAATCCGTGGCAATCAGCTCCAGGGCACGCTCGTCGATTCCTTCGTAATGCCCGCAGAGAAAGACCAGATCCTCCTCCTTTGCCAGCTCCTCCGCTATGGTTTGGTTAAATACCCTGCCCTGGGGCGTCATATAGATAAGCCTGGGCTTCCTGCCGATGCGCCCGCACAGGGCCTCGTAAGCCTCGCACACAGGCCCCGGCTGCATAACCATGCCTGCGCCGCCGCCGTAAGGGGCGTCGTCCACATGTCTGTGCTTATCCTTTGAATAATCCCTGATGTCAATGGCTTCCACAGATATGGTCTTGCTCTCCATGGCCCGCCCCGTTATGCTGGTTCCCAGTCCTCCCATAACCATGTCGGGGAACAGTGTCAGTATGTGAAAATTCATCCGGTCTCCTTCCAGCGGTTCTTAAGCTTTGTCTGAAGGCGGTACAGGGTGTTCATAGCATCAAGAGGCGTCATGGTGGACAGCTCCAGACTGTCCAGCTCACGTATGATATCGTCATCCTTTACCGTATCAAAGAAGGACAGCTGCTGCAGGTCCACCTCATCCGGCTTCGGCACCGCCTTGTGCTGGGTTATGTTGGAACTGATTTCCGCAATTTCCTTTGCCCTGGCCGTGATGTCCGCATCGCTTAATTCTTCCGCGATTTCTTTTGCCCTGGCTATAACGGAATCCGGCACGCCGGCCAGCTTTGCAACCTGGATGCCGTAGCTCTTATCTGCACCGCCTCGGACAATCTTGCGCAGGAATACGATGTCGTCTCCCTGCTCCTTTACCGCTATACAATAATTTTTCACCCCTGCTATGGTGCCTTCCAGCTCTGTCAGTTCATGGTAATGGGTGGCAAACAGTGTCTTGGCTCCCAATAGCTTGGAATTGCTTATGTGTTCTATTACAGCCCAGGCAATGGACAATCCGTCAAAGGTGCTGGTTCCCCTTCCGATTTCATCCAGTACCAGAAGACTGTTTCTGGTGGCATTGCGCAGGATGTTGGCCACCTCTGTCATTTCCACCATGAAAGTGCTCTGTCCACTGGCCAGATCGTCGGAAGCCCCCACCCTGGTGAAAATACGGTCGCATATGCCGATATCAGCCTCCTGGGCCGGCACAAAACTGCCCAGCTGGGCCATAAGTACAATCAGGGCCACCTGGCGCATGTACGTGGATTTACCCGCCATGTTGGGGCCTGTGATAACGGACAGCCGGTTCTTTCCATTGTCCAGAAAGGTGTCGTTGGCCACAAACATGTCGTCCCGCATCATCTGCTCCACCACGGGATGGCGGCCGTTCTTAATCTGAATCACGCCCTTGTCGTTGATGGAGGGCTTCACATAGTTGCGCCGGGTTGCCACCACGGACAGGGAACAGAATACGTCGATTCCAGCTATGGACTTGGCCGTCTTTTGAATGCGGATGACCTCTGCCCCGATTTTGTCCCTGACCTCGCAGAACAGGTCATACTCCAGGGACACCAGCTTTTCCTCCGCGCCCATGATGATGTCTTCCAGCTGCTTTAATTCATCGGTGGTAAACCGCTCCGCGTTGGTCAGGGTCTGCTTGCGGATATAGTAATCCGGCACCTGGTCCTTGAAGGAGTTGGTCACCTCAAAATAGTAACCGAATACCTTGTTGAATTTCACCTTCAGGGTCTTAATGCCTGTCTTTTCTTTTTCCTTTGCCTCCAGCTCCGCCAGCCAGTTCTTACCCTCTGTCTTGGCATGGCGCAGCTTGTCCGCCTCCTGGTTGTAGCCGTCCTTTATGATGCCGCCTTCCCTGACCGTAATGGGCGGCTCCTCCACAATGGCATCCCCTATAAGCTGGAAGATATCCTGAAGGGGATCCAGCTCCCGGCCCAGCTCTGCCAGAAGTTCGCTGTTAAACTCTCCCAGTATCCGTTTGATATAGGGAAGCATTTCCAGAGAGCTTCTGAAGGCAATCAGGTCCCTTGGATTGGCTGTCTTATAGCTGATTCGCCCTATCAGACGCTCCAGGTCATAGATGGGATTTAAGTACTCGCATATCTCTTCCCGGGAGATATAGTTCATGTTCAGCTCTTCCACCGCGTTCTGGCGCTTGATGATTTCGTCTCTGTGAATCAGCGGCTGTTCGATGCAGGCGCGAAGCAGCCTGGCTCCCATGGCTGTCTTTGTCTTGTCCAGAACCCACAGCAGGGTGCCTCTCTTCTGTTTTTCCCGCATGGTCTCCACCAGCTCCAGGTTCCTTCTGGTGGATGTGTCAATAACCATGTACTGTCCGGTAGAATAGGGGGTGATGGTGGTAATGTGCTCCAGGGTGCTCTTCTGGGTCTCATAGATATACTGCATCACGGCGCCGGCGGCAATGATGCCTGTGGCATAGTCCTCCAGCCCCAGTCCCACCAGGGCTCCCACCTTAAAATGCTCCATCAGGATACGGCGGCAGGATTCCTCACCGAAAAAGCGGCTGTCCAGGGCAGAAATAACCACCTGATAGCGGTTTTTCAGCTCGTCCATATCCACGCCCGACATGTAAAAGGCATTGTTGCAGATAATCTCAGACGGGGAAAATTTGTTGATTTCGTCAAACAGTTCCCGGTCCGAATCCACCTCAGTCACCATGAAATCCCCGGTACTGATATCCGCGGTGGATATTCCGTAGATTCCATCCATATATACAATTCCCATCAGGTAATTGTTCTTTGTCTCATCCAGCACCTGGGAGCTGGTTATGGTTCCCGGAGTCACCACCCGGATTACCTCACGCTTCACCAGGCCCTTGGCCTGCCTGGGATCCTCCATCTGCTCTGCTATAGCGACCTTATATCCCTTCTGGACCAGGCTCTCCATATAATGCTGCATCATGGGAGATAATTGTGACAAATCTATCAAAATGCTGACCTCTCTTCTCTAGTATGCTTGTTTATTCTTGTTTTATCTTAATTTGCCGGTTATTGTTTGTCTGGTTCTATTCATTTTCCTTATCAGCTATATGTCCCATATAATAAAAGCCCTTGCTCTCCTGCAGATACACCGGCACCAGCCTTCCAATCATGGATGCATCTCCCGGGAAGTGTACCACTGTATTGTTGGACAGGCGGCCTGTCATAAGCCCCGGCGCATGGTCGTTCACCTCTTCCACCAGGACCTCCTGGACTGTCCTGACATCCCGTCCACACACCTCTGCCGAGATATCCTGTACTTCCTTTAAAAGCCTGTCAAACCGCTCCTTCACAATTGCCTCCGGCACCTGATCTTCCATGGCTGCCGCCGGTGTGCCGGTACGCTTGGAGTAGATGAAGGTAAAGGCGCTGTCAAACCCCACCCTTCTCACCACATCCATGGTCTCCTCAAAGTCCTCATCTGTCTCGCCCGGAAATCCCACAATGATATCCGTTGTCAGTGAGATGCCAGGCACTGCCTTTTTAATCCGCTCCGCCAAATCCAGATACTGCTCCTTGGTATAGCGCCGGTTCATAACCTTCAGTATCCGGCTGCTGCCGGACTGGAGGGGAAGGTGCAGATGACGGCATATCTTTTCAGACCTGGCCATGACCTCTATGAGTTCGTCGGACAGGTCCTTTGGATGGGATGTCATAAAACGGATCCGCTCAATTCCGTCTATCTTCTCCACTTCCTCCAAAAGCTGCGCAAAGGTCATGGGATTGTCCAGGTTCTTTCCATAGGAATTTACATTTTGTCCAAGGAGCATGATTTCCACCACTCCGTCCGCTGCCAGCTTCTGTATTTCCTTAATGATTTCTTCCGGCCTGCGGCTGCGCTCCCTTCCTCTTACATAGGGTACAATGCAGTAGCTGCAGAAATTATTGCAGCCAAACATAATATTGACTCCCGACTTGAAAGGGAACTTGCGCTCCACCGGCAAATCCTCTACGATCTGGTCCGTATCCTTCCATACATCCACAACCATCTTCGTTTTTCCCTGCTTCTGTCCGCCCTGGGTCCGCCGCTCCAGGCACAGGGATACCAGTTCCGCCAGCTTGAAGATATTGTGGGTTCCGAAAATCAAATCCACATAACGGTAGCTTTTCCTGATTTTCTCCACTACTTCCTCTTCCTGCATCATGCAGCCGCACAGGGCTATCATCATGTCAGGATGCGTCTTCTTATAGGCCCCCAGCTGTCCCAGGCGGCCGTAAACCCGAAGATTGGCATTTTCCCGCACCGTACATGTATTAAAGAGCACAAAATCCGCTTTCTCTGATTCTACAGCCTGGTAGCCGATTGTCTCCAAAATCCCCAGAAGCTTCTCCGAATCCCTGGCATTCATCTGGCACCCAAAGGTGTTGATGCAGCAGGTAAGGGGACGTCCCAGCCTGCGGGAAAGTTCGGCCAGCTGTCCCTTCGCCCGCTCCATGAAGTACTGCTGACGCTCCGGCTCCGCAGCAGGGGGGTCCTGGTTTATGGCTGTTTCTGCATTTTTTATGTTGTCAATGGTATCTCTGGATTCTTCCATTTATCTGCTCCTTAGCTTCTATAATTTAGCTTCTATATTTAAATAGTTCTGTTCGGATATTGCTTTCTTTCCCGAAACGCATAGCAGGCCGGGCCTTTTGCACGGTCCAGCCAATTGCGATTAACAGTATGAATTTTACTTTAAAATGGTTGGGAAGTCAACCGGGTATTCAAGCATGGCTGCAAAACATCCCGTTTTAAATATCTTGACAAAATACCAGCTTACTGCAGGTTAACCGCTATGGCGATTGCTATGGCAACGGTTCCCATAAGGAAGAAAAATGCCTGCATCTTAATCTGGAATTTTGCCCATTTTCCCCAGTCAATCCTGGCAACACCCAGGACGCCGATCAGACTGGCGGAAACCGGTGTGAACGCATCCACAAATCCGGCTCCCATCTGGAAAGCCAGTACTGCTACCTGACGTGTGACGCCTACCAGGTCCGCAAGGGGCGCCATGATGGGCATGGTCAGGGCGGCCTGTCCGGAGTTGGAGGTCACAATCAGATTGAAACAGCTCTGGAACAGGTACATAAACAGCGCTCCGATAAACGAAGGCACTCCTGCAAGCGCATTTCCAATGGTATACAAAATCGTATTCAGCGTGGACGCCACATTTGCATCGGAGCCGCCCAGCACCAGAAGAATTCCTTTGGCCATACCTACCACAACCGCGGTTCCAGCCAGGTCAGCCACACCGCTCTGGAAGGCGGACGCCATACCGTTGACCGTCATATCATTGAGCTTAAAAATGACCGCGGTCACACCGGCCGCAAATCCCATCACAAAGAACTGGGAGGCGATTTCCGGAATATAATACCCTTCCTGGGTAACACCCCAGATAATCCAAACCAGGACAGCCAGCATCTCCAGAAGAATCAGCTTATGGCCCAGACTGAATTCCCTCTCCTCCGATACAGAGTCCATTCTTCCCCTGAAATAGGCATCACTCTCATAGACAACGGAGTGGGCCGGGTTCTTACGTATCTTTTCAGCGTAAATCATCATGTATCCTGCGGAAAGCAGAGTCACAATCACCCACATGGCCAGACGGAAGCCGGCGCCGGACAGAACCGGGATTCCCGCTATGCCCTGGGCCACCGCCACAGAAAAGGGACTCATCCATGAAACTGCATTGCCCACCTGGGACGCCACATAGGTAACAGTGATGGCCACAATGGAATCATAGCCCAGCGCAATCACAAAGGGCACCATAATCATGGAAAAGGGAATGCACTCTTCTGCCATTCCAAAGGTGGCGCCTCCCAGGGAAAACAGGATAAATAACAGCGGCAGAGCCAGACGCTCCAAGCCCTTTGTCTTTTTGATGAAGGCGTAAATGCCCGCATCAATGGCCCCTGTCTTCATGATAATTCCAAAGGAACCTCCCACCACCAGAATCAAGGCGCAGATTCCAACTGCGGAGCCGGAACGGTCCCCTGTCACCAGTCCCTCGAACACATAGTTGAGGAAGCCAAAACCGCCGAAATCCTCTGTGCCCCACACCTTTGCCGTCTTATGAAGCTTCTGGCTGGTATCATAGATGGATTCGCCGTACTGTCCGTACAGCACATCATCTGTCAGCCCCAGTTCATCCAAATCCTCCTGGGTCCACTCAGAAGAATCTGTTTCAAGAAACGCATCCAGCTCTGCGGGGTCAACACCCAGGGATTCCATCAGCGCTTCATCCCCGCTCATGGCTGTCAGGTTATCCTTCACCGCTTCCCGGTCCAGACGGTAGCTGTAGCGGAACGTGTCCGCCATCAGCACGGTCTTGGTCTTTACCGCACCGTTGGAATCCGTATATTCTACCTTGTGGGTGCTGAATTTCCCCGCCGGAACCAAAAATGTCAGCAGCCAGCACAGGAATATGGCAGCAAATATAATTGCATACGTATGGGGTGTCTTCATCTTTGTATAATCCCGCTTTGGGGTACCGGTATTCTTTTTCTTGTTAAATGGCATGGTTCATATCTCTCCTTATGATATAAATTTTAAGGCCGCCCTGTATACATGCGGCCTGTCTGACATGCCCTTCCATTTTACCCTAACGCTTGAAAATTAACAATATAAATTTCGTATATCTATTCCTGCTCTTCCCCGTCATCCCCATATTCCTGTTCCAGTCTGTCTGCCCGCTTCTTTTCAATCCTTACTATCACCACTCTTGTGAGCAGGAATACCACGACAAAGGTCAGCACCCCCGGGACCGCCTCTTTGGCATCCAAGGTTCCTGTTTTCGAGGTTCTCCAGAAAACCAGGATGAATACCAGTGCGCCCACTGCCACGGAGACAAGATTGCGCCTGACACGATGTTGCTGGCTGCCGTATCCCGGCCGGTACAGGCTGAACTTCAGCTGCCTTGCTCTGACATACTGATACAGGGGGGCCAGAATCAATATGACATATTCAACCACGCAGTCCCGGATTCCTTTTCCCATCAGCAGAACCTTAACCGCAAATGCCGCCGCCACAAACAGATACATAAGCATGGCCATCTCACTCATTATTTTATTTCTTACCTGTGTTGTTCTCTCGTCCATCATATCAGAATTCTCCTTCCTTTTCCTCTGACTTCCATATCTCCTGCTATTCCTCCCAGAACAGCTCATCCAGTGTCTTGTGAAGCGCCTTGCAGATTGCCAGGCAAAGATTCAGCGTAGGGTTGTACTTCCCCGCCTCTATCATCCCAATGGTCTGGCGGGTCACCCCTACCAGCTCAGCCAGTTCTTCCTGGGATAAATCCATACCGGCCCTGGCTGCTTTCATTTTCAGGTTTTTCACTGCCATCCCTCCCTCCTTACAGGCATCGCGTTTAAATGCATCAGCAGCATTTTATTAGCATTTTCTCGGGCCGTTCGGCCTTTTACTCGGATTGCAATTCCTTCGCAATTCCTTCGGCCTCCGTCTTATATTACATATTATAAATTATATCGTTCTAAATGTAAAGTATATATTGCATTTTGTTTATTATATTTTCTTGTTCTCAGCAGGAAACCTGCATGGGAGCTGACGGTATCCTTGGCATTTCCTTGTACTTCTTAGGAGGCACACCCAGTACCTTCTTAAATGCCCGTGAAAAATAATATTGATTGTCATATCCCAAATACTGGGCCACCTGGTATATATGCATGTCTGTATTGCAGAGAAGATAGCAGGCCTTATCCATCTTCATGTTGATGTAGTAATCCATTGGCGCACACTTGACACATTCTTTAAAAACCGCGTTGAGATAGCTCTCCGACAGCCCTGCTTCCCTTGCAATCCGGGTCAGTGTCAGATTCTCCTGCAGATGATCCCTCATATAAGTTATCACACGATTCAGATATTGGCTCTTTGCTGTCCTGCATCTTCTCTCCAAAGCAATCTCCTCTTTTCCTGGTTTTTTGATTTCTTCTGATTTCTATTATAAAAAACCAATAGGATTTATCCTTGAAAATCATGCGCAGAAAAGGGAATATATTGAGTTTTTTATTCAAAAATGTTATAATTCATGGGATATAACCAGACAATATTGAGATTAAACAGAACAGATACTATGAAAAAACGTTCCAAAACCGGAACATACGCAAAAGGAGTCTGCGGCCATGCCTTCTAAAATCCAAATCATCACCAACGAACACCAGGAAGAGCTAAAGGAGCACGGGACCTATGAATTCCCCGTCCTTGTCAGCGACGAGGCCCTGTCCAGGTTCTACACCAGCTCCTTTCAGTGGCACTGGCATACGGAAATCGAGCTTACCCTCATCACAGAGGGGACCATGGTATATCAAATCAATGACCAGATCTTTTATCCCAGGGCCGGGCAGGCGCTCTTCGGCAACTCCAATACCATGCACACCGGGCGCATGGAAAACGGCCGTGACTGCAGGTACATCTCCATTACCTTCCACCCCAGACTGCTGTACGGCTACCAGGGAAGCCGGATTGCCAGCCGGTATACGGACCCTCTGATGGAAAACGCCGCCCTGCCGGCTGTCTGCTTCGACCTGTCGCAGGAATGGCACGGGGAAGCGGTCGGGCTTCTGGAGGATATTATACGCATTGACAGCCTGCGCTATGATACCTATGAAATGGACATCCAGATGGACCTGTTCCGTTTCTGGAAGCTTTTATACCTTCACTGCCGCCCTGACCGGGAACCGGCACATACGGCGGGCAGGAAGAACCAGGAACGGATTCGTCAGATGCTCTCCTTCATCCATGAAAACTATCAGTCTGATATCACCCTGGATGATATTTCCCGCCACATCCATATCTGCAAAAGCGAGTGCTGCCGGGTCTTTAAGGGTTACATGAAGGAATCCCTGTTTGAATACCTGCTAAAATACCGCATTGAAAAGAGTATTCCCGATGTGCTGGAGGGAAAGCTGACCATGACCGAGACAGCCATAAGGGCCGGCTTCACCGACCCCAATTACTTCTCCAAGGTGTTCCACAAGATAAAGGGCTGCTCTCCGAGAAGCTACCGAAAAACCCGGTCCTCCCCGCTGCCGTGATTCCGGTCTCCCGCACCGCCGCCTGGGCCGGGCCTCTGCACGGCCTTGGTGACCCCGGTCCGTTTCACCTTGTCAATGCCGCCCGACATGTGGGGAATCCGGTTCCCCACAAAAACAGCCCTCTGCACGCAGTCCTCCCCATACCGTTTTCTTATCTCATCCACAGCCGTGTCCAGCCTGGCATATTTATCATGGAGTCCCCTGTCAAAAAGCTGATACTGATAATGGCCTTTTGGACTGACCTTGCTTGTATGGACCCCCATCTGGCGGATGGGAGAATGATTCCACAGGCGGTCAAACAGGCTCCGGGCCGCCTCATAGATTTCCAGGGTGGTATCTGTAGCCGAAATCAGGGTGGTCTGACCGGAGCCATGGCGAAATTCCCTGTCCGTGATGGAAATACCCACGCAGGCAGCTTCCATGCCGTCAGCCCGCAGCCTGGCGCACACGGTTTCCGTAAGGGATAATATGACCTGTTCTGCCGTCTCCCGATCCGTCACATCTGACGGCGTGGTCATAGAATTGCCGTACCCCTTATTCTGCGGAAGCTCTCTCAAAAATGGAGACACATCCCTTCCGTTGGCATAATTCCAGATAAACTCCCCCTGTTTTTTAAGATGCCTTTTTAACAGATCCAAATCCGAGGCAGCCAGATCCCCTATGGTCTTTATTCCCAGCGCCCTCAGCTTTCTCGCGGTGGCCGGCCCCACCCAGAACAGTTCGTTTACAGGCAGCGGCCACATCTTCCTCTCTATCTCCCAGGTAAACAGGGTGTGGACCTGGTCCGGCTTTTGGAATTCAGAAGCCATCTTGGCCAGCAGCTTGCTGTCCGACACACCGATGTTCACAGTAAAACCCAGCTCCCGGCGTATTTCTTCCTTCAGCTGGTGCGCAAACGCTGTGTGCGTTCCCCATAAGCCCTTTGTGCCCTCCACCTGACAGAACGCCTCATCTATACTGTACTGGTGAACATAGGGAAAATACTTCTTAAGCAGCTCCACAAGAGCGCTGGAGCAGCTCACATACAGACTGTAGTCCGGAGGTACGATTACAAGCCCCGGACATTTACATCTGGCCTCTGCCAGTGTTTCCCCTGTCCTGATTCCATACCCTTTGGCAGAGGAGGATTTCGCCAGCACAATGCCATGCCGTTCTGCCTCGCTTCCTCCGATGACAGAAGGGAGGTCCCGCAGATCTAAATCCTCCCCCAGGATACAGACCCTGTATGCGGCTGTCCAGCTTAAATAGGCGCTGTTCACATCCACATGGTACCATACCTGATCTTTTTGGCTTCTCATGACAGTGTCCTGAAAAATGACCACTTATGGGTAGATATGCGGTATCTCAGCTCAATAAGACGTCTCTGGCCCTCTGCCACGGCCCAGCACACAAAGCTGATATGCTCCATGCCGCAAAACTTCTCTTCCCTGGAAGAGACAATGCTCTCAATCTTCACCGTGATGATTCCGTGCTCCTTATTCTCATACCGGAACCAGAGGGGCGTCATATCTCCCAGGGTGCTGCAGGCGCCAAACATCTGTATGGGTATATTTAAAGCCGCCACTGCTTTCACCTCCTGGTTCCAATATATCAGAACATATGTTCTGTTTCAAGTGGTAATTGCTGGGAGCCGGTTATTGCGCCGGCCAAATCATCTATTGAATCGTAAAACGGTTCTTCTCATATGAAATCACCCCGTCCCTCTGCATTCTGGACAGCTCCGCCGACAGCGCGCTTCTGTCCACGGACAGATAGTCCGCCATCTGCTGGCGGTTAAAGGGCACTGTGACGGTACGGCACCCCTGCTTTACGGATTCCTGGGACAGGTACACCATGACCCTCTCCCGCAGGGATTTAGGCGTGATAATATCCATTTTCTTTGTAAGCATCAGATTTTTCCCGGCCAGCACATACATCAGGCTCCGTATCAAACGGTTGTGGAAGTCACAGCTGGATGAACAGGTGGTCAGGATGCGGTTTACGTCCATGAACAGGATTCTGGATCGTTCCGATGCCTGCACATCCACCATCAGGGGTTCCCCCTTAAGACATGCATACGTCTCCCCGAATATCTGCCCCCCGCCTATATTCTCAATGATTTTCCTGTTTCCCCACACATCATCCTTAATGATGTTCACCGCCCCTTCCATCACCACCCCCAGACGGCCTGTCACATCACCGGCCCTGTATATATAAGCATCCTTCCCATAGGTCCTCTCTTCCGCTGAAAGACATGTTAGCATGGCCTCTATTTCATGCTCCCTGATTCCCTGAAACAGTCTTGTTCCTGCCAGCAAATGAATATCCATATTTTTCTCCCTTAATGTTGTTTCAACAACTTACTTGTTGTTGAAATTATATTATACTTTCCCCATACCGTCAAGGGCAGACAGAACATACCGCCTGCTCACACATATTTACGAGGAGGATATATCATGGAACACAATATGTTTTGTTTTCAATGCGAACAGACCGCAGGATGCAGCGGATGTATGGGAAAAGCAGGTGTGTGCGGCAAGACAGCTGCCACTGCCAGGATTCAGGATGAACTTACAGGAGCCCTCATCGGCCTTGCCCGGGCGTCAGAAGGAAGAGACCGCTCTCCGGAAGCAGACCGCCTGATTGTAAAGGGACTGTTTGCCACCCTTACCAATGTAAGCTTTGATGACAGCGCCCTGAATGAGCTTCTTGCGGAGGCCGGACGCTTAAAACATTCCCTGTCCCCCATGTGCGGCTCCTGTACGGCAGATTGCGGCAGGACAGAAGATTTTGACATGAACAGGCTCTGGGCAGAGGACGAGGATATACGTTCCCTTAAATCCCTGATTCTTTTCGGCATGAGAGGAATGGCCGCCTATGCGTACCATGCCATGGTGCTGGGCCATGAGGACAAAGGAGTCATGGACTATTTTTATAAGGGGCTGTTTGCCGTTGGTTATGACAGCTATACGGTTCAGGATCTGCTCCCTATTGTCATGGAACTGGGCGCCGTAAACCTGGACTGCATGGCACTGTTGGACAGGGCCAACCGCCAGGCCTTCGGCATCCCGGCTCCGGCACAGGTAAGCCTTACCGTGGAACAGGGACCCTTTATCGTCATTTCAGGCCATGACCTTCACGACTTAAAGCTTCTGCTGGAACAGACCCAGGGCCGGGGGATCAACATATACACCCACGGGGAAATGCTTCCCGCCCACGCCTACCCGGAGCTCAGAAAATACAGCCATCTGAAAGGCAATTTCGGAACCGCATGGCAGAATCAGCAGAAGGAATTTTCGGACCTTCCCGCCCCTGTGCTTTTTACCACCAACTGCCTGATGCCGCCCAAACCCTCTTACTCTGACCGGGTATTTACCACCGCCCTGGTGTCCTATCCGGGCATCGTCCATATTGACGGCCGCAAAGACTTCTCTCCGGTCATCCAAAAGGCCCTGGAGCTTGGCGGCTTCAAGGAGGATGTGACCATCCCCGGAATCAACGGCGGCACCAAGGTCACCACCGGATTTGGGCGGGAAGCTGTCCTGGCTGCTGCGGGCACCGTGGCCCAGGCAGTCAGACAGAACAAGCTGCGCCACATTTTCCTGGTAGGAGGCTGCGACGGAGCCCGTCCCGGCAGGAATTACTACACGGACTTTGTAAAGCAGGCGCCTGAGGACACCCTTATTCTGACCCTGGCCTGCGGCAAATACCGCTTTAATGACCTGGAGCTTGGAACCCTGGCCGGCATTCCCCGCCTTCTGGACATGGGACAGTGCAACGATGCATTCGGCGCCATCCAGGTGGCCGCAGCCCTGGCAGAAGCATTCGGCTGCCAGGTCAACGACCTTCCCCTTACCCTGGTTCTGTCCTGGTACGAACAGAAAGCTGTCTGTATCCTTTTAAGCCTGCTGCATCTGGGTATCAGGAACATTTACCTTGGCCCCACCCTTCCCGCCTTTCTCTCTCCGGCCATACTGGAATATCTGACAAAACAGTTTGAAATCCATCCCATCTCCACACCGGAGAATGACCTGGCCGCGATTCTCGCCTGAAATTCCGGCCGTGAAAAGGGACCTGTACGCCGCACCGGCATACAGGTCCCTGTTTTATTGTTCCCTAATCTTGGTAAATACGTATTCCTTATCCCCGGATTTCTCCTGGCAGTAGCGATACCCCAGACGGTCAAACCCCTTAAGCCCCTCCGCGTCCCGGACGCCCCGCTCCGCCATGAACCGGACCATCTCTCCTCTGGCCATCTTGGCCTCGGTGGCTTTCACCTTTACCTTAAGACCGCCTGTTCCGTCCTCTGCAAGGGTTCCGAACACACAGGTCACATAATCAATATGGGCTTCCAGATAGGGTTCCACTGCCCTGCTGTATTCTTTTGAGGCCAGATTCACAATCAAGGTCTCATCTGCGGCCAGTTCCCGGCAGATGGAGCTTCCCCAGTAGTCATAAAGGCTTTTGATACCTGACGGAAGCTCCACCTTTGCCTGCATCTCCAGGCGGTACGGCACGATGCCGTCCAGGGGCTTAAGGATACCGTAAAACCCGGACAGGATGCGCAGATGCTCCTGCACATAATCCCACTGTCCCTGCTCAAACACCCCCGGCGCCATGTACTGATACTGGATTCCCTCATAGGATAAGAGGGCCGGGGTCAGGCGCCGTTCAAGTCGCCCATTCCAGCTCGTCTTCCCTGATATTCATTTTCTTGGCAGGTGATATGATTATCTTCATCCTGTCTCTTACTCCGTTTTCTCTTATTCCACTTTCTCTATCTTTGGAAAATACGTAAACAGCACCTTGGCTATAATCTTGTCCTTCTCCACAAACTGGTTCTTCCAGAACCGGGCATCCAGGGAATTGTTCCTGTTGTCTCCCATCATGAAGTAGCATCCCTCCGGCACTGTATAGGGACCGTAAGATCCTTCCATTGGTTCGGGAAGGTAGGGTTCGTCAAGGGGCGTGTCTGAATCATTGATATAGACTTTTCCGTCCACCACGTTCACGGTCTCACCGGGAAGCCCTATGACACGCTTTACGTAGTAGATTTTTCCCGTTGGATCGTCGGGGAAATGGAAAATCACCACATCCCCTCTCTCAGGGTCGCTGGTCAGATAGGACAGCCTGGAACCGATGACACGGCTCTTGGACATGATTGTGTTCTCCATGGATCCGGTTGGCACACGGCTGTTGGCTATGATAAAGTTGTTAAGGACCAGGGCGATGATGACTGCTGCCACAATAATCTGTATCCAGCTGATAATCTCCTTTTTCCAGCTGAAGGGTTCCTCCTCCTGCTGTTTCCTGCTCCTTTTCCTGCTGTTTTCCTCTTCGAGCATATATATTTCCTCTTTTCCTGCATTCTGTCTGACAAAGCCGGGAACAAATTTAAAATGTCCCGGCTCCTCTGTAGCTGTAATCAGCGAATCTGTCCATCTCCGTAAATAATATACTTGGTAGTGGTCAGTTCCTTAAGGCCCATGGGGCCTCTGGCGTGAAGCTTCTGGGTGCTGATGCCGATTTCTGCTCCGAAACCGAATTCCTCACCGTCTGTAAAGCGGGTGGAAGCATTGACATAGACAGCCGCAGCGTCCACCTCATTTAAAAATGTCTGGGCATTGAAATAATCAGAGGTCACGATTGTTTCCGAGTGACCTGTATTGTAGGTATTGATATGACGGATGGCCTCATCCACAGAGTCCACTAGCTTTAAGGACAGGATATAATCCAGATACTCCCTGCCCCAGTCCTCCTCAGTGGCTCTGACAAAGGAAGGTTCAATGGCACAGGCGTCCTCGTCTCCCCGGATCTCCACCTGCTTTTCCTCCAGCTTCTTCCTGAGAAGGGGCAGGAATTCCTTTGCAATGCTCCTGTGCACCAGAAGGGACTCGCATGCATTGCACACGCCGATTCTCTGGGTCTTGGCATTGAAGATAATGTCCAGGGCCATATTCTGGTCCGCGGAAGCGTCCACATATACATGGCAGTTGCCGGTGCCCGTCTCTATGACAGGGATGGTGCTGTTCTCCACCACGGTCTTTATAAGTCCTGCCCCTCCCCTGGGAATGAGCACGTCAATGTACCTGTTCAGGCGCATCAGCTCCCTGGTGGTATCCCTGCTGGTATCCTCAATCAGCTGGACCGAATCCTCGGGCAGGCCTGCGCTTGCGAGTCCGGCGCGCAGGCACCGGGTAATGGCCATATTGGAATGAAGGGCGTCGCTTCCGCCCTTTAAGATAACCGCATTGCCTGATTTGAAGCAGAGGCCGAAGGCGTCTGCTGTCACATTGGGGCGGGCCTCATAAATCATGCCGATAACCCCCAGAGGCACGCGCTTCTGCCCAATCTGAAGGCCGTTGGGGCGAAGCTTCATGGACAGCACCTCTCCCACAGGGTCCTCCAGGGAGGCCACCTGCAGCAGGCCGTCCGCCATGGCCTGAACCCTGGCCGGCGTCAGCTTAAGACGGTCCAGCAGTCCCTGGCTCA
>PPYE01320656.1_pt1 | contig 17618 bp, 14 predicted proteins | sample 1559881 | NCBI WGS metagenome assembly PPYE01 (sample SAMN08240022, study PRJNA423297) | Human gut metagenome, whole genome shotgun sequencing project. | reverse complement strand
TTTAGAAGAAGTGTTAAATTCTTAAAAAAGAGACAGCAGGCAAAGTCAGAAAAAGAGGATCATTCATGCGTTTGTCGTGGTAATTTTTGCTGTCCCCTTGACTGTTTCCTTTGCCACCGTCTTCGCAGTATCTTTGGCAATTTTCTTCACCGCTTTCTTGAAAAGCTTTTTGCCTGCCTCCACCTTCTTAATGCGCTTCCGGGCTTTATCTGCCGCCTTTTTTATCTTCAATGTTCTCACCTTCTTTCCAGATCCATCACCCAAAAATGGGTAAAAAAATAGCCATCTGGATGGTTAGTCCAAATGGCTTATGTAAATACTTCTATTTTATTCGATTGTAAAGAACTGTCTCTGCTCCTGTAGATAAATCTATCTTTTTCTTATAAAGAAGCGTCCATGATGCTTGATTTTTTGAATAATCCATCTTTTCTTCTGGGAAAAAAGAACGACAGAAATAATTATCCCCTACCCCATTTGATAAAAACAGAAATAGGTTTCTACTCTCCATATTGTTTTCCATAAGATAATCTGCCTCAATCATTGAATACATGTTTGCTTTTTTATTATACTTAAACAACGTATCATTACTATCAATCATTTGTTCAAGCAATGGCAAGAAATGCACTCTTTGCTCTATCTTATTATAAAAATCAGATGACTCTATTTTTTCAATTGTAATTGTTCCGTCTGCTATTTTATCAAATACTCTGCTTCTGTCTTTGTTCAGTTCAGGTCTGTCAATAAGATACTGAAGTCCCATAAGATGAAAACAATCTTTTTTATCAAATGAGATTCTTAATGTGACTGCAACACCTTTTCTCCCCAACACAAGCTCATATTCAGTTGATAATAGCGGAATAAATGCATTTATACAATCTAAAACATTTCTCATTACAGTTCTCCACTACTTCTTTAAATTAAGAAAGGCTCTGCATAAGCAGAGCCCTTCTAACATTTTCTTTCGAGGATTAACCTCTAGCCAGATTGTGGTAAATGTTAAACCCTTATAAAGCTCATAAGGCACTGCTCTCTGGCACAACACCTTACTTTGCCGCTTGGCAGACACTCAAGTTGCCTGTCTTTAATATTATATTACCTATCTTCTGAAAATATGTCAATCCAAATTTCATGTTTTTATAAAGATTTAACTTTTTCATTTGCACGTTTCTTCTGCTCCGCAATCTTCTCATGAATATTGGTGTTATACAGCTTGTACAAATCCGTATCCTTGCTGATCTGATTATCAACTAAGACTTCCCACACCAATAAGATAGGCTGAACCTTGAAAATTCAATATTTCAGCCAATAAAAAGGTGCATGGATTGTAATTGATACTTTCCATACACTTTCCATACACCTTCTATCCTTTATCCTTTAAGTTTTGTAAGATCCCGCTCTCTAAAATAACACTCATCAGTCTATGTTAGTCCACTAAGTGCATAAATTTAATGTAAAACACTCCGCAGAATCGTAAAAACCTATGGATTTTCTTGTCTCTAATACAGCTTCGCCCCTGCCGGAATGTGGTTATCTACCATCAAAAGATGAAGTTTTTCTTTGCCTTCTTCTTCGTGAATTGCTGATAATAACATACCGCAAGACTCAATACCCATCATTGCTCTTGGCGGAAGATTTGTGATTGCAATCAATGTCTTGCCAACAAGTTCTTCCGGCTCATAGAATGTGTGAATACCGCTTAATATTGTACGGTCTGTGCCTGTTCCGTCATCTAAAGTGAACTGTAAAAGTTTTTTAGATTTCGGTACTGCAACACACTCTTTCACCTTAACTGCTCTGAAATCCGATTTACTGAATGTTTCAAAATCAACCATTTCTTCAAATAATGGCTCGATTTTCACGTTAGAAAAATCGATTTTTTCTTCCACAACCGGAGCCGCTTCAACTGATGCTGCTTTCTGCTCTGCATTGTTTGCTTCGTTCTTAGCAGCGCCCTGTGACTTCATTGTTGGGAATAATAACACATCACGGATTGCTGCGCTGTCTGTCAACAGCATACACATTCTGTCGATTCCGAATCCGATACCTCCTGTTGGTGGCATACCGATTTCAAGTGCGTTCAAGAAATCTTCGTCTGTTGTGTTCGCCTCTTCGTCACCCTGAGCAAGCAATTCTTCCTGCGCTTTGAAACGTTCTCTCTGGTCGATTGGGTCATTCAGCTCTGAGTACGCATTTGCCATTTCCCATCCATTCATAAAGAACTCGAAACGTTCTGTGTATTCTGGATTCTCTGGTTTTTTCTTTGTAAGTGGAGAAATCTCGATGGGATGATCCATTACAAATGTTGGCTGAATCAAGTGCTCCTCTGCAAATTCTTCGAAGAATAACGCAAGAATATCACCTTTCTTGTGACGTTCTTCAAATTCTACGTGGTGTTCTTTTGCAACTGCTCTTGCTTCTTCCAGTGTGTGAATCTCATCAAAATCAACACCTGCATATTTCTTTACAGCGTCTACCATTGTGATTCTCTCAAATGGTTTTCCAAGATCCATCTCTACCCCATTGTAAGTGATTGTTGTTGTTCCAAGCACTTCCTGTGCCACATAACGGTACAAGTTCTCTGTCAGATCCATCATTCCGTTGTAGTCTGTATATGCCTGATATAACTCCATCAATGTAAATTCGGGATTGTGTCTTGTATCCAAACCTTCGTTACGGAATACTCGTCCAATTTCATAAACGCGTTCCAATCCGCCGACAATCAATCTCTTCAAATACAATTCCAAAGAAATACGAAGTTTGAGATCTTCATTTAAAGCATTAAAGTGTGTCTCAAACGGTCTTGCCGCTGCACCACCGGCATTTGCTACCAGCATCGGTGTCTCAACTTCCATGAATCCCTGTCTGTCTAAATATCTTCTAATAGAAGCCAAAATTTTAGAACGTTTCACAAATGTATCTTTTACATCCGGATTCATAATCAAATCCACATATCTTTGACGGTAACGTAAATCTGTGTTTGTCAATCCGTGGAATTTCTCTGGAAGAATCTGCAAACTCTTTGCAAGTAATGTCACTTCCTCTGCATGGATAGAGATCTCACCCATCTTTGTGCGGAATACCTCACCTTTAATTCCCACAATATCACCGATATCCATTTTCTTGAAATCTTTATATTCTTCTTCTCCAACACAGTCTCTTGCAACATAAGACTGAATATTTCCCTGTAAATCCTGCACATTACAGAATGAAGCTTTTCCCATCACACGCTTAGACATGATACGTCCTGCTATGGACACTCTTTTCCCTTCCATTGTCTCAAAGTTATCTTTGATCTCCTGGCTGTGTGCATCTGCATCATATTTTGTAATCTGGAATGGATCTTTTCCATTTGCCTGCAAATCTGCAAATTTCTCACGGCGCACTTTTCTCAATTGATTAATATCTTGTTCTTGTACATTCTTTTGTTCAGCCATGTCTCTTCTCTCCTATTCTTATACGCTTCTGTCGATTTTCAGCACTTCGTACTCGATAATACCAGCCTGAGCTTCTACCTCTACTTTATCTCCCACTTTTTTGCCAATCAATGCTTTTCCAAGCGGAGACTCATTCGAAATCTTACCTGCAAGGCTGTTTGCCTCTGTAGAACCTACGATTTTGTATTCTACTTCTTCCTCAAATTCTACGTCATATAATGAAACAGTGCAGCCTACGTTGATTTTGTCAAAGTCTACTTCATCTTCTACAACAACCTCTGCATTTTTCAAGATTTTCTCAATCTCTTCAATACGTGCTTCAATATCACGCTGTTCATCTTTTGCTGCATCGTATTCTGCGTTTTCTGATAAGTCGCCCTGCTCTCTTGCTTCTTTAATCTTTGCAGCCACTTCTTTACGTCTTACCACTTTTAAATTTTCCAACTCTTCTTCCAGCGCTTTTAATCCTGCATAAGTGAGTAATGTTTTCTTTTCTGCCATTTTTATACTTCCTTTCTTACCCCTTTACGCCCCTTTTTGGAGCATGTCTATTTTGAAAATTCTGCCTTAAAAATTCTGATAAATAATTTTATTTTCACAATTTCAATATTATACATGATACATCCTCTAATGTCAAGAATTCCGCTGGTTTTCATACACGCGACATGGTTACTGTTCACTCGTTATCGCCGCCCACATGGCTGAACTGATACCTTTCTAATCCCCCACTCCAAAATCGGTATTCTCATAGAGCACTTCTACTGTCGGATCTTCTTCCAAATACGCATATTTTTCCAAAAACCAGCGCACCAGTTCTTCATCCCGAACGACATCCGTCGTATTGTTTGTAAACACATTGACCGTCCCCAGTTTAAAATGCTCTTTCAGCATCCGAATGTCATAATCGATCATTTCCTTTGTCTGTCCTTTGATTCCGACCATCAGACACGGCGAATCGAACAGTTCCGCCACCTCCTCCGGTGTTGCAAATCCTGCGTTTTTATTCAAATACTGCTGGCGAAATTCATTGTCAAACGTTTCTACCCCTATTTTGAACACAATCGGAATCCCCATATAATCTCGCATTTCCTGCAATTTTTTCCGATACATCCAGTGGCTTTCAAAAAATAGTTTCTTAATCTTTTTCGTTTGTATTAAGATTCGGATTTCCTCCAATGTCTCTTTTGGCAGTTCAAAGCAGCTCCCCGAATTGATGACTTCCAAGACACCGAATTCTCCTGTTACCTGCGACAAAATCTCGTGGTTTAACCGAATCATCTCATCTTTTTGATTTGAATTATCCTCTATATAATCGCAAAATCTGCATTTTCCCCATATACATGGAAATGCCTTTAAAAGCACGATCTCTCTCTGATTTTTATTTGTAATTTTGCTATACCTGTCCATTCGTTTTTCCCTCTCGAATCTGCTGTTTCATCGAATTTGACAGTACTGCAAGAACCGCCACAACAATTGCAATTGAGATCAAGCGGTCTGCATAGTCTGTCACAATCTGTACGACAAACGCACTCGCAACCATATTCAATCCCAGTTTATGCAAAAGTGTCACAAGAATCGATGAACCGGAAGATGTCACTCCGCCAAACACATACGCTGTGATGCACGCACTGATAATTGTTCCCGCAATTGACACACAAAATGCTCCAAGAAAAATATTCCATTTTTTTAACAATGTTGTTCGAAAAAGAATTCCAGCAGCCACTCCGGTCACTATCTGCACCGGAATAAAATAGGGCGAATAAATATCTGTCGTGATGCCAGAAATCACACCGCTGACCACCCCGGCAAGAACTCCTCCAACTGGGCCAAGCAGCGCCGATGCCAGAAATGTCCCGATACTGTCCAGATAAATCGGAAGCCGCAGAACAAGCGCAAGATTTCCTCCAATAATATTAATCACCGCACTTAATGCAATAAAACAAACCTGTACCACTGTAAATTTTTTCATTTTCCTTCTCCTCCTAAGCCATAATCTGCTGCAGGATTGTTCTGATCTCCTGCTCTGATTTCCCAAAAACTCTATGTAAAAACATTACCATAAATTCCTTCTCATCCACCTCGGTGAGCACAATGCTGTTTTCCTCTTTCTTCCAGAAATTCATTGCATCCACCACAGATTGCCCGATACTGATTCCCTCTGTCTCCACAGTTGTATAGGCTTCAAAGCCACTGCACAATTCCCGATTAAGAAAATATGCAACCGCAAGCGGATCGTTGATAACACAGCCGATCACCCGCTCATATTCCCAGTGAAAATCATAATAAAACCGAGTAATATTTTTGATAAATTCACCTTTCTCTGTATCCAGAATTTGCATGTATTCCAAAATATTCGGTGTCAATACGATTTTTCTTGTCACATCTAATCCAACCATATGAATCTTCGTTCTCAGATTTTCATACACATATTTTGCAGCGTGCGGATCACACCAGTAATTGTACTCTGCCACCGGCGAACAATTTCCGTGACTTTTATAAGAGCCTCCCATTGAGACAAATTCGTCCAGTTGTTCAAATGCCTCCGGATCTTTCTGCAGTGCTTTCGCAATATTTGTCAGGGGACCAATGGCGATAATTGAAACACCTTGTTTCTCTCTTAAAGTGTCTGTAATGTAACTCACTGCATCTTTTTCTTGCGCGCTCCCCGGCACATTCTCGTATCCACTTTCCCCAAGACCATCCATTCCATGTGTATCCTGAGCGCTGATATATTCCCGCCTTAACGGTTTTTCCTCCCCTCGGTATACCGGAATGTCAAGTCGATTCATGACATTTAATACCTTTCGGATATTTTCCACACCGATATCCACCGGCACATTTCCACAGACTGCTGTGATTCCGATAACTTCCAAGTCCGGTGATGCAAGTGCCAGCATCAGTGCCAAGGCATCATCAATGCCCGTGTCGCAATCAATGATAATTTTTCTTTTTGCATTCATTCTCCAATCTCCTTTCGCGTAAAAAAGAGCCGCATCCCCAAGGATGCGGCTCACTCTAAAAAGTCCGGCTGCCCGGACCCTTTTCCTTTTTGCTTTTCAATCCTTAGTTTTTTATTCTGGGAAGTTTTCGAACCAGTCCAGAGCAGATCACTGCTCTGATTTTATAAACGCAAAATGTATTATAGCAGATATTTGACAGCTTGAAAATCTATACATTTACTGCCGATATTTTTATTTTTTTCAATGCCTTTGACACTGCCGGAATAGAGATTATAATAACTGTAATCACCGCCTCAGCAAATATGTAGCATCCGTTATATACCAAGGAATATGGGAGCGCTCCCCATCCGTCCCAGGCATATTCTCCAAAGAAAATCCATCCGGAAATGACTGCAAATACATATCTTCCAAACACACCGAACAGATAGCCTTTTACTAGTCCATGCTTGGACTCCGCAAATACTCCGGACAATCCAAGTGCCCCGAATGCGAGCGGATAGTCAACCAATACCTGCAGTGGAAAATAAATATACGGCTCAATAATAAATTGCAGTACACCATATGCAGCGCCTGTCAAAATTCCTGTTGCCGGACCATACACATAACCTACAAAGCAGATGAATAACATGCTGAACAATGTAATAGAACCGCCGAATGGGAAAGAATAAACCTTTAACATAGATGTCACCATCGCAAGTGCCACTGCCATCGCACAGAACACAAGCTGCTTTGTCCCCATTTTCTTCTTTTCCTTTTTCTCTTTCTTTGCCAGAACTGTCGCAAACACAATCAACGCAATTAAAATCACTGCCGCTGCAACATATCCCGCTGTCGTGAGTTGATACCCACTCTCTGTTGTTGATACAAAAAATGACATAAAAAAACCTCCTAAAATAATTTTTTACAGGAGGAACCACTTTGGTACTGCTTCCTTCCGCCGGTACTAACCGGTTCAAGTGATGAGGGTCAACACACATCTGTGTGATTCTCAGCTCATGGCTCCCCTAGCAAATTGCTATATGAAATTTGTCATTTCTAATCTAGAGTACTATACACCACTGTCTTTTGTCAAATTTTTATCTTGATGTTAGCAAAAGGGACACCGTTCCCGACATCCCTTTTCCTTTCAATTCACTCTATTATATTTTATTTTCCAAATCTTCTGCGAATAACTTCAACCGCTGCGCCAAGGCATCCTGCCATTCCTAACATAAATGGCACTGCTGAATCTGCATCACCTGTTTTTGCCGGCTTATTCTGTTCATTCTTATTGCCCTCTGGTTTTGTAACATTAGAAACCTTTTTCAGATTTTGTGCCGCATCTTTAATTGCTGTAATAGAAGCTTTTACATCTTGCTCTGTAGCATCTTCATCTTCTAATACAGCTTTTGCGTTAGCTATTGCCGCCTGATATCCTTTCCAGCTGTCAGCTGTGTAATCAGCCTCTTTGTAATATGCCAAACATTCGTTGTAATATTTCTCTAATGCTGATTTATCTACCTCTTCTGGTGCAACCGGAAGTTTCGGAATTTCTCTTGTCTCTTTCACATCACAGCCTTCTCGCTTACAAGTACGAACTTCCAAGCCTGTTTCTGTCTCAGTTGCCTCTTTTTCTACCGTCCAACCACCAAACTGATGTCCAAGCGCTTCGATTGCTTCTCCTTTTTCCACAACTGTGCCACACACTTTACACACTTTGTCGCCTGTGTAACCTGCTTCTGTACATGTTGCTTCTTTCGCATTTTTCAGCTCTACATCGTGTTTCCCTGTTGCCGGAATTTCCTCTTTCTCTACTGCACCACATTTTGTACAAGTTCTTGTCTTCTCACCTTTTTCTATACATGTTGGCTCTTTTGTTACTTCCCAACCACCAAATGTATGCTCACAAGGTTTCTCATCCTCTGCAACAGTAATCTTGTAAGTTGTTCCTTCTGTAACTAAAGTTACCTCTCCTGCTGCTTGTGCTGTAATCACATTTCCCGAAGACGCTTTGTAGAACGACCATGCATTGTCATCACTTGCATAAGCAGCAACTTTATTGTTTGAGCCTGACCAGTTATTCAAATAGTTAGAATCACTTGACACAGCAAATCCACCATGTTTGCTGTCTCCAATTGTCAGTGTCTGTGCTGTGTCTTTCAGCTCTACATTTTGTCCCGAAATGTTTACATATTTTCCATTCACATCCTGCATTGTGTAACCGTTTCCGGATTTCTTAAGCGTCCACATAGACTCTCTATATTCACCTGTGTTAAAGTTTGCAGATAACATTCCAAGACCTTTTGGATTTCCCGCTACTGTACTTGGCAAATTTAGCATAATATGTGTTCCATTACCAAACAGATAAGTACCTTCTTCTATTTTTGTGACTTCACTGTAAGGAGGCATATCATCACGAGCTTCTTTTTTGATGCTGTTTGTGTCTCCTTCTTCTTTCACAATTTTTCCAGGCACATTATATGTGTCGCCTACTTTTAATGTCACTTCTTTCACATCATTTTTTACGACAATATAATATGTGGTATCTCCAATTGTCACAGATGTCTGACCTTCTGCCTTTCCTGTAATTGTGATTTCTGTCTTTGCAGTTGTGGTCTCACCTTTGTACATCTCATCTGTCACTTTAGCAACATAACCGTACTTTTCTGCTCCCTGTGCCGGATTTAATAAATAATACTTTCCATCACTTGCTTTTGCGGCAATCAAATATTGCCCATCATCTTTGATATCTGCGAATGCTACTTTTTCATATCCTGCAATATCACTGTTTTCCGCAGTTTCTGATAGTTTGAATAATTCAAACTCACAGTTCTCATCTGGATTTGCTTGTCTGTCATAATATAACTTATTTACATCTCTATGGAAATATAAAGTTCCTCCAGCCCCACTATTTCCTTCTTGTTTGAAGCTTACTTTATCATTTTTTCTATCGATTACATTGATTGATGCCGAAGTCGTAGTAAGGGGTCTGTTTGCTTGTTCAGCTGTCTTTGGAGTTAAGTATACTTTCTGACCATCAGCTGTTGTGGAAGAAACAATATATTTTCCGTCTTCCTGTTTATCAAATGTAAATAAGCAACTGCTGATTTTCTGTTTTTCTCCATTAAACTGTGCATCTGTGCCAAGCTGTACTGCCACTTCCGGTGTTACTTCCACTTCCTCTTTGATCACTTTCGCTACATGCTCATAATTTTTAGCGCTGGAAGCTGGATTCGCCACATAATAATTTCCGTCAGTTGATTCTGCTGCAATCAAATACTGTCCACCGTTTGTAATCTGAGCAATCTCTGTCACTTTCTCATATCCCGGAAGTTCTGATTCTTCACTTGCTTTTCCCGCTTTTTTCCACAGTTCTAATTGACAGTTTGCATCAGCACTGCTATTTCTGTCAAAATGTAATTTAGAATTATCTGCCTTCCAAAAATACAAATATGAACCAGCCGCTCCGGAAGTTAAATCTTTCAATGCAACCGTTCCATCTGCCTTTTGTTCTAACAAAATTTCTGTTTCTGTTGTTGTACATACACATTTAGAAGGTGCTTTTTTATGATTTACATATATTTTGTCATCTCCTGCCTGTGCAGAAATCTGATATGTATCATTTTTATTCTCAACTTTATTAAATGTAAACAGACAGCTGTCTAGCGATTTTTTCTCACCATCAAATTTTGCCTGTGCAGTTGCATTCTGTGCTTTTACCTGTGTTTCTACTGTCTGTGGATCTTCCCCTTTCAGTTCCACTTCTGCAACATTTCGATCCAATCCTTCTAAACTACTGTCAGCGTAGTTTCCGGTCTTATCTACGTAAGTTTTTGTATCTCCGATTCTGAGATCCACTATCTCATAATTTTCAGAATCTGTCACAGTCACTCTGATTTTTGTAGATGCATTGCCGGATTTCAATGTTACAACAGCTCTCTCCAGACCTTTCACGTCTTTTGAAGTTACTGTAAGTTTTCCGTCTGCATATGAAGCTTCAACAACTCCTTTATCATCTGAGGATACCGTTACCTCTGCGCCGTCTTTCATACCGTTTACTGTAAATTCTTTGCTCTGATTGGACTTCATCGTGACATCTGCCATCGCCTTTCCCTCTCCATCCGTACACCAGATGTCACCAATTGCCGCACCTTTTGCAATGTCCTCGATATCTAAATTCTTATATGTCAATTCCGTAGCTGCATTCTCATAAAGAAGTCCAACTGTTCCGTCCGGCAGAACTGTCAGACAAGAATATGCATAGTATGCGGATCCATTAATGCTGTAGTCATACGCCCATTTGATAGAACCGTCTTCCTGTACAAGCCCTACAAAAATCTTTCCTGCCGCGCGGCTTCCTGTATTCGAAGGTGCCGCAAATAAAATTGCTGTTTTTCCATCAATCTTCTGAGGATAGGTAACCGCTGTCAGCTGACAATTCAGATTATAGGAAATACCCGTCTCTTTCTTAGGAGACCACGTCTCCCCAAAATTGTCAGATACATAGTATCCCCCATGGCGGGTAAACATATATAGCTTACCATCTGCCTCTGTCGCAACTGCCTCTGAACTCTGCGAAGATACAGATTGCCCTCTTGTCCACGTCTTTCCTCCGTCATCAGAATAAATCACTGCACTATTTTTGTCTCCACCTGTAAACTCATATGCTGTGAATATAATTCGGCCTGTAGAAGTAACCATTCCACGTCCCGGTCCTACTAAAAGAGACTGTTCTGATTCTTTTCTCATATTCAAAATAGAAGGTTCAGACCATGTCTTTCCTCCATCTTCCGATGTCGTCAAATAAAGATAATCTGTTGGCCAAACTTGGAATGGTGAATCCGCCTCAAAAAGATTCGCATCCACGCCTTCACCTTTAATATTAAAATATGCATCAACTGTATATCCATCTATAGTCTTTCCGTCTGCATCTTTAATCAAATACGCAGACTCCGCATCTTTTTTTGCATTTTTTTCTAAGTGATATGTATACTTAGAGGAGTTTGTTCTCTCTCCAACCCATGCATTATCCCATTTTCTTGCATCTGCTAAAAGAATATTTCCATTTTCATCATGGCTTTTCCCTTTAACCGGTGAGTAATTCGCCCCATTCAGTGCATATCCTGCCGGATAAAGATCCGCAATCATGTATACCCTTTCTCCGTCTGTTGCCATAGCTGGATCAATAAATGCCGTAGATGCCTTATTCCACACATTTCCATTATCTCCCAAATAGTTGGCAAACGTATAATTCCAATTCGCTCCACCGTCGTTTGAATAAGATACAATTGTATCCAATCCTCCACCATCCATATTAGTTGTCCATCTGGCATCACATCCTGCTACCAGTGTACCGTCATTCAAAGAAACAAGACAAGGGATACGGAATCTATCACTCCCACCTGTTCCACTCCAAAATGGCTGCTCTTTTGTCGTTCCATTTGCAGGTCTTGTCTCCGATTTCGCCATGGCTATTCCCGAAAAACTGCTGAATGTCAAGATCGCAACGAGCAACAACGCTAAAACTCTTCTTCTCTTTTTCATATTCTTCCTCCCAATTTTACTTTAAGCGCAACGCGAACAAATATTTTTGTTTAAACTGTACATTCCCCTCCTTGTTTCACTCTCATATCCTATTATAATCAACAAACAAATATTTGTCTACAAGAAAAAAATCAAAAAAATACCCTGTATAAATGTTTTATTTTACATCTACAGGGTATTTTATACAACTTCACTGATCAAATTTCTTCTTTCAGTCTTTCTTCCAATAATTTTTCCAATTCCTCATAGTTGTCCACTCGATTAATCTCATCTCGCAGTTTTGCTGAGTTTGGGAGTCCACTTGTATACCACGATACATGTTTTCTCATCTCACGGATTCCGAGATATTCTCCCTTATATTGCATCTGAAGCTGTGCATGACGAAGCATCATCTTCCTAATCGCTTCCACACTCGGACGTAACGGCATCCTTCCGGTTCGCTCATACTCCAAAAGTTCTGAAAAAATCCAAGGATTTCCCTGCGCTCCCCTGCCAATCATCACGCCATCACAACCCGTCTCTTTTTGAATCGCGATTGCACTTTCTCCTGAGACAACATCTCCATTTCCGATAACCGGAATGGCTACCGCCTCTTTCACCTGACGGATAATATCCCAGTCTGCTTTTCCGGAATAATACTGTTCTCTCGTTCTTCCATGAACCGCCACCGCTTTTCCTCCGGCATCCTCAATAATTTTCGCAATCTCTACCGCATTGATGCAAGTATCATCAAATCCCTTTCGGATTTTCACTGTGACTGGCTTTTGAATTGCCCTTGCCGTCTTTCTGACAATCTCATACACTAGTTTCGGATTTTTCATCAATGCGGAACCTTCTCCATTCTTCACAATCTTCGGAACCGGACACCCCATATTGATATCCAGTATGGAAAATGGAAGTTCCTCTATTCGTTTTGCAATCTCACTGATCACATCCGGATCAGATCCAAATAACTGGAGAGATACCGGCAATTCTTCCGGATGAATCTCCAACAACGCCTTTGTATTCTTATTGTTATACTGTATCGCTTTTGCGCTTACCATCTCCATGCACAAAAGTCCCGCTCCCTGTTCTTTGCACAGCAGACGAAAAGGCAGGTCTGTCACCCCTGCCATCGGTGCTAAAATATATGGATTTTCTAATTCTACCGTCCCAATTTTTAACGTTTTCATTCTAATTTAACCCTTTGTTTTTTTCGTAAATAATGCGTAACCCTTCCAGCGTTAATTCCGGGTCATAGATATCCACAACATCTGTCTCAGATACAATAATATTCCCCAGTCCGCCTGTGGCTACAACCTTTGCATTTGCAAATCCAGCCTTTTTGATTTTGTTGACAATATATTCTGTCTGTCCGATATAGCCGAACACAAGCCCCCCCTGCATACTGGATACAGTCTCTTTTGCAAGAATAGACTCCGGCTTCCTTATCTCAATCTCCGGTAGCATAGATGCTCCGCCCCACAATGCTCTCGCTGATGTGCGGATTCCTGGAGAAATCACACCACCTTCAAAGACTCCCTTTTCACTTACCACATCATAGGTCGTCGCAGTTCCAAAATCAATGACTATGACCGGACCGCCATATTTTTCATAAGCAGCAACCGCATCTACAATTCGATCAGGTCCCGTATCCTTCGGATTTTCTGTGTTTATCTGAAGTCCGGTCTCCAAATTGGGCGATACGATGAGCGGCTTTATATGGAAATACTTAATGATCGCGCTCCCAAGGGAGTGCATAATGTCCGGCACAACCGACGACACGATCACCGCATCAATCTCTTCGATATCAAATCCTCTGTGTTCCAATAACGTACAGAGCTTGATTCCATATTCATCCGAAGTTCTTGGTTGTTTCGCCGTCATGCGAAATGTCGCCTCTAATTTTTCTTTTTCAAATACTCCCAGAGTGATATTTGTATTTCCCACATCAATTACCAGCAGCATTATACTTCCTCCCCTAAAAAGAAGACTCTATAATACAACTGCAAAGACTCCAGCAGTTCTTTTTTGGTTCTCTGAAGTTCTTTAATCTTCAGATGACTTCCGATTTCATCAAAAAGTAGATCATTGTCCTCTGTCGTAACCTCAAACATAAGCTCTCCATCTTCTTCAAATACCAATGTCAGAATCCCTCCGACGTCCTCCGTGTACAATACACACATGATCTTCAGTTCATCTTTGATGCTGTCTGGAAGTGCCTCAAAATCCGGATTCAGATAAAACTTTCTATCATATGAATTCGCACCACACAGTACAATTTTTTCTTCGTACATACATTCCTCCTAAATATACCCGTAGATTCCGCGCACAGAGACTTCTCCCGCAAAAACCGTCTCCTCTTCGCCATCTTCTTTTCTCACAAGCAGTTCACCTGTCTCGTTGATGCCCAATGCATAGGCGTTATATTCGCCTCCAGGCTCCAGAACTCTCACTTCTTTTTCTTTGCTTACTAGAAGACGATTGTAATCCTCCTGCAAAAATTTTAAATTCTGTTCTTTTGCAAACCGCTCATAGTTTTCCTCAAACTTTTTCATGATACATGCAATCAATGCAGAACGTTTTATCGGGCTTTCCTTTTCCACACGCAATGAGGTCGCCTTTTCACACAGTTCTTCCGGAAAAGACTGCATATTCACATTGATTCCGACTCCAATTACAACATAGTTGATATAATCAATCTCGGCACTCATCTCCGTTAGAATTCCACATATTTTCTTCGTTCCAATCACAAGATCATTCGGCCATTTAATTCCGACTTCAAGTCCTTCCTGCTCTCGGATCGCCATCGCCGCACTATACGCCATCACCAATGTCAGCATAGGGGCTTTGGATGGCTCCATCGTCGGTCTTAAAAGCAGAGACATATAGATATTTTTACCCTGCGGAGATTCCCAAGCTCTGCCACGCCTTCCTTTTCCGGAATTCTGACGGTCAGCGACCGCTAACGTGCCATGCTCTTTTCCCTGTTCCGCCAGATGTTTGATCCTTGTATTCGTCGAGTCTGTCTCTTCATAATAAATGACATGCCTTCCCATACACTCTGTCTGCATCAGGCTTTCTATCTCCTCTTGCGAAAGCACGTCCGGACATTCCACAATTCGATATCCTCTGTTTCTTACGGCCTCAATCTGATACCCTTCATTCTCCAACTGCTTGATCACTTTCCACACTGCTGTTCTCGATACCTGAAGCCGTTCACACAACTGCTGCCCCGACACATATTCTTTACTTTCCCGAAGCATTTTCAAAATCTCTGCCTTCACAACTCGTCCTCTTTCTCTGCTTATTCTCCAAGTGTTGCGACCATAACCGCCTTGATTGTATGAAGACGGTTCTCCGCTTCATCAAATACTACTGATGCCTTTCCTTCAAATACATCTTCCGTCACCTCTTTGCCTTTCACCGCAGGAAGGCAGTGCATGAAGATTGTCCCCTCTTTTCCGGTCTTGTCCATCAGTTCCTGATTGATCTGATAAGGACTTAAAAGCGCAATTCGCTCAGCCGCTTTATCTTCCTCACCCATAGAGCACCATACATCCGTATACAACACATCCGCGCCCTCAACTGCATCGATGCAATCTGTCACACAGACCGAGGAACCGGCTTCTTTTGCATACCCTTCACACAGCGTAACAAGTTCTTGTCCCGGCCACAGTTTTTTTGGCGCAATGATAACAAAATCAACACCTACTTTCGAACATCCGATCATAAGACTGTTCGCCATATTGTTTCTCCCATCTCCAAGATATACGAATTTCAGTCCTTTTACATACCCAAAATATTCTTTCATCGTCAAAAGGTCTGCAAGAATCTGTGTTGGATGATACTCATCTGTCAAGCCATTCCACACCGGAACTCCGCTGTATTTTGCAAGCGCTTCCACATGCTCATGCTTGAAGCCGCGGAATTCAATCCCGTCAAACATACGCCCGAGAACACGAGCCGTATCCTGAATGCTCTCCTTGTGTCCCAGCTGAATATCATGCTCTGATAAATAAGTCGGAATACCGCCCTCATCACACGCACCCACAGTAAATGCACACCGAGTTCTTGTAGACGGTTTTTCAAAAATCAATGCAATGTTCTTCCCTTTCAGAGAATTTCCGGTAATTCCCTGTTTTTTCTTTTCTTTCAGATCTGCTGCCAGATCAACCAGATACATAATCTCATCTGGAGTAAAGTCTTTCAGTGTCAAAAAATTACGTCCTTTTAAATTCATTTTACTATCCTTTCTGATTTCCATGAACACATGTACAAATCTTGGTAAATTAATCTGATCTCTGAGACGCTCATATCTTCGATATACTGCCTCTTCTAATGCCTGTACCGTATAAATCTGATACTTTGGCACATGAAGTAATTTTGCACTCGCCTCAAGCATCGCCATATAGAGTGTTTCATCGGAGAATCCATGAGACAATTTCAGCACAAACGCAATCTCTGCCTTCTCAATCTCACTCAAACCACTTAATATTTTTTCATAATACCACTCTTTTCGTGTTTGTTCAATATAGTAAATCATTCCGGCAAGTCCATAAATCATCCGTTTCGCATCGTAATAGCCAATTTTCAGATTCTGTCTGCTGCGTTTTCCGTAAAATTCAATGATGCTTCCAAGTTTCACCCGCGGCGCAATCTCATACATCGTCGTATCCTCTGACAGCTTCACTCGCGCTTCTCTTCCCGGACCATAGATGCGAATCTGTATCAGGTTCTTATATCCCCTTTTCGCAAGTGAGCCTGTCGGCACATTGTTGATGACTCCACCATCCACATATGTTCTTCCGTGCAGTTTTTCATTCTTAAATCCAATCAGGTATGCACTTGCCAGCAAAAAATCCTCCAAAAGCCCTTCTGGAATATCATGAATACTAAGATCCAGCTCCTTCATATCCGATACGGAAAACGTAAGCAGGCAAAATTCCATTCCAGACTCCCTTATCTTCTTCTCGTCCACCATCTCATGGATCAGATTCTTAAGCGGAGTGATATCAACCCCACCGTCTGACAGTCTCTTTTTCATCTCTGAAATCACTTCACCGAGTGTATTTTCTTTGTTGAACAACCGTTCCATCCATGCGTCATCTACGTCCATCACACGCGAAAATGTCATCTCACTCCAGATCTTTTCCGCCTGCTTTACATCTCCCATGCAGATCAATGCTCCATTTAATGCACCAACCGAGGTCCCGGCTACCGCATTCACTTTCACACCTGCCTCCACAAGCGCCTTCCACGCACCAATCTGATAAGCTCCCCTTGCACCTCCGCCATCTAAAATCAGTCCATACTCTTTCGTCAAGTCTATCTTCGCTTTCACGTTTTCTTCCCTCCTGATACCACAAAAGGGGCATGCTCTCGCACACCCCTCAACATCTAACCGTCTTTTTCCGCTCCGACCTCTACCAAGGATTTCACAAGTCCTGCAACTCCCTGAATCTCAGATGGAATAATAATCTTCGTCGCCTTGCCGTCAGCCGCCTTTGCAAATGCCTCCAAACTCTTCATCGTAAGAACCGCCTCATCGGCACCAGCTTCTTTCAGGAAACGGATACCATCGGCATTCGCCTGCTGCACTTTTAAGATTGCCTCAGCTTCACCTTCAGCTTCTCTGATCATCTTTTCTTTTTCAGCTTCCGCACGGAGAATTGCCGCCTGTTTTTCTGCCTCTGCATCAAGGATTGCAGATTCTTTATTA
>PPYE01233419.1_pt1 | contig 17620 bp, 13 predicted proteins | sample 1559881 | NCBI WGS metagenome assembly PPYE01 (sample SAMN08240022, study PRJNA423297) | Human gut metagenome, whole genome shotgun sequencing project. | reverse complement strand
TTATAAGGCCGATATCTGCACCGCATTTGCCCAGGGCAATATGGGGCGTGCGATCATGCTGGCGACCTCCGAGCACTTCAATGAGATCAAGGAAGAAGCAGTACAGCTTTTAAAATATATCAATGATATGGAACTGTATGAGATTGTGGAGGCGATCAAGCGGATCAATAACTATAAGCTGGAAATCACAGATTATCTCGACATTATCATGATCTGGTACAGGGACATTCTTCTTTACAAGGCGACGAAGGATGTAGACGGGGTTGTATTTGCTGACCAGCTAAATTATATCAAAGAACGGGCAAGCAAGAGTTCCTACGAGGGAATCGAGAAGATCTTAGACAGCATTGAGAAGGCGAAGACGCGTCTCAAGGCAAATGTAAACTTTGATCTTGTCATGGAACTGCTGCTGCTGACAATAAAGGAGAACTAGAACAATGGCAAGAGTAATCGGGGTAAGATTTCGTACGGCAGGGAAGATTTATTTCTTCTCACCGGGGAAATTCGATGTCAGAAGAGGAAATCAGGTGATCGTGGAGACTGCGAGAGGAATCGAGTTCGGAAATGTGGTGACAGGACCAAAAGATGTTCCGGATGATCAGATCATGCAGCCGTTAAAGACTGTGATCCGTATCGCGACGGAGGAGGACCGGAGAACAGAAGAAAAGAACAGAGAGAAAGAAAAAGAGGCATTTGATATCTGTCTTGAGAAAATCAGAAAACATGGACTTGAGATGAAGCTGATCAATGCGGAATATACATTTGATAATAATAAGGTGCTGTTCTATTTTACAGCAGATGGAAGAATCGATTTCAGGGAACTGGTCAAGGATCTTGCGGCAGTATTCCGCACGAGAATTGAATTAAGACAGATCGGAGTCAGAGATGAGACGAAGATCCGGGGAGGCATTGGTGTCTGCGGAAGACCGCTCTGCTGCCATACCTATTTGTCAGAGTTTGCGCCGGTGTCGATCAAGATGGCAAAAGAGCAGAATCTTTCGCTGAATCCGACAAAGATTTCCGGTGTCTGCGGAAGGCTGATGTGCTGCCTGACCAATGAGCAGGAGACATATGAGGAGTTAAACAGCCATCTTCCGTCGGTAGGGGATACCGTCACGACAGTGGAAGGACTGAAAGGTGAGGTTCACAGCCTGAGTGTGTTAAGGCAGCTTGTGAAGGTGATCGTCAAGCTTGACAATGATGAGAAAGAGATCAGAGAATATAAAGTTTCTGAATTGAAATTTAAACCGAGAAGGAAGAAAAATGAAGTCAGACTCTCAAAAGAACAGATGAGAGAGCTGGCTGCGCTTGAGAAAGGTACAGGAGAATCGAAGTTAGATGACAACTAATTTGAAGCAGGAAGAGAGATTAGATGATCTCCAGATCAATGGGTATGAGATCATCCAGCATCCGGGAAGATTCTGTTTTGGCATGGACGCGGTGCTTCTCTCAAATTTTGCGGCAGTCAAAAAGGGAGAGAAGGCGCTGGATCTTGGAACGGGGACGGGAATCATTCCGATCCTTCTGGAGGCGAAGACCGATGGAGAACATTTTACCGGGCTGGAGATTCAAAACGAGAGTGCGGATATGGCGCGAAGAAGCGTGTCGCACAATCATCTGGAGCAGAAGATAACGATTCAGACAGGCGACATCAAAGAGGCGGGCACGATATTTCCTCCCGCTTCTTTTGATGTGATCACGACGAATCCGCCCTACATGTTAGGGGAACATGGACTTAGAAATGATGCTGATGCAAAGACGATCGCGCGGCATGAAGTATTGTGCACGCTGGATGATATTTTGCGGGAGAGTGCAAAGCTTCTGAAGTTCAAAGGCAGATTTTATATGGTACACAGACCGTTCCGCCTGCCGGAAATTCTTACGAAGATGTCCCAATATGGAATCGAGCCGAAGCGGATGAGGCTTGTGCATCCGTACATCAATAAAGAGTCGAATATGGTTCTGATCGAAGGTTCCAGAGGGGGAAGACCGCGGATGAAGGTGGAACCTCCGCTGATCGTGTACAAAGAGCCCGGAGTCTATACTGAAGAATTGCTTCAGGGATACAGTATGAAGTAGCAGCGTGCAAGACAGGCGGCAGCAGGCCCGCTGAGGAAAATGAACAAGAAAGGGAAAAGTGCCATGGCAGGTATTTTATATTTATGTGCAACACCGATCGGAAATCTGGAGGATATGACGTTCCGGGCGGTGAGAGTGCTTGGGGAAGTGGATCTGATCGCGGCGGAAGATACGAGAAACAGTATCAAACTGCTCAATCATTTTGAGATCAAGACCCCGATGACGAGCTACCACGAATATAATAAAATAGAAAAAGGGAAGAAGCTTGTGCAGAAGCTTTTGGAAGGACAAAATCTTGCACTGATCACAGATGCGGGCACACCGGGGATTTCCGATCCGGGAGAAGAACTTGTGAAAATGTGCTACGAGGCCGGAATCACAGTCACATCACTTCCGGGGGCGGCGGCATGTATCACGGCATTAACAATTTCCGGGCTTGCTACGAGAAGATTTGCATTTGAAGCATTTCTTCCGAGTGATAAGAAAGAGCGCCAGGAAGTATTAAAGGAACTGGAACAGGAGACGAGAACAATCATTTTATATGAGGCTCCGCACAGACTTGTGAAGACTTTAAAGGAGCTTAAAGAGGTACTTGGCGATCGAAAGATCACCGTGTGCCGGGAGCTTACAAAGAAGCATGAGACCGCATTTGCGACAACTTTGAGAGAGGCGGTCGTCTATTACGAGGAAAATGATCCAAAGGGAGAGTGTGTCCTCGTAGTGGAAGGAAAGAGCAGAGAAGAGATCCGAAAGGAAGCGCAGAGCCGGTGGGAGCAGATGTCACTGGAAGACCATGTACAATATTACATCGATCAGGGAATCGATAAAAAGGAAGCGATGAAAAAGGTGGCAAAGGATCGCGGGATTTCCAAAAGAGATGTGTATAACAGCTTGATTTAGATGTGTTTTGAGCAACTTGTATACTAATTTCCAAAAAGTTTGTGCAAGTGGAGTATGGAACCAGATTCTGTTTTCCCTTATACTAATCATATCGAAAAACGAAATAAGACATGAATAGGTAAAGTTTAGGAGGAAATGTAACAATGGCAAGTTTATCATTAAAACACATTAACAAAACATATCCAAATGGTTTTGAAGCTGTAAAAGACTTCAACCTTGAGATTGAAGATAAAGAATTTATCATCTTTGTAGGTCCTTCAGGATGTGGTAAATCTACAACACTTCGTATGATCGCAGGTCTGGAAGAGATTACATCCGGTGAATTAAAAATCGGAGACAAAGTAGTAAACGATGTAGAACCAAAAGACAGAGATATCGCGATGGTATTCCAGAACTACGCTCTGTACCCACATATGACAGTATACGATAACATGGCATTTGGTCTGAAATTAAGAAAAGTACCGAAAGATGAGATCGACAGAATGGTAAAAGAAGCTGCTAAGATCCTTGACCTTGAGAGCTTATTAGACCGTAAACCGAAGGCTTTATCCGGTGGACAGAGACAGCGTGTTGCCATGGGTCGTGCCATCGTTCGTAATCCAAAGGTATTCCTTATGGATGAGCCTTTATCAAACCTTGATGCAAAATTAAGAGGACAGATGCGTATCGAGATCTCCAAATTACACCAGAGATTAGGTACAACAATCATCTACGTTACTCATGACCAGACAGAGGCTATGACACTTGGTACAAGAATCGTAGTTATGAGTGCCGGTATCGTTCAGCAGGTAGATACACCACAGGTGTTATATGATACACCATGTAACTTATTCGTTGCCGGATTCATCGGATCACCACAGATGAACTTCTTAGATGCAACATGTAAAGTAACCGGAAATAAAGTAGCTCTTGAAGTTGGCGGAGCAGCGATTGAGCTTCCACCTGCAAAAGCGAAAAAATTAATCGACGGCGGATACAACGGAAAGACAGTTGTACTTGGTATTCGTCCGGAAGATGTTCACGATGAACCAATGTTCATTGCATCTTCTCCAAACACAGTAATCGAATCTAAGATCCGTGTATACGAAATGTTAGGTGCTGAAGTTTACTTATACTTCGATTACGCAGGATCAAGCATGACAGCAAGAGTTGACCCAAGAACAACAGCAAGAACAGGAGATACTGTGAAATTTGCTTTCGATGCAGAAAAGATCCATGTATTTGATAAAGAGACAGAGCGCACAATCACAAACTAATGTGTAGTATCTTTGCTTTTGAAAAATAGCGCAGAACATTAGAGAATATTGAATTTCACAGAGCTGCCGCAGTATAGAGATGATCTATATTGCAGCAGCTTTTTTTCGTATATGGGAAATTTCGTCAAAATCCTGCCTATGAAACACATACTTTTTACAGAGATTTAAAAAATATTTTTTTGATAAAATGGAAATATCCGCTATAATAAAGAAGTTGTGGAAGCAATGAATTTATATGGAAAAGATAAGGAATCAAAGAAAATGAATCGCAGATATTTATTAAAACGAATTGCAAAAGATTGTATTCCGACAATATTTTCCCTTCTGATGTCCGGTCTTTATGCGGTCATGGATGGTCTGTTTGTCGGGAGGGCTGTCGGTGATGCAGGGCTGGCGGCAATCAATATTGCATGGCCGATCGCCGCGGTTATCACAGCGGTGGGAATCGGGATTGGCAGCGGGGGAAGTGTGCTGTATTCGAATTGTAAGGGAAAGGGAGAAGAGGAAAGAGGGGAACAGGTATATCATCAGACGATCACCTTGCTGGCGGCAGCAGGCCTGTTTCTTCTGATCGTGCTCGGTGTCACATATCCGTTTATTTTGAGAGGAATGGGTGCAAGGGGCGATGTCTATCAGAAAGCGGCGGAGTATATTCAGATCATTATTTTCGGTTCCGCGTTTCAGATCCTGGGAACCGGCTTTGTGCCGATGCTGCGGAACCGGAATCTTGCATTTCAGGCAATGATTAGCATGGCAGCCGGGATGGGAGTCAACGGAGTGCTGAATTATATTTTGTTATTTATTGTCAAAATAGGAATCCGAGGGGCGGCAGTGGGAACAATCGCTGCACAGTTTTTCGTATTAATGATCAGTTCTTATTTCATTTATGGAAAGCAGAAGGTGCGGTTAAAAATCGTCTGGAAAAATGAAATGATCGCAGAAATTTTTAAAATAGGAATCTCTGCATTTGGTCTCTCGCTCGCACCGTCGGTCGTGCTGCTCTTTACGAACCTGCAATGTCTGAAATATGGGGGAGATCCAGCGGTAGCGTGCTATGCTGTGATTTCTTATATTGTTTTCCCGGTGCAGTCTATGTTGATGGGGATTGGAGATGGAACACAGCCGCTGATGAGTTTTTACAGTGGTGCAGGAAGACGGGAAGAACTGGGATTTGTGAAGAAAGTTGCATCCATCGCAGTTGTGGTGCTGGGTGTGATTTTCTTTGGAACGGTACTTCTTGTATCGAATAAAATCCCGGGTATTTTTGGAATGCAGGGAGAATCCAGCGTTTATTTTGGAACCGGGATGGCAGTCAGCGCGGTCTCATTTTTGTTTACCGGACTTGCCAAGTTCCATATCTCTTATATGAATGCAACGCTTCAGGTAAAGAAAGCGATGCAGCTCATTTACGGTGAGACAATTTTTGTGGCACCACTGCTGATTTTTCTATTACCATGTTTCTTTGGAATCAATGGTATCTGGTTATCACTTCCGGGAACACAGATCATAATGCTCTTGTTATTTAATGTGTTCTTTACAAAAACAGGAAAGTAAATTTTATAAATGTTTTGTATAATGCGTTTCGGAAAGGAGAAAGTTATGAACCGAAAGAACATTATGCAAAGTCTGAAGCAGACGGGAGGGGTCTGGATCTTTGTCATACCGGCCCTGATCCCGCTGATCGTTTTCTGGATTTATCCAATATTCAGGTCTTTATTTATCAGCTTTACAGATTGGGATTATATGAGTCCCACATACAATTTTGTATTTTTAGACAATTTTAAATCGTTGTTTACAGATGAACGGTTCTATGAGGCGCTTTGGAATACAATCGTATTTAGTGTGGGAACGATTGTTCCGACCATTATCGGAGGATTGCTGCTTGCACTTCTGCTCGAGAAGAATTTCAGGGGGAGCGGAATTTATAAGTTCATTTTGTTTTCTCCGTGGGTGACGCCGACAGTTGCAGTTTCCATTGTGTGGACATGGATTTTTGAACCGCAGGTAGGGATGGCAAATACCGTCTTAGAATTTTTTCACCTGCCGGGGCTGCAGTGGATCCAGAGTTCGGATACAGCGATGTTATCCGTGATCCTTGTGACCGTATGGAAAAGCCTCGGATATGCCATGATCTTTTATTTATCTGCACTGGAGAAAGTGCCGAAGGATTTGTATGAGGCATGTGGACTGGATGGTGCAAAGAAATGGCAGAGATTCCGTGATATTACGATTCCCTGCATTTCACCGACAACATTTTTTCTCATGATCATTACGATGGTCAATTCTCTGCAGGCATATGATCAGATTCAGATTCTCACGCAGGGAGGACCGTCAGGAAGTACAAGGACGTTGCTGTATATGTACTATCAGCTCGGATTTGAGGAGTTTAACATGGGAGAGGCAACTGCAGTTGCGATGGTGATCATTCTGATCACAGTGCTGCTTTCGTGTGTACAATTTACGGCATCGAAAAAATGGGTACATTATTAGAAAACAGAGAGAGGACTATCATGGAAGGACAGAAAGTATTAAAGGGACATCAGATCCGTCAAAGTGTCCAAAGACAGAGCACAGCTGCATTCCGGCAGGAAAGGAAAGTCAGAAGCAGCCTACTGTATCTGTTGAAAATGGCCGCGCTGCTGCTGGCAAGTCTTGTGACTGCATTTCCTTTTTTTTGGATGATCATCAGTGCATTGAAGACAAAGGCGGAAATTATGGATGTCAGTGTATTTTTTCCGGAGTCAGCACAGTGGCAGAATTTTTCGGAGGTCTTATTTGAATCTCCGATGCTGAGGTATATTGCCAACAGTTTATTTGTTTCCGTGTGTACGGTTGCAATCCAGGTTATCACAGGGGCGATGATTGCGTATGCGATCGTCTTCATGAGATTTAGGGGCAGAAAAATATTATTTGCCGTGATCATGGCAACGTACATGCTTCCGACAGCGGCAACCTATATTCCGAGTTACATTATTTTATCGAACTGGAATTTACTGAACACTTACACAGGATTGATCATATCAAATGCGGTCAGCATTTTTGGAATTTTTCTTTTGCGCCAGGCATTTATGCAGGTTCCGGCGGGGCTGGTGGAAGCGGCCAAAATAGATGGGGCAAATGCGTGGAAGATTTTGTGGAAAATTGTGACACCAATGACAAAGTCGTCATTTATCACATTCGGGCTGATGAGTTTTATCAGCAGTTACAATAATTATATGTGGCCTTCCCTGATCACAGATTCCCCGGAGATGAGCCTTGTCTCGCAGGGACTTCGGAGATACTTTATTGAAGGCGGGGCTTATGGAACAGAATGGCCGAAAGTAATGGCAGGAAGTACAATCATTGTCGTACCGTTATTGATTTTATTTATGTTTACACAGAAATGGTTTATCAACGGAATCGGTGGAGACACCGGAATGAAAGGATAGGAAAAATCGTATGAAATTAAAAAAAATTACAGCAATCGGGTTAATTTGTGCAATGACAGTATCTGCATTTGCAGGGTGCGGAGGCGCGAAGAAAGAAGAGGCAGCAAAGACAGCGGATGGAAAGATCAAAATTGATTTCTGGTATTCCGGAGGGAAAACAGCTGTCGGTGTGCTCGGAGATATGGTGGAAGAATTTAACTCTTCCCAGGACAAATATGAGATCAACAGTGTGACACAAGCAGACTATGACGAGACCTATGAAAAACTGCAGGCGGGGATTGCAGGGAAAAAAGCTCCGGATATCGCACTTCTTGATGTAGATAAGGCGAGAAATCTTTCCAGAAAAGACTTATTGGCAGATATTCAGCCGTTTGTAGACAATGATGAGGAGTTTGAAAAAGAAGATTATATTGAAGTATTTTACAATCAGGGAATCGATGATGGAAAATTATTTGCATTCCCGGCATATGGCACAACACAGGTAATGTACTATAACAAAGCAGCTTTTGAAGAGGCAGGCATTCAGGCAGAGGACATCAAGACATGGCAGGATCTGGAGGCAGCGGCAGAGAAACTGTCTAAAGGGGAAGAGTTCTATGGATGGGAACCGATGTGGGGATCAGGAAACCTGATCGATGCAGCGCTGAGCAACGGTGCAAAAATCTTCAGCGAGGACGGAAAAGAAGTGCTGATCAATTCCGAAGAGTGGGTAGAAGTATGGGAAAGCTTCCGCAAATGGATCCATGAAGACAAAACGATGAGAATCCACTCAGGCGGGCAGGGCTGGGAATACTGGTATAAAACAATCGATGATGTCCTTCAGAATAAAGCAGGAGGATATACAGGATCTTCAGGTGACCAGGCTGACCTTGATTTTGACATCGTGGCAGCGATGGAGCAGCCGGGATGGGGAGAGAATCCGGCAGCACCGGTTGCAGGGGCATTACAGCTTGTCATGCTGGAAAGCTCCTCAGAGGAAGAAAAACAAGGCGTCTATGAATTTATGAAATTCTTTACGACACCGGAGAATCAGGCAAAATGGTCTATGGGAACAGGTTATGTCGCAGTCCGCAATTCTACTCAGGAGGTAGAAGCTTTCAAAGCATATACGAATGAACATCCACAGGCGCTTGTGCCTCTTCAGCAGGCGGCACATGCCTCTATTTTACCGGAGGATCCAACCGGAGGAAAGGTGATGGACGCACTGAGTATTGCGGCGGATAAAGTGGAAATCGAAGGAATTTCAGCCAAAGAGGCATTGGATGAGGCACAAAAAACAGCACAGAAAGCATTGGACAGTGTCAATAAATAGGACAAGAGAGGAAAATAGCGTGAGAGAAAAAATTTCATTTGAAATCGATCAAAATACAGATGGGATTTTAGAGGCAGAGGTTCTGATTTCAGAACCTCTGGAAGTCCTTTCTATTATAGTGGATGTAAAAAAAGTGGAGATGCTTATGGGATATCTGATTTTGGAGGATGAAAAAAAGAATATCCGGTTCCAGAAGCTGCTCGGATACAGCGAGAGGATAATTCAGATTGGGTCGTCTTCGGAAATTACGACTATCGGCGGTGTGCCGGGAAAAATCGGTGAGGGCAGATGGAAATTGACACTTTGTATTTTCACAGAGGAGATCAGAAAACGGTTAGGAGAACAGCGGATTCCTGTTACATTTGAGATTATTGGAGAAGAATGCAGGATCGAGGAAAAGATCGGAGAAGAATGCTGGGTTTCGGAAGAACAAAAATTTCCGCTGTACTGCGACCGGTTTGCATGGAACCGGACATATCAGGATGCTGCAAGGTGGTACAAAGGGGATTTTCATACACATACAAGGTTATCAGATGGGAAAGAAACGGTTGCAAATGCAATGGAGAAGGCAAAGCAGATGCAGATGGATTTTTATGTGCCGACGGAGCACAATGTGATCCATACCGGCTGGAACAGTACGGAAGTGATGATTGTTCCGGGAATTGAGGTGACTGCCGGGAAAGGTCACTGTAATCTTTTTGGAATTGACCGCCTTCCGTCCAGGATCAAAGAGATCATCTGCAGACCAGCCTCCGAACAGGCGGAAAAATGGGTTGCCGAGATCTTGCAGGAAGCAGGGGAGAGGGGATGGCTGGTAAGTATCAATCATCCGTTTCTACATATATGGAAATGGGAATTTCACTCTATTCCACTGCGAATGGTTCAATTTTTAGAAATCGTAAATGATCCGACCTATGAGTATGCGAGGGAGGCAAACGACAAGGCAATCCGCTTCTTAGACTTGCTGTGGCAGGAAGGTTACCGGATCTATGGGATCGGCGGAAGTGATTCCCACAATCTGATCGAGGAGCGATATGACGGAGCTTTGGAGCCGTCTGTGGCAGGAGATCCGGGAACTTATGTATTCAGTAAGGGCCTGACACCGACAAAAATGCTGCAAAATTTGAGAAAAGGGCACATTTATGTGAGCAGATATTGTACAATGGAGATAGGGATCACAGCCGATGAAGAAACCTATCTTCCGGGAGAACATATTCCGGTCGGAAAAAAGGAAGCGGTACATATAAAATATCATGTGACCATTCGCGGGCTGCAGGAGCGGCCGGTTGTGTATGCAGTGGTGAACCGCGTCAGAATCGGTCTGGAGATCACAGAGACGGAGAAGAATGTCTACGAGGCAGATACAGAAATCATCTTTTCCGCAGGAGAATATGAATGGATGCGCCTGGATATCCGAAAAGAAGACGGGACATTTCTAGGATATGTCAATCCAATTTATCACGGGGCGAAAACGCCGCAGTGTGAGACCTTTGGAGAGATGCTCCAGAAAGTATCGGATATGCTTTAAAGAGAAGAGGAAAAAAGGAAAACAAAAACAATGGAAATAAAAGGGATTTTATTTGATAAAGACGGAACTTTGATAGATTTTAATTCATTTTGGATCCGGGTGGCAAAAAGTGTCGTACCGGAATTTTTGAAGGAAAATCAGATACCGGCAGATCAGAAACATATCGATCTGGTGATGGAGGCAATGGGGATTTTCGGAGACTATGTAGATCCAAACGGTGCGCTTGCTTACAAATCGAACAGGGAAATCGCAGAGGGAGTTGCGGAGGCACTTGCAGAAAAAGAAATTCAGACAGACAGCAGACAGGTGCAGGAACAACTGGTAAGATTGTTTGAAGAAAGCATATTTGAACAGAAAATACCGTTTCAGACTTTTACAGATCTCCCGGAATTATTCCGGCGGTTGAAAGCAAAAGAAATCCGGCTTGGGATTGCCACAGCAGATACGATGGTCTCTGCAAAGCACTGTGTACAGGAATTACAGATTGAAGAATTGCTTGATTATATCGGAGCGGATGACGGGACGGTGAGACCAAAGCCTGAGCCGGATATGTTTGAGGCATTCTGCCAGGCATATGGACTGGAGCCGGGAGAAGTCGCAGTAGTCGGAGATACCCGAAACGACATGAAGTTTGCAAGAAACTGTAAAGGAAAGGCAATCGGCGTTTTAAGCGGTGTAAGTGCAAAAGAAGATTTTGAAGATCTGGCAGATATGGTGATTCCTTCTGTGGCAGACATTTTTTCTATTTTGGAACCGGGAGAGAAGAATGAGGAGAGCGTGGAATGGCAGAAATCACTTTAAATCATGTGTATAAAAGATACGAAGGCGGTGTGACAGCTGTTCAGGACTTCACATTAGAGATCGCCGATAAGGAATTTGTAATCTTTGTGGGACCTTCCGGATGCGGAAAATCAACGACACTGCGGATGATCGCGGGGTTGGAATCTATTTCCGAGGGAGAACTTCTGATCGATGGGGAGCGAATGAATGAGGTAGAATCCTGTGACCGCAATATTGCAATGGTCTTTCAAAGCTATGCACTGTATCCGCATATGACGGTATTTGAAAATATTGCGTACAGCATGAAATTAAAGAAAGTTCCAAAAAAAGAGATCCAAGAGCGGGTATCTGAGGTGGCAAAGATTTTGGAGATTGAAGAGATCCTGGACAGAAAGCCGGGGCAGCTCTCCGGAGGGCAGAAACAGAGAGTGGCAATGGGACGTGCGATTGTCAGGCAGCCGAAGGTCTTTCTGATGGACGAGCCGTTATCTAATCTTGATGCAAAACTCCGCACACAGATGCGGATTGAGATTATGAAACTTTATAAGGAGCTTCAGACTACTTTCATCTATGTGACCCATGATCAGACAGAGGCGATGACACTTGGAACCCGCATTGTCGTAATGAAAGACGGGATCATCCAGCAGGCAGATACTCCGCAGAGGCTGTATGATTTTCCGGCAAATCGTTTTGTTGCGGGATTTATCGGATCCCCTCAGATGAATTTTATCTCCGGAACATGTCGGGTGAAAAAGACGGGCGTCTTTTTGGAGACGGCAGATTGTGAAGTGCGGATCACAGATGGAAGAAAAGAGCGGTTAAGAGACGGAGGATATGACGGAATGCAGGTTACGATGGGGGTCAGACCGGAGCATGTGAAGGTGTGGCTTCCAGAAGAACAAGAATCATGTGATATGGCATCGCAGGCACAAGTGAGTGTCTATGAAATGCTGGGAGCAGAGGCTTATCTTTATTTCACTTACGAAGGACAGCAAGTGTCTGCAAGGATGAAGGCAGATACGAAGATCCGAAAAGGAGATGAGGTGTTTTGGGGATTTGACACAAAAGATATGATCCTGTTTGACTTTGATACGGGGGAAGCGATTTATTAGAAGAAAACAGAGAAAAAAGGATTTTACTCTCGGCCTATGTAAAAAATTTGTAAAAGTGAAAGAAATAGTTGACAATGTGAATCGGATTGTCGTATAGTAACCATAATGAATAAAAGGGAGTAGCTAGCGTTACCCAGCGTTTACGATGACGTCAGGACGATGAAAATTCATCCGTATCGTAATTAAATGGCGAGACTTTTATTGCATATAACAAACATATGCAATAAGGAGTATCGTCATTTTTTATTATACTGAAATGTTTTGCAAGATTCTGGTATAATAAAAGAAAAGCCATACAGTGGCAAAAGCCGCGGTAAAGTCTTACGGTGACAAATAGAAACTTCTTCATTGCAGGATAGGAGAGTGAAAGATGGACAAATTTTATCAATTGTCGAAAGAAGAGACAAGAAAAAAGGTAAACGGCCAGCAGGAGCCGCTTACAGACCAGCAGGTCAAGGAACACCAGGAGAAATATGGAAAGAATGAACTGGTGGAAGGAAAGAAAAAAAGTACCTTTCAGATTTTCCTGGAGCAGTACAAAGATTTCCTTGTAATCATCCTGATTGTAGCAGCGATTGTATCCGGATTTCTCGGGGATGCGGAAAGTGCGATCGTTATTTTAGTCGTAATCACGATGAACGCGATTCTCGGAACCGTGCAGACAGTCAAGGCAGAACAGTCATTAAACAGCTTAAAGAAGCTGTCAGGTCCGACGGCGAAGGTACTTCGTAATGGAAATATCGTTCAGATCCCTTCTGTGGAATTGACCGTCGGTGATGAAGTAATGCTGGAAGCCGGGGACTATGTGCCGGCAGACGGACGTATTCTTCAGAACGCAAGCTTAAAGATTGATGAAAGTGCCCTCACAGGTGAGAGCCTTGGAGTGGAAAAATCGGACGAAGTAATTTCCGGGGAGGTTCCGCTTGGGGATCAGACAAACATGGTATTCTCAGGAAGTTTTGTCACTTATGGAAGAGGTTCTTTCCTTGTAACCGGAATCGGTATGGAGACAGAGGTTGGTAAGATTGCCACTCTGTTAAAGACAACTTCTGAAAAACGTACACCACTTCAGATCAACTTAGACCAGTTTGGACAGAAATTATCCATTATCATTTTGATCTTCTGTGGTATTTTATTTGGAATCAATGTATTTCGTGGAGATTCCATCGGAGATGCATTCCTCTTTGCAGTTGCACTTGCGGTAGCGGCAATTCCGGAGGCGTTAAGTTCTATCGTGACGATCGTACTTTCCTTCGGCACACAGAAGATGGCAAAAGAACATGCGATCATCCGTAAGCTTCAGGCAGTAGAAGGACTCGGAAGCGTATCTATCATCTGTTCCGACAAGACAGGTACTCTGACACAGAACAAGATGACAGTAGAAGATTATTATGTAGATGAGAAGAGAATCCCGGCAGCAGAGATTGATCTTCAGAAGAAAGAACAGAGACAGCTGCTGGACTACAGTATTCTCTGTAACGACTCCACAAATGTAGATGGCGTCGAGATCGGTGATCCGACAGAGACAGCGCTGATCAATATCGGAACAAGACTCGGAGTGGGTGCTCTGGATGTCAGAGAGGAATATCCGAGAAAGACAGAGATTCCGTTTGACAGTGACAGAAAATTAATGTCCACAGTCAATGAAATGAACGGTGAGCGTGTCATGATCACAAAGGGTGCGGTCGATGTACTCCTGAACCGCATGGCTTATATTCAGAAGGGAAATGATGTATGTCCAATCACCGATGCAGATAAGAAAGCAATTGAGGCACAGAATCAGGAATTTTCAAGAGGCGGACTCAGAGTGCTTGCATTTGCTTATAAGAAAATGGATTCAGAGAGAGAACTCTGTCTGGAAGATGAAAATGATCTGATCTTCCTTGGACTGATCTCTATGATGGACCCACCGAGAGTAGAGTCTGCGGATGCCGTTGCGGAATGTATCCGGGCAGGAATCAAGCCAATCATGATCACAGGTGACCATAAGGTGACAGCTGCGGCGATCGCTAAGAGAATCGGTATCTTGAAAGATGAGTCAGAGGCATGTGAAGGTGCTGAGATTGATAACTTATCTGATGAAGAGTTAAAAGATTTTGTAGAGCATGTATCTGTATATGCACGAGTTTCACCGGAGCATAAGATCCGTATCGTGCGTGCATGGCAGGACAAAGGAAATATCGTATCCATGACCGGTGACGGTGTCAACGATGCACCGGCATTAAAGCAGGCTGATATCGGTGTCGCAATGGGAATCACAGGAAGTGAGGTTTCCAAAGATGCAGCTTCCATGGTACTGACGGATGACAACTTTGCAACCATTATCAAGGCAGTTGAAAACGGACGTAATGTCTACAAGAATATCAAGGGTTCTATCCAGTTCCTGTTATCCGGTAACTTTGGTGCGATCCTTGCAGTGCTGTATGCGTCCATCGCAGGGCTTCCGGTCCCATTTGCACCGGTACACTTACTGTTTATCAACCTGCTGACAGACAGTCTCCCGGCGATTGCACTTGGTCTGGAGCCTCACACAAAAGATGTCATGAATGAGAAACCTCGTCCGATGAACGAATCCATTCTGACAAAAGACTTCCTGCTCAAGATTGCGACAGAGGGTCTTTCTATCGGTGTAACAACAATGATCGCATTTTTAATTGGATTCAAGGGCGGAAATGAAGTGCTTGCAAGCACAATGGCATTTGGTACTCTTTGTACAGCAAGACTTGTGCATGGATTTAACTGTAAATCGGACAGACCGGTGATCTTTAAGAAACGGATGTGGAATAATATTTATCTGATCGGAGCATTTCTTCTTGGATTAGTATTAATTACAAGTGTATTAATGATTCCGGCACTGCACTCTGTATTTAAAGTATCTACACTGTCAATGCAGCAGTTACTGACAGTATACGGTCTTGCAGCAGTGAACCTTCCGATCATCCAGTTATTAAAATACCTCCGTAAGAAATAGAAGGGAATTTAATGAACTTAAATAACGAGTTAATTAAAAAAATCCGCGGACTGATCCTTTTCACGGCATTGATTGTGATCGGTCTGTGGAAATATGAAATTATTCTTGATGCAGTTGGATTTTTATTTAATATTATGTTCCCTTTTATTCTGGGAGGTGCAATTGCGTTTATATTAAATGTTCCGATGAACTTCATTGAGAGAGTGTTGTTCTCTAACCGGGCAGTAAAAGATAACAAAATTATAAAGAAAGTAAAAAAGCCCCTCAGCCTGATCCTTTCGATCATGCTTGTGTTGGGAGTGATCTTTATTGTAATTTTTGTTGTCTTCCCTCAGCTTGGAAATACAATTTTGATGCTCGGGGATAACATTAAAGTGTTTCTCCCGAAAGTACAGAGCTGGGCGGAGGATCTGTTTAAAAATAACACCGAGATCATTGAGTGGATTGAGTCAATACAGTTTGACTGGGATAAAATGATCCAGAGTGGCCTGGACTTTTTCAAGAATGGTGCAGGAAGTGTACTGAACACAACATTTGCAGCAGCGAAAAGCATTGTGAGCGGACTGACGACCTTTTTTATTTCTGCTGTGTTTGCATGCTATATTCTCCTTCAGAAGAAAAAGCTGACCATTCAGATCCACAAGGTACTGTATGCATTTTTGCCGGAACAGAAAGTGAAGGCCGTACTTGATGTCTGCTCTCTGACATATAAGACATTTTCCAATTTCCTGACAGGCCAGTGTATGGAAGCTGTGATTTTGGGAACAATGTTTTTCATCAGTATGAGCATTTTAAAAATGCCGTATGCGCTTTTGATCGGCGTGCTCATTGCGTTTACCGCACTGATACCGATTTTTGGAGCATTCATCGGCTGTGTGATCGGCGCATTTCTGATATTGATGGTAAATCCGATGCAGGCGGCAGCATTTGTAGTGATGTTTCTTGTATTACAGCAGATCGAAGGAAATCTGATTTATCCGCATGTTGTGGGTGGTTCCGTAGGCCTCCCGTCAATCTGGGTGCTTGTGGCAGTCAGCGTCGGAGGAAGTCTTATGGGACTTGTGGGAATGCTGATTTTTATTCCGATCGCATCAGTAATCTACACGTTGTTTAAAGAATATGTACACGAGAAGCTGAGAAAAAAGAACATTGTAGTCAGTCTGGAGAAAAGTGAGGATGAAGAGGAACATGAGACAGAAGAATAATGAATTTGAGATAGAAGTGAAGGGAGACAGCGCAATTATTTTGCGCTGTTTTTCGTATGGAGAGAGTGCGGTGATTCCGAGTGAAATTGATGGATACAAGGTGACAGAAATTGCGCCGTATGCATTTTCCGCCCATATGGATCATCCGCCGGAGAAAGGGACAGGCCGGGAGGCACTGTGTGGAGAACGGCTAAAAGAGATCGTTCTGCCGGATACGATTGAGAAAATCGGCCGGTATGCATTTTATAATTGTAGAAATTTAAAACGGTTGAAATTTTCAACAGATATTCGAGACATCGGTGCAGGGGCATTTACGGGATGTCATCAGATTGAAAAAATGGATGTGACAGTGGTGCCTGAAAAGAGATCTTGCTTTCGGGAACTGCTTATCGAGATCGGGGAGGAACAGGAAGTCATGTATCACTGCCCGGATGGAGATGCGAAGCTGATCTTTCCGGAATATTTTGAAGAGGAGGTGGAAAATACTCCGGCGCGGATTCTGGTGACAAAAACACATGGGAGCGGCATGTGGTACCGGAACTGTATCGTAAAAAATGAGCTGCAGTTTGACCAGTACGACAAGCGTTTTGCCTGGGCAGTAGAAAATGAGCGGGAGGAGGTCGTGATCGCGCTCGCATTTTGCCGCCTTTTATACCCGTACCGCCTTGCAGAAGAGGCAAAAGAACAGTATGAAAGGTATCTCAAACGACATGTGGAAAAGGTATCGGAATATCTTTCGGAGAAAAAAGACATGGATCTTCTCACATATTATGTGGAACATTGTCTTGACAATGTGGATAACTTTCGTGTATTAATAGACATGGCGGGGATAACCGGTGAGGCATCGATGATGAGCTATTTGATGGAGCAGTATCATCAGAGATTTGCCGTAAAAGAGAAAAAGAAGAAATTTGAATTGTAGAAAAAAACAAGATAGAAAAAAGAACGAGAAAAAGAGAGGAGGAGGCCATGAATATTGTACAGAAACAAAAGCAGAGGGAACTGGAAAAGATTGAAATCTGCATGGATATTTGGAAGCAGTCGAGAAA
>PPYE01000699.1_pt1 | contig 17623 bp, 10 predicted proteins | sample 1559881 | NCBI WGS metagenome assembly PPYE01 (sample SAMN08240022, study PRJNA423297) | Human gut metagenome, whole genome shotgun sequencing project. | reverse complement strand
TGGGACAACGACCGGTTGGTGGCTTCGCTGCGCAACGCATACAATCTGGCGCGGTCGGCCCGGGCGTCGGTGAAGGCTCCCCTGACATGGCCGAACAGTTCGCTCTCGAAGAGCGTTTCGGGTACGGCTCCCATATCCACCGAAACCATCAGTTCGCCGCTGCGCGCCGAGCGGTTGTGTATCTCGCGTGCCAGCATCTCCTTGCCGGTGCCGTTCTCCCCCGTGATCAGGATGTTGGCGTCCGTGGCCGCAACCTTCTCCACGATTTCGCGGATGCGCGCCATGGCGGGGCTTTCGCCCCAGAACATCGGCTGCTCCGAGGCCAGCTCGCGCTTGATCTCCTTGAGCTGCTTCACCTCGCGAGCCGACCGCGCCAGATTGTATGCGTTGCGCAGCGAAGCCACCAACCGGTCGTTGTCCCACGGTTTGACGACGAAGTCCACCGCACCGTCGCGCATTGCCCTCACGGCCAGGTCGATATCGGCGTATGCCGTGAAAAGCACGACTTTGATATCCGGCCTGCGGGCGTGGATCTCGCTCAGCCAGTAGATGCCTTCGTTACCGGTGTTGATGCCCGCCGTGAAATTCATGTCGAGCAGGATCACGTCGATCTGTTCCTCGCGCAGGGTCGTCGCCAGCCGGTTGGGGGTGGGGAGGGTCAGCACCCGTGCGAAATATTTTTCCAGCAGCAGGCGCAATGCCGCCAGGATGCTGCGGTTGTCGTCCACGATCAGTAGTGTTCCCTCTTTTGCCATGGTGTTTCCGGTTTGTTTTGCGGTAAAATTAGCGTTAAAATCGTGAAATCGCCCCTTTGTGTCCACAAAATTTACAGGGGTGTAAATTTTTTTTACACTTTGTCTGATCTTTGTTTATGTTAATAGTTTGTAATACAGTTGTTTAATTCATTTGGCACGGGGTTGGCTCCGAAATGTCCCGAACGAACAATACCCGCTAATCAAGGATGAAACGACTGTTATTACTCCTCATTCTGTCAATTTTTTGGACACTCGCCGCGGCGCAGATATCCCTGCCCGCCGCCTCTGTGCAGCCGGATGCTGCGCCCGTTGCTCCCGTGGGGGCTTCGGCCGCAGATATTGCGGCAACGGAAACCGTCATCGTCGCGGATCCTGCCGTGGATTCTCTGTCCGACCCCGCCCCGAATGCGGCCGAGCCCGTCGTGCGTATGACCCTCGACGAGTGCATGGCCTATGCCGTCGAACACAGTCCCGTCGTGCGGCAGCAGGATTACACCAACCGCAACTACCGCCAGGACTATATCGAATCCGTAGCGGCGCTCGTGCCCTCGGTCAGCGGCTCGGTCAGCGCCACGACCAGTTTCGGCCGTTCGGTCGACCCCGAGACCAATACCTATACCGACGTTTCGAACCTTTCCAACAACTACGGCGTTTCGGGGCAAATGCCCGTTTTCGCCGGCTTTACGGGGATCAATACCATCCGTGCCGCGAAGGTGATGCGCCTGATGGGCCTGCTCACGCAGCAGGAAAACAACCTCGAACTGGCCAGGATCACGCTTGCCGAAACGATGAATTATCCGCCCGACCGCCCCCTGGGGATCGAGACGGATCTCGCCATCGAAACCCCGGCCGGCACGGCGCCCTTCTCCGATGTGGTCGCCTATGCCCTCGACAACAATCCCAAGGCCCGCAGCGCCGGTTATAACGTGCGGCAGTCGAAACTCCAGTATTCGGTCGCCCGGGGCGGCTTTTTCCCGTCGGTCTATGTCGGCGGCGGATACTCGACCAATTTTTTCATGAGCCTCGACGACCATTCGTTGTACGAGCCGTTCAGGAGCCAGTTCCGTGATAACCGCGGTTACTACTTTTCCGCCCAGCTCAACATCCCCATCTTCGGGGGGCTTTCGCGCCGCACGAGGACAAACCGCGCCCGCAACAACTGGCGGATCGCCGAGCAGCAGCGCGATCAGACGTTGCGTGCCCTGCAAAGCGAAATCGCCCAAAACTACCAGCAGATGCTCGGCTACGGCAAGGAGTTCGTGCAGGCCAGCAAAAAAAGCGCGGCCTCCGAGCTGGCCTACAACGCCGTCGCCGGCAAGTACGACCGGGGCATGGTTTCGGCGCTCGACCTTCAGACCGCCGCCAACAACCTGTTGCAGGCCCGCTCCGAACGGTTGCGCGCACGGTTGCAATACATTATCAAAACGCGCCTGGTCGAGTATTACAACGGTGCGCCCCTGATCCGCTAACGAAAAACAGAAAATAACATGGACATCCGTATCGAAAAGAAAAAGGGCATCCGCGCCCTGTTTACCAAAAAAGGCATCCCCTATCTGGCCGGGGCGCTGTTCCTCGTCTTCGTGTTGTGGCTCCTGTTGCGCGACAACTCCTCGACGCTGCGCGTCGATGCCCGTACGATTTCCGTCGGGCAGGTCGTGCGCGGTGAATTCAACGACTATATCCGCGTCACCGGGCAGGTACAGCCCATCACCACCGTGCAGCTCAGTCCCCTCGAAGCGGGCATCGTCGAGCGGCTTGTGGTCGAGGAGGGTACCTCCGTCAAAAAGGGCGATGTGCTGGTCGTGCTGAGCAACACGTCGCTCACGCTCGAAATCTTGAACAGCGAGGCCGAGCTGGCCGAAAAGCAGAACATCCTGCGCAATACGCTGATCTCGATGGAGCAGGAGAAACTCTCGCTGCGGCAGGACAAGGCGCAGCTGGATCTCGACGTGTCGCGCAAGAAGCGGGCCTGGCAGCAGAACGAGGAGCTTTACAGGAACGCCCTGATCGCCCGCGAGGAGTGGTTGCAGTCGAAGGAGGACTACGAACTGGCCGAAAAGAAACGCGAGCTGAACATCGAGCGGCAGGTGCAGGATTCGCTCTACCGTTCGGTGCAGATCGAGCAGATGGAGGAGAACCTCGACAACATGAAGCGCAACATGCAGCTCATCCGCGAGCGCATCGGCAACCTCAACGTCAAGTCGCCGATCGACGGCGAAGTCGGCCTGCTGGACATCGTGCTCGGGCAGTCGGTCTCCACGGGGCAGAAGATCGGGCAGATCAACGACCTGTCGGGCTACAAGGTCGAGGCACAGATCGACGAGAGCTACATCGACCGTGTGCGTGCCGGTCTCGAAGCCACCTTCGACCGTCAGGGCACCGACTACAAGGTGCGCCTGCGCAAAGTCTATCCCGAGGTGCGCAGCGGCCAGTTCCGAGCCGACTTCACCTTCCTGGGCGACCATCCCGAGAACATACGCAGCGGCCAGACCTACTACCTGCACCTCGAACTGGGGCAACCTACCGAGGCGGTCATCATCCCCCGCGGGTCGTTCTACCAGACTACGGGCGGCGCATGGATCTATGTCCTTGCACCCGAGGGCGACAAGGCTTACAAACGCCCCATCCGCATCGGCCGCCAGAACCCGCAGTATTACGAGGTGCTCGACGGGCTGGAGCCGGGCGAGCGGGTCATCGTTTCGGGCTATGAGAATTACGGCTCGAACGACGTGCTGATCCTCAATAAATAATTTTCCGCTGAAATTTCTCCGCACCCGTCAAAACCGAATAATATGTTCCGTCAACTCAATTTCCGCTCGTTTTTCAACTTCCTGGGGCGCAACAAGCTCTATGCGGCCATCAATATCTTCGGGTTGTCCGTCTCGCTGATGTTCGTGATCCTGATCGCCGACTACACCCTTCGGCAACTTACGTGCGACGACTACCACGCCAAGGCCGACCGCATTTATGTCATCGGCAACGAGGAGCGCATTACGAGCGGTTATTACCTGCAGAAATACCTGCGCGACCGTTATCCCGAGATCGAATCGACCTGCGCCGTCGCAGTGTCGGGACAGTCCACCGACGCCACGCAGCCCGTCGAAGTCGGTCTGCAGAAGTATTCGGCCACGATCCTTTTTGCCGATACGACCTTCTTCCGGATTTTCGATTATCAGCTTCTGGACGGCGACCGCGAACAGGTGCTCGCCTCGCGCGACAACGTGGTGCTTTCCGAGTCGTTCGCCCGCAAGGTTTTCGGCACGTTCAACCCGATGGGGCAGGTGATCCGCTTCCCCGACGAGGAGAAGTCGTACGTTGTGAGCGGCGTGGTGCGGGATATCGACCGCTCGGTGATTCCCAATATGGACATCATCATGCGGGCCGAGCGCCTCTGCGATATCAATTCGGCCAATGACGAGCATATGAGTAATTCCGGTGCCGTGACGACTTTCATCCTGGCGCGTCCCGGTGCCGACCTGACGGCCAAGATACCCGATATGCTTGATTATTTCAAAGAGATATACTGGATCTACAAGGGCAATGTCTATCAGCATGTGACCCTTACGCCTTTGCGCGATGTCTATTTTTTATCCCAGAATAATGATGGGGGGTTCAACTACGGCAGTTGGCCCTTCGTGATGATCCTTTTCGGTGTGGGCGCCGTCATCCTGCTCTTCGCCGTGATGAATTATATCAACCTGACGGTTGCCCAGACCGGGTTTCGCGCCAAGGAGATGGCCGCCCGCCGGCTGCTGGGCGCCTCGCGCGGCGAAATCATCCTCAAACTGATCCTCGAATCGACATTCCTGTGTGTTGTGGCGTTCGTCATCGCGCTTTTCCTGGCAGCCGCGGTGGAGCCCGGCGCTTCGCGGCTGCTGGGGTCGAAAATCGGCGTCTGGCAGGATATGACGCCTGCCGTCGTGGCTTGCTATGCCGCGTTTATCGTGGTGCTGGGCGTCGTTGCGGGCTTTATCCCGGCGATGATGGTGTCGCGCTACAAACCCGTGGACATCGTCCGGGGATCGTTCCGCCACCGCACCAAGATGTTTTACAGCAAGGTGCTTATCACGATCCAGAACGTCATTACCATTGTCCTGATCGCCACCTCGCTGACCATCGGCCTGCAGATCCGCCACCTGATTTCGGCGCCGATGGGGTACAATACGGCCGACATACTCGATATCTCGACCGAAATTTTCCTCGGGAAAAAACAGATTGCGCAGTTCCGCGAAGAGTTGCTGCGCGAACCCTGCGTCGAGGCCGTCGCCCTGGGTTGCGGCACGCCCCACGACCGGGGCAACAACAATACGATGCAGTATGGCCCCGACCGGATGATCGGGTTCCAGATATTCATCGGCGATTCGACCTATTTCCGGATACTGGGGCTGGAGCGGCTGCGCGACAACCACCTCGCCCGTATGAACGACGACAATATGGTCTTCATCAACCAGCACGCCCTGCGGGAACTGGGTATTGCGGAGGACGCCGAAGAATTCAAGGTAGGCATGGATTACTCTTATCCCTACCAAATCGCAGGTATCTACCGCGATTTCCAGATCGGGTCGGCGCTCGACAAGCCCCAATCGGCGATGCTGTGGCAGACGGACGACATTGCGGATATGTACCCGTGGAATATCCTGGTCAAAATCCGCGGGGACAAAACCGCGGCCTACAATACGGTCAAATCGGTATTCGAACGTATTTCCGACGGTGCGGTCTTTACCGGGGCGGAGTATATCGAGCAGGAAATCGAAGCCGACTATGCCGAGCAGCGGCGGATCCTGCACATCGTCGGCATCTTCACGCTCGTGGCGATCCTGATCTCGGCGCTCGGTCTGGTGGCCATGTCGACTTACTACATCCAGCAGAAGGAGCAGGAGGTCGCCGTGCGCAAGGTCTTCGGCTCGACGCGCGGAGAGGTGCTCGTGCGCCTGGTGGGAAACTTCATGCGGCTGGTCGGTGCGGCGTTCGTCCTCGCCGTGCCCGTGGCGTGGTACCTGCTCGAACGCTGGTTGCAGGATTACAGCGTCCGGATTTCGCTCTCGCCCCTTATTTTTCTGATTCCCGGGGCTTTTGCCGCCGCGGTGGCGTTCGTCGCCGTCTTCTGGCAGAGCAGCCGTGCGGCCGATTCCAACCCGGTCGACTCGATTAAAAACTAAAAAAGATACCCGGTATGAAAAATTTTCTCTTCGCATTACGTTACCTGCGCAAATTGCGAGGCGGTACCGTTGCCCGCGTGGTGTCGCTTTCGCTGGGGCTGGCCGTCGGCCTGCTGGTCTTTTCGTATGCCAATTACAACCTCACGTCCGACCGTTGTTTCCCCGACCGGGAGCGGATATTCCAACTGTGGGCTCATTATGCCGATCCGCAGCACAGCGGGTACAGTCCGCAGCTCAATGCCCCCATCGCCCCGGCGCTGGCCGAAGAGGTTCCGCAGGTCGAAGCCGCCACACGCCTGTTCGGGCCGCGCACATCCGACATCGTGCGCGGTGATAATGCTTTCCAGGCAAAGTATATATACGCCGATACGATGTTTTTCGACGTGCTGGGATTCGAACCGATGAACGGCAACCCCAAAGAGATCCTGCTCCATGCCGACCAGGTGATGCTTGCGGAGTCTTTTTCCCGCACGATCTTCGGTCGTAAGGATCCCGTGGGGCAGTTGGTATTGCTGAACGGCACCGATTCGCTGACGGTCATGGGGCTTTTCCGCGACCCGAATCCCAACCAGCACCTCGGCGGTTTCAATATGCTCTGTTCGTTCGAAATTGTGAAGCGCGACCTCAACACGTCGTGGCAGGGCGGCGATTCGTTCCCGAGTTATGTCAAACTCCACGAAGGGGCGTCCGTCGCCGAGGTCGAAGCGCAGCTTCCCGCATTTTTCGACCGCCACGGATTCACCGAGGATATGAAAGCCTGGAACCGCAGCTACCGGTTTTTCCCGATCACGGAGTCTTCGCGCATAAATACTTCCGCCGGGCTGATCGCATGGGTGTTGATGGCACTTGCGGCCCTTACGCTTTTCGTTGCGTCGATGAACTATGTGCTGATTTCGATTTCGACGTTGGTAAGCCGCTCGAAGACCATCGCCATGCTCAAGGTCGGGGGTGCCCGGCCTTCGGACATCTTCCGCATTTTCTGTTCTGAGACCGCCATACTGACCTTCGCTTCGGTCATCGTGGCCGGATTCCTGTTGTGGGCCCTGCAGGATCAGGTGCTGGAGATTACCGGGACGCCGATGTCCGAACTCTTCGCCCTGAAGCGCATTTGGGTGCCGTTGCTCGTCATCCTTGCCGCCTTTGCCCTTGCCGCGCTTATCCCGTCGCGTATTTTCACTTCGGTTCCCGTGACATTGGCGTTCCGCGGGGTCAGCGACAACCGCCGCCGGTGGAAACAGACGCTGCTGGTGGCCGAGATCGTCAGTTGTACGTTTACGCTTACGCTCCTGTTATTGGCCGTGTTGCAGTTCGATAAACTCCGCAACGGCGATTTCGGGTTCGAACATGACCGTATCGTATATACATATGTCAAAACGCCTTTGGGCAACATTTCTTCGGTCTGCAACGCCGTTGCTTCGCTACCCGAAGTCGACGCTGCCGGAGCTTCGCTCGAGGTGCCGCTTTGGGGATATTCGGGAATGCCCTGCATCGACGAAAACTCCAAGGAATTGCTTTTCTCCTGCCGCTGGCTGCTTTGCAACGAGGGCTTTATACCTGCGATGCGGATGCACCTTGTCGGCGGCCGGAACTTTACGCCTTCGAGCAACCCCCTGGAGGCGATCGTAAACGAAACCTACGTCCGTATGCGCGGATGGACGCCCGAACAGGCATTGGGGCATCAGATTACCGACGACTCCTCGCCCGGGGCTCCTCTTTATACGATCGTGGGCGTCGTAAAGGATTTCCGGACGGTCGTGGCTACGGGAGAGGTCGAGCCGATCGTGTTCCATCCGTTCAGCTATTTCCAGAAGTTCGGTGCCACGGACGATTATATGCTGGACTATTTCTTGATGATCCGCCTGCGCGGGATGTCGCCCGAGTCGCTGGAGGCCGTGCAGCGCAAGATCGGAGAATACCCTTCGGGCAACAATCATACGCTCGAAGTTTACGACAACAAACTGGGCCCCATCCTTTTCGAGATACGCAGTTTCCGCAATATCGTCTTTACCGTGAGCGGCATCACCCTGCTTATCGCCCTGATGGGGCTCGTGGGCTATCTGGGCGACGAGATGCGCCGCCGCAGCAAGGAGATCGCCCTGCGCAAGGTCAACGGGGCTTCGACGGCCGACGTGCTGCGCCTGTTGGCGCGCGACGTGCTGTGGATCGCCGTTCCGTCCGTGGTCGTCGGGGCCGCCGTAAGCCGCTGGGGTGCAGACCTGCTGGTCAGCAACTTCGTCGAGCGTGTGGCGCTCCGCTGGTGGCTCTTCGCCCTGTGCGGGGCAGTGGTGCTGTTGATCGTCTGCACCGTGCAGCTCGTCCGCACGTGGCGCATCGCCAATGCCAACCCGATTAACATGATTAAAACCGAATAGTGTGTTATGAAGATCGCATTTCGTAATTTTCTGACTACGCTGCGGCGCTACAAAATCTCGTCGCTGCTGAACGTCATAGGCCTGACGCTGGCATTTACCGCGTTCTACGTCATCATGACGCAGGTCTGGTGGGAGCTGGGTTACAACCGCTCGCTGCACGAAGCCGACCGTATTTATCTCGTGGAGAACGAGGACTGGTACGAGCCCGGGAAATGGTCGTCGTGGCTTAACCGGCCGGTGCCCGAGCGTGTCATCGCTTCGACGGCGGGGGTCGAAGTCGGGGGCTGCATGTGGGGCGGTTTCGGCTCCGGAACCTGTTGGACGAGCAACGAGCCTTCGTTCGGGTATAATAAGTTTTCTGCTTCCTGCGGTTCGGTATCGCTGCCTTTCCTCGATGTTTTCGCTTTCCGTTCGGTCGAGGGCGATGTGCATGACCTCGGAAAACCGAAGAGCGTCATCGTTTCCCGCGAGGCGGCCGAACGGATGCGGGTCGGCGTGGGCAGCCTCATATGGGTCGACACCGACGAACCCCAGCCCGACGGGGCGATGGAAGTCGTGGCGGTTTTCGAAGACTTTCCGGACAATTCGTTGCTGGGAGAGTGCGAGGTGGTGAAAAATCTGGGCGAAACGAACCTTTATACCACTTCGGAGTGGAGTTTCAATTATTTCGTCAAATTCAGGCCCGGTGCCGATCCCGACGAGTTTGCGCGCCAGTGGACGAACGTGAACCAGGAGATGCAGCGCGAGGCGGCCGAGAAACGTGCGGCGGCCGGGGACGCCGCAGATGACGACGACGAATCGGGTATCTACGGCGTGCGCCTTTCTCCGGTATCGGAACTCTATTTCGAGTCGGATTCACAGGCACCCTGCCGGCAGGGGTCTGTCGTCACGACCTATACCCTGCTGGGTATTGCCGTGTTGGTTATCGTGCTGGCTTTCATCAATTTCGTCAACTTCTTCTTCGCGCTGGTGCCGGTGCGCATCCGTACCGTCAATACGTTCAAGGTCTTCGGCGCTCCCGCGTCGTCGCTGCGCTTCAATTTCGTTTTCGAGGCGTTCGGGCTCGTCCTGATCGCTTTGCTGGCGGCCTGGTACGTTTCCTTTGCCTTGCAGGGCACCGAATTCGCCAGCTACATTTCCGCATCGCTGGCGCTGTCGCAGAATTTGGAAGTCGTGGGGCTGGTAGCCGTTGTAGCTTTCGTCATGGCGCTCGCCGCCAGCCTCTACCCGGCGTGGTATATCACGTCGTTCGCCCCGGCGCTGGTCGTCAAGGGATCCTTCGGCGGAACCCGCAGCGGCCGCCGGCTGCGTACGCTGCTGCTGGGCGTGCAGTTCTTCATCTCCATCGGGCTGATCATCGCGACCAGTTTCATTCGCCTGCAACACGACTACATGATGCACTATGACATGGGTTTCGACAAGGAAAACCTCCTCGCCGTGCGGCTTTCCGAACGTGGGGCGGTAAGTTATGACGCCCTTCGGCAGAAACTTCTATCCGACCCTCAGGTAAAGGATGTTACGGGAGCTACGAGTCGTTTGGTGTCGGTCGGGCGTATGGGCTGGGGCCGGGAGTTCAAGGGCCGTCAGGTCGCTTTCCAGAGTTATGTCGTACAACCTGATTTCTTGCGCGTGATGGGTATCCCGATTACCGACGGACGCGATTTCCTGGAGAGCGACTTCGACAAGGAACTCGGAACGATGATTTTCAACGAAGCGGCGCGGCGGGAATTTGAAATGCAGGTCGGCGACCGTATCAACGGTTTCGTGTCGCCCGACGAGCAAATTGTAGGTTTCTGTGCTGATTTCAACTTCAAGCCCCTGCAATACGGTGTATCGCCCTTCTGTTTCTATCTTCTTCCGAAGAAAATCCAGCAGGAAAATTACTGGCACCTGCCTCATGTGGTCTATGTGCGGATGACGCCCGGAGCCGATATTGCGGCTGTTACCGCCCATATCCGCCGCTGTATCGCGGAGGTCGATCCCCGCACGGAGCCGGGCGATATCGTCGTCCGTGTTTTCGACGAGGAGCTGGGCCTCGAGTACGACAACGAACGCAAACTGACGGCCATCGTCGGGCTGTTCGCGCTGTTGGCCGTCGTGATCGCCCTGATGGGCGTCTTCGGGCTGGTGCTGTTCGAGACACAGCACCGCCGCCGCGAAATCGCCGTGCGCCGGGTAATGGGGGCTTCGCGGGGCGAAATCCTCGCCATGTTCAACCGCCGCTACGTCATGCTGGTCGCCGTGTGTTTCGTGCTGGCTGTCCCGGTAAGCATCTGGGCCGTCAGGCACTGGCTCGCAGGCTTCGCCTATGCCGTGCCGCTGTATTGGTGGGTCTTTGCCCTGGCACTGGCGGGGGTGCTGGCCGTCACGGCACTCACCGTCACCGTCCGCTCGTGGCATGCCGTTAACGAAAACCCGGCCGAATCCGTGAAATCCGAATAAATCAAATCAATATCAACAATAAAAACCTGTTTGTTATGTCAATGCTGAAAGTTGAGAACCTCAAGAAGGTTTTCCGTACCGAAGAGATCGAGACCATCGCACTGAACGGCGTGACGTTCGAAGTGAAGGAGGGTGAATTCGTCGCCGTCATGGGTCCCTCGGGCTGCGGCAAGTCCACGCTGCTCAATATCCTGGGGCTTCTGGACAATCCCACCTCGGGCAGCTATACGCTGCTCGACCACGAGGTCGCCGGGTTCAAGGAGAAAGACCGCACGAAATTCCGCAAGGGGAATATCGGGTTTGTCTTCCAGTCGTTCAACCTGATCGACGAACTGAATGTCTTCGAGAACGTCGAGCTGCCGTTGATCTACATGCGCGTCAAGGCGTCCGAGCGCAAGCGTCGTGTCAACGAGATCCTGAGCCGCATGAATATTTCGCACCGCGCCGAACACTTCCCCCAGCAGCTCTCGGGCGGACAGCAGCAACGTGTGGCCATCGCCCGTGCCGTGGTGTCGAACCCCAAGCTGATCCTGGCCGACGAGCCCACGGGTAACCTCGACTCGAAGAATGGCCGCGAGGTGATGGAACTGCTTTCGGAGCTGAACCGCGAGGGTACGACCGTCATCATGGTGACCCACTCGCAGCACGATTCGACTTACGCGCACCGGGTGCTGCACCTGTTCGACGGCGAGCTGGTCAAGGGTCTCGCCAACAAATTGTAATTCCTGTCCCTGACCGATAAAAAGTTCATTCCATAAGCGGGGAGGCCGGAGTATTCCGGCCTCTTTTGTGCCGTCCCTGTTCGTGTCCCGTGCGGAGCCTGTTGTGTTTCCGGGGTACGGACGGCACGCGGCGGTGCCGGACTGTGCGGCCCGAATACCTTTCCGGGGAGGGGCTCCGGGGAAGGGCGGGCATGTCGATGCAGCCACGGGTTGCGGGTGACAGCGGCAGGGTGCAAAGATTCGGGACATAGGCTTCCGGAACGTCGAAGTACATAATTGCCGGTAATTATACGCCCCCGGATGCCGCCCGGAGCCGTTTCGGGTCATTTTAGGTATTTTCGCGTATTGACCTTTTGCGCCGGAATCACGACTTTTGTGAACCCAAACGACCTTGTTTATGAGAATGATTTTGCCCGTATTGCTGCTGCTCGGCGTAATTGGAGCCGCTCGTGCACAGCAACCCGACACACAATCCGCGACAGCTTCGGTTGAGGAACTTTCGGCGGAAGTCGCGGCGCTCAAAGCCAAAACGTCCACCTGGGACAAAGTGCTGGCCGCCCTGCCGAAAATTTCGGGATATGTCCAGACCGGTTACGAATGGAGCGACAATTCGTCGACCTTTTTTATCAAACGCGTACGTCTGAACCTGGCGGGCGCCATCGCTCCGAAACTGGATTACCGTGTCCAGATCGAATTCGCTTCGCCGAAAATCGTCGACGCCTACCTGTGTTACAAACCGTTCGATGAGCTCAACGTCCAGCTGGGCGAATACAAGCTGCCTTTTTCGATCGAGAATACCGACTATGTGCCGCTCAGATATGAGTTTATCGAATACCCCCTTTCGTTGCGCAAACTGATGGGTTTCAACGACCTCTGCGGGCTTTCGGCCACTGGCCGCGACATGGGCGCGCAGCTGTTCGGAGGATTTTTCAAGCGCGACGGATACAGTATCCTGAACTACAACTTCGGCGTTTTCAACGGCGAGGGGCTGAACGTCAAGGATAAGAACAAAAGCAAGGACATCGTGGCGCGCTTTACGGTCAAGCCCGTCGCCGGATTGCAGTTCGCGGGATCGTACTACTGGGGCGAGTACGGCGAGGATTACCTGAAGCGCATCCGTTACGGTGCCGGTGCCTGCTACGATTACGGGCGCCTCGTCCTGCGCGGCGAATACATCTGCGGCACGACGGGCGGCCTCGACAGCGAGGGGTGGTATGCCGTGGCCGGCTGGCGCGTGGCCCGGACATTGTTGCCGACGGTGCGGTACGATACCTTTCTCGAAGACTGCTCCCGCGGTTCGAGCCGCCAGACCAATTATACGGCCGGGCTTACGTGGCAACCTGTGAAATACCTGCGCTGCCAGCTGGATTACACCTACGAAGATTTCGCCGCGCGGGATGTCGCCGGTCGCAATGTGGTGGCACTGATGCTCTCCGGCATATTTTAACCTGAAAAAATGATAAAGATGAAAAAGTGGATGGAACAATTCCGGGTCGAGGACTGGGTGGTGGTCTGGGTGAGCATTCCCCTGCTGGTGCTGGCCGCGGTAGCACCTTCCGCGCTGCCCAAAGTCCCCGCGACGCTGCTGGGCGGCGCTGCGTGGAGCAATATCGCCTGTCTCTTCGCCATCGTGCTGGTGGTGCTCTATGCCGGGTGCCTGATGCTGCGGCGACCGCTCAGGGGGCTGCTTGCGTCGCTCGTGGTCGTCTTCGCCGTCTCGTTGCTGGCGCAGATCGTCGCCAAGATCCCCTCCGTGTCGTATTACGGCTTCGAATCGGTATTCTTTTCGGTGCTCTTCGGGTTACTGATCCGCAACGTGTGGCATGTTCCCGCGTGGCTGAAACCCGCGATCCAGGGTGAATTCTACATCAAGATCGGCGTCGTGTGCCTCGGTGCCACGATTCTCTTCAGCGACGTGATGAAATCGGGTGTCTTCGGTCTGGTGCAGGCGTGCCTGGTGGTCGCCGTCGTGTGGTTCTTTGCCTTCCGGATTTCGCGCCGCATGAAGGTCGACGAACGCTCGGCGATGATCCTTTCGAGCGGCGTGTCGATCTGCGGCGTGTCGGCCTGTATCACGGCGGCCCGCGTGGCGGGCGGCGACGACCGGAAACTTTCGTACATCGTTTCGCTGGTGCTGATCGTCGTCGTGCCGATGATCTATCTGATGCCGTGGTTGGCGCATGCGATCCTGCCGCATATTTTCGACGATCCGCATGTCGTGCAGGAGGTCGCCGGGGCGTGGATCGGCGGTACGATCGACACTACGTCGGGTGTCGCCGCATCGAGCATGATCGTGGGCGAAGTGGCCAACCAGCATGCCGTCATCATCAAGGCTGCGCAGAACGTACTGATCGGCGTGGTGGCGTTCTTCATCGCGCTTTACCTCTCGACGCGCCGCGGCGATAAGGCCGGGCAGGCCCCGTCGCTGGGGATCGTGTGGGAGAAATTCCCGAAATTCATCATCGGCTTCGTTGCCGCATCGCTGGTATTCAGTGTATTGCAGGGAAACGGCCTTTTCACGGCCGATGCCAGGGGCAAACTTGCCGAGCCGGGGGTCGCCAAAATGTTCTCGACGGTATTTTTCTCGCTGGCCTTCGTCTGCGTGGGGCTCGATACGCGCCTCAAGGATATCGTTTCCCGGGAGAACCGCAATCTGCTGTGGGCGTTCCTCGCCGCCCAGGCTTTCAATATCGTCGTTACGTTCCTCATCGCGCTCGTGCTGTTCGGCGTGCTGAAACCGATGCTGGGATAATCCCCGGCAGATGCCTTTCCATAGCCCCCGGAACCGAAGTTCCGGGGGCTTTTCATGCTTCCGGCCGGGCTGTAATGCTCGTCTGTCGTTTGCCGTCCGCCAACCCTGCCCCGTCGATCTGTCGATCCGTCCGTCCTTTCCGTGCGTTCGCTGTCCTGTCCGCCGTGTCCTGCCGGCTCCGTTTGTCTGTGGCCTGCTCTGTCCTGCCTGTCCGGTTTGCGGCCTACACGTCTGTCGTGTCCCGTCCGCCGGTGCCTTGTGCTGCGAGGGATTTTCTTGTCCGGAATACCTTGGACGCAATGCCGTTATGGCCGAATAACATATTTTTCAGCCTTTTTAAATTGTCCGATGGTTAGTTTTGCTGCCATGATCCCGCCGGGACATGCATCCGTGCACCTCCGGCGGCGTGGAAAATTCCAATTCTAACCATAAACAACTAAAATGTATGGCAACAGTAAAAGTCAAGCTCAGGGAATCGTCGGTCGGCGGGAAAGCGGGAGTAATATATTACCAGCTTTGCCATCGGCGCAAATCGCAGCAGATAACTACCTCCATGCGTCTCCAGCCCCGGCAGTGGGATGCAAGGCGCGGGTGTGTCATCACGCCCCTTTCGGGCGAAGCCCATGCGTTGCTGTCTGTGCAGCAGCGGATCGACCGTGATTTGTGTCTGTTGCATACGATCATCCGGGATTTCGAATTCCGGCAGGAGGGGTACTCGCTCAGGGATGTTGTCGATCGGTTTCGCAAGTCCCGGCGGAGCACCGTGCTCGCCTATGTCGAAACGCAGGCCGCAAGGCTCGAGGCGAACGGAAAGTTGGGGACGGCGCGCAACTACCGGCGGACACTCGGGAGTTTCTCCGATTTCCTGGGCGGACGGGACATTCCCTTTTCGCTCGTCGATGAACGGCTTGTGGGGCAGTATGACGACTGGCTCCGGCGCCGGGGCGTTGTCCGCAATACCGTCTCGTTTTATATGCGGATATTGCGTGCAGTCTATAATAGGGCCGTGAAGGAGGATGTCGTGCCACAGACCGATCCTTTCCGGCATGTGTACACCGGTGTCGACCAGACCTGCAAGCGTGCCGTCGGCGAGGATGTCGTCGTGCGGCTCCGGCAGCTGGATCTGACACATTCCCCGTCCCTGGCATTGGCCCGGGATATTTTTATTTTCAGTTATTGTACGCGCGGGATGGCGTTCGTGGACATTGCTTTCCTGAGGAATCAGGATATCGTCGGGGATACGATCCGTTATGTCCGCCGCAAGACCGGGCAGCGCCTCGTTATCCGTATCGAGCCCTGCATCGCGAAGCTTATCGGGCGCTATGCCGGTGCAGGGCGCATATCCGGCTATGTTTTTCCGCTGCTCAGTTCGGACGATCCGGTCAGGGCGTTTTCCCAATACCGTACGGCCCTCGATTATTATAATCGTCGGTTGAAAAAGCTGTCCGGTTTGCTGGGGCTCGAAGTCCCGCTCTCCTCCTATACCTCGCGGCATACGTGGGCGACTGCTGCCCGGAACCATAACATTCCGTTGTCGGTCATCAGTGCGGGAATGGGACATGCTTCGGAAAAAACCACGCAGATTTACCTGGCTTCGCTCGAAAACTCCGTCATCGACCAGGCGAACCGGAGCCTGATAGCATCCTTATACGTGTAAGGTCTCTATATAAGAGACCTTCATAACTTTTGCAAAAGTACTAAAAATAAAGCATATGCCCAAATTTTTTAAATCATATTTTTGTTCCCGGCACCGCTTATCGATGCGAAAATAAATTGATTATCAAAAACTTACCATCTTTGACCCGATTGTCTGCACGAATTGTTCGCCAAGTGGATGAATTCAGTGCTCTTTTAATCCGACTTTGGGTATTTGCAGACAATAATCGAACAAGGTCGGTAAAAACAACTTTTATTATATGTTATATAATTGATTATCAAATGGCAATCAAGGTAAAACTATCTCTTATATAGAGACCGCACTTTAAAATACGGAAGTGTTCTTATGGGAGGCGCGTAATTGATTGAAAATCTTGGTTTTAAGAGGTTTTCGATGTCCCCATGGAACGCTTTTTTCTCAACTGTACGCCTTTCCCGGGTGCCGAATCCCGACTTAACGGATCACAATAATGGACTGTCAGGACACAGATGCCAAATGGTATGTGCTTCGGGTTACCTATCAGCGCGAACTCTCCACCAAGGAGTATCTCGACAAACTGCATGTCGAGAATTTCGTGCCGGTAAGGGTCGTACGCCGCCGGGATTCCAAGGGCCGGTTTTCCCGGGTACGGGAAGCCGCAGTGCACAACTATATCTTCGTCCGTTCCACGCGGGAGGTTATCGACGACCTGAAGACATTCAGGCTGCCGATTCTGCGCTATGTGATGCATCAGCAAAACGGCGAGAACCAGATTATGACCGTGCCCGAGTCCCAGATGCGCAATTTTATTGCCGTGGCCGCCAATATCGACGAACCGGTGATTTTCCTTTCGCCCGAAGAGGTCGCGTTGTCGAAAGGCGACAAGGTGAGGATTAAGGACGGCGTATTCATGGGTGTCGAAGGCACGTTCATGCGGGTGAAAAACACCCGGGACAGACGTGTCGTTGTCAAGATCGACGGCATTACGGCGGTCGCTACCGCTTCCATTCCGTCCGCGTTGGTCGAAAAAATATGATCCCTGGCCTGTAAACCTGCAAAAGGAACTATTCCGGTTCCGATAAATTACTGACATGACACCGAATTACCTGAAGAAAATGTTGCCATTGCTGCTGGGTGCCGATCCCGCCCAGGCCACGAATGTGCAGCTCGTGTCGTTGGCAAAGGCTTTTGCCGCGGGCTATGGGTTGGTGTCGTCCGTGGCGCCTGCCGGGGAATTCGGTACGGAGGAAACCTATCGCAACAGGATCGACAGCTTGTTCTGGGCGCTGTCTGAACGCTCTGAACACGAGCCCGACACAGCGATCCGTAGCCGGATGGTTCATGCCATGTATTCGCTTGCCTGCGAAACGGTGTTTTCCGTCGATCTGCGGAAGAAAAACTGTTGCTACCGGGCTGCGGACGCACTTGTCCGGGATTTTGTGGGCGTCGTCGGTGCCCGACCGGAAAACGGTCTGTTTCAGCAGACGGGCGTCTGCATGTGCGCGGCCGACCTGCTCTATCCCGCTCCGGCTGCCGATGACGAATACCTGCTGTTCCTGAAACGGCAGATGGCCGGCTGGACATCCGCCCTGAATGCTGATGGCTGCTGGCCGGGGGTGTCGTCCGAGGTCGCATTGGAACGTATCGGGGTGATGAACCGGGTTGCCTGGATGTTTCCCGACTTGGAGAACGATGCCGTGATAAGGCGGGCGACGGGGTATTACCGCAGGTGCGTACGTGTCCCTGCCGACCCCCTGAATTTCGACGAGGGGTACCTCTGTACGC
>PPYE01721149.1_pt1 | contig 17632 bp, 10 predicted proteins | sample 1559881 | NCBI WGS metagenome assembly PPYE01 (sample SAMN08240022, study PRJNA423297) | Human gut metagenome, whole genome shotgun sequencing project. | reverse complement strand
TGATTCTCTCTTTCGGAACCAATGAAAGCCATAACCGGCGTTATAATATAAATGTGCACTACAATCAGATGGATGAACTGGTGAAACTGTTGCGCGACAGTCTTCCTAACGTACCCATTCTTCTGACTACCCCTCCCGGTTCTTATGAAAGTTTCCGGCAGCGAAGGCGTAGACGCACGTATGCCATCAATCCACGTACAGCGACAGCAGCGGAAACCATTCGTCGTTATGCAAAAGACCATCGTCTGCTCGTGTGGGATATGTACGATGTAGTCGGAGGGAAGCGCCGTGCCTGCACGAACTGGACGGACGCAAAACTGATGCGGCCCGATCATGTACATTATTTACCCGAAGGATACATCCTGCAAGGAAATTTATTATACCAAGCACTTATCAAAGCATATAATGACTATGTTTCCCATTGATATAGATTTCAGTAGACTGAAAGAGGTACTTACCTACGATCCGCAAGCGCCAATGATATTCAGCAGCGGTATCTTCCTTTGGTTGTTCGCTGCTTTCATGGTGGTGTATGTGTTGCTACAACGCAAATACACCGCCCGTATCATGTTTGTTACTCTCTTCTCCTATTATTTTTACTATAAGAGTAGCGGCACCTATTTTTTCCTGCTTGCCATAGTCACCGTTGCCGACTTTTTCCTTGCGCAACTTATGGATCGTGTAGAGGGTTATTGGAAACGTAAAGGATTGGTCGCTTTGAGTTTGGGAGTTAATTTAGGACTTCTTGCTTATTTCAAATATACCAATTTTCTGGGTGGAGTGATTGCGTCATTGATGGGAGGAGAATTTACCGCTCTCGATATATTCCTGCCGGTCGGCATCTCCTTTTTCACTTTCCAGTCATTGAGCTACACCATCGACGTTTACCGAAGAGACATAAAACCATTGACCAATCTTTTGGACTATGCCTTCTACGTATCTTTCTTCCCCCAGTTGGTGGCAGGACCTATCGTGCGTGCCCGCGACTTTATTCCGCAAATCCGGAAACCCCTATTCGTCTCGCAGGAAATGTTCGGACGCGGAATTTTTCTGATCGTTTCCGGTCTTTTCAAGAAAGCTATCATATCCGATTATATCAGCATCAACTTTGTGGAACGTATTTTTGATAACCCTACTCTTTATTCCGGTGTTGAGAATCTGATGGGAGTCTATGGTTATGCTTTACAGATTTACTGTGACTTTTCCGGATATAGCGACATGGCTATCGGTATCGCCTTATTATTAGGTTTCCATTTCAATCTCAACTTTAATTCACCTTATAAGTCTGCCTCTATTACGGAATTTTGGCGTCGTTGGCACATCTCTTTATCCAGTTGGCTAAAAGATTATTTATACATTTCTCTGGGAGGAAACCGAAAAGGTAAATTCCGGCAATATCTCAACTTGATAATTACCATGTTCTTGGGCGGTCTGTGGCATGGCGCCTCCTGGAACTTCGTTCTTTGGGGAACTTTTCATGGAGTAGCTCTGGCATTACATAAAATGTGGATGTCTATCACCGGGCGTAAGAAAGGAGAGGAAAGTCACGGTTGGCGCCGTGTGTTTGGAGTAATTATCACTTTCCATTTTGTCTGCTTCTGCTGGATATTCTTCCGCAATGCCGATTTCCAGAATTCAATGGATATGCTGGGGCAGATATTCACTACTTTCCGTCCGCAGCTGTTCCCGCAATTACTTGAAGGATATTGGAAAGTCTTTGCGTTGATGTTGCTTGGCTTCCTGCTTCATTTTGCTCCCGATAGTTGGGAAAATGCGGCTTGTCGAGGAGTGATCCGTTTGCCTTTCGTAGGAAAAGCTGTCTTGATGGTAGCTTTGATTTACCTGGTTATTCAGATGAAGAGTTCGGAGATTCAGCCGTTCATATATTTCCAATTCTAATTAGTTAAATTTACTCCAGTACATTGGTTTAAAACCAAGAACTCGTTTCTCACCGAGAAACAAGTGTTTCCACACCGAGGAAACTACAGTTTCTCGGTGAGGAACAAATTGTTGGTTAAAATTCGGAAATGAAGTTTCCAATAATCTGATTGGTAAGTTTAATTTTGCTAAATCTACGGGATGTCCTTGATACAGCGTAACCGATTATAACTATTATAAGATGCCTTGGATCTATGATATATCGTAAGACCATAATTGGCATCAATAGCACCACTTGTTGCTTCTGTTGAATCCCAATTTTTTTTAGATGCTTGTGTGGAACTCCAATATCCATAGGAATAACTTTTTGCCTTATTTTTGTTTAATGCCTCAAATCCTGTTTCAGAAAAGTCTTTTTCTAATTCATGAACGAATATTAAAATCATGGATAGTTCCCGACTATTCGGCACACGCCAGCTTCCCGGTTCGTCTTTTCCACTCTTTCCTCTATAGGCGTAGCATCCGGTATTCGTGGCTTGTGATGGGATATCCCAATTTTGGCTATTGGCAGTATTGAGTCTACCGTTTGCTTCCGCCCAAGTCATAGTGATGCTGTTTGCTCCCGGATTCCCTTCGGTATCTTTGAGTATATCACTGGCAAGATTATTTTGCGTATCACCGTCATTGTACACGTCCGTAGGCGATACAATAAATCTGGATGATGAAAAAGAAGAAACTAAAATTTCGGGGGTAACGGTACTATTGTAGAGTATCGGATAATTTTTTCTCACGCGAGAAACTTTTTTGCCTAATGGTTGGGAAGTATCTGCTTGAGGATTGGTCGGGTCGTATTCTGTACCTTTTGTAGAATAACTATATAGATCCAATTCCTCATATAGCTCGGATTTCCCTTCGGCAGTCGTTCTATCTATGATTCCGTAAGGCAGAGTGGATAAATCTATCATGGCATAGGTGTCTCCATTGTCTATATATGTGGTTACTTTGGTTCCTGCTTTTCTTTCTGGAGGAACAGGTATGTCTCTGACACAGCGAACCCGTTTCCAACTGTCTTTACTTGTGTTGGCGGAAGTCCAGCCTGCCTGTTCTATCGACCAGCCGGGAGCACTGGTAATATTAAGTTCCGATGCTAATGCATTCGGGGCGTCATAAATAATAGTTCCGGCGGAGGCTAGTATCCCTAATGCTTGATATGTGGATGGTAAATACCATTCCAGTTCATTATTATCAGGATCGTTCGGGAGATAATCTATCACACCGTTTCCGTTTTTATCTCTATTTAAGTCATGACAGAATCTTGCATGGAAGCTGTTATAGTAATTATATTGATATAAGTCTATATTACCATTGATTTTTCGCATAGTTGGAATGATACTCTCCTTGTTGTAATTAACAACGTAGTTATCGGGATTTGTTGCTAAATTGAATGTTGCTTGTTTACCGTTCATAAAACTGCGGTAGTTTGTTTCGGCATCCTGATTCTGATTCCATATATAATTGGTCAGGACATTATAATATCCGGAGTATATGTACTCTGCTGGTGTTATTTGATCGTCAATTCTGTTATTGTTTTCATTAAATGCATCGATGATGAGCCCCTCTGTGTATTGCCCATCTTTTATTTCACCGCCAAACAGACCGGCATAATGTCCTCTTTTTTGCTTAATGGTATATATTCCTTCACGTTTTTTGGAAATTCCTTCGGCGGTAATATCTTCGGTAGTCACTTTTACGTAGAGAGTTCGCTCATATACGAAATCGGAAGGGGTGTAGTTTGTAACAGCCTTATAAATCTTGTTTCTATCGAATTCGGGGGTTACAACCATCCCATTCTCATCGGTGATATACTCGTCCGCATATAGGTATAGTTTGAATCGTGTTGGCACGAAAATATTGGTTTCTATCTGATTGGTGAGTGTCTTTGCGCTACCATTGCGCACCACTTCCGTATAATTGGGGTAGGATGAAAGTTGCAGCCAGTTCTCTGTTGGAGAACCTATGTTAACTAATTGTGTGCATGTTGCATCCTTGTAAATGCCGACAGTTACTTTACGCCCTTGTGCATAGATGATAACCGGCCGCCATCCATAATGAGCGTCAAAATAAACACCAGATGCTCCATCTATTGTTGTCGTTTTATCGTCACCGGAAATTTTGCGTGATATTGCTGAAAGATAAACTTTCTGTTCGGCCGTATATGAACGGATACGTCCATCATTAAGATCAACAGAATTGATGATTGTTCGGAGATCATAATAGCTGTTTATTTCCACATCAAAATTATCCGTGTTGTTATTTCCAACATATATCTGGTGGACTGTATAAAGACTTCGACTGCTTTTGGCGTATGACCACGCTTCGATATTTGTACCGGCTTCGGGCGCTTTTCCCGTTCCGTCGGTCACTTTCCGGTATCTGTCCCTTTCGGATGCTATATCTGCTACGGTTCCTTGTTTGTTCTGCGCAACATACCATTGCGATGTGAAGAAGCCGTCCGTGTCCTTGTCTGCGTCTTCGAAAGCATTGTCGCTTTCCAGGTCTGCCATTGGGATATTGTCTATTACGTCTTTATCTGCCGATGCGGGGTTGATACATAATTTGGTGGGTACTTTGAGTAACCTCATACCTTCGAGCGTGTTTTCCGTGACATCGAATTTATGTTTCAGTGTGATGCGGGATACCAGCCGTTTAACTTCTATACCGCCGGAGAAACCATCCGGTGTGCCGTAGACAATTTCACCGTTGTCGCTATCTCCGGTTTTTCTTACGCTGACGCCTTTTGCGGCTCCGGCGTATGGAATTTCGCTCTCATTGGTTATCCGCGAATAGTAGAGCCCGTTTCTGTTGTCAACATAATCCAGTTGCAGGTTTTCAAGTTCGTTGATGTTTCGTATTTCCGCCAGGTTGGCCGCTACGGTTACTTTTTTGCCTAAAGCTACCAGGTAAAGCGTCTGGTCAGTGCCCACGCGTAGCGTGACATTCAGCAGAGCCATGTCGTTTACCATAGTCACCTCGCCGGAAACCTGCTGGGGCGAGCCATGTATGGAGCCGTCGCTATGAAACTGAAACAACCATAGATTGTACAGTTCCGTCACCTCTCCCGAACGTGTTTTGGCCGGAGATGTCTCTTTGAAGAATTCAATGGAAAAGCCTCTGCCGGCGGATTCGCTCCTCGATTGTAGCTGCTGCGGGATAGAAGCCGGGGGTATCTTAAAGCTAAGCGCTACTTTTACGCGTTCGCCTTCTTCTCCATTGCCGGAAGATGACAACAGTTCTTCTCTGATGCATGAGGTCAGAGCCATTATTGTCAGCACTATCAGTATATTTGTAGTTTTATTTTTCATGGTCACTTCGTGTTTTGGTAATAACTATAAGAGCTTGATGATATATCGCGATACCCAGATTCGTCTTTCTCTTTCATATATACAACAAAAGAAAGTCCGATAACATCCGGCGTATCATTAGCGAGAATATTCAGTTCCACGTCATATCCATGTTGGTTTCCATCTGTAATGGTTGCAACTGTGCTTTCTTCACCGCGGGGAGCGCTGAGATAAGTATACCGGACTTTAAGTTGAGCTCCTGTGGGCATGGCTACGTCGTCAGGAGTAAGTTCGATATGTATGGTATACTTGCCTCCCTCTCCTTTTATTCTATTATCGGTTCCCAGACCATTAATACTTGGTATTCCTCTGATGCTATATCTGTTCTGTGTTATCGTGAAATAATAAGTAGTCTCTTCACCGGTGAAGTGCATGGAAGTGAACTTCACTCCAAAGGTGCGGTCTTCGGTCCTTGATTCTCTGCGTGCGATGTACGCTTTGGGAGTCTGGGTATAAGAACCTTCGATTTCGTGCATAACTCCTGTGGCTAAAGGTGTGAATGAGAAGTCATCGAAATTCATGGAAGTTCCTACGTGGTCTCCGCTCTTGATAAGTTCCATTTTCCAATATGGCACGTTACTGTCCACATAGAAAGGCAGTCCGTTGATGGCTGCTCCCTTATAGTTTACGGACGTAGGCGGGTTGATTGTTATACGGGCTGCAGGAATGTTGTTTCTTACGCAACGAACGGTATATCCTTGTCCGGGAGCGGCTGCGCCGAGCACTGCTGCTGTCGGATTCTGGCTGTCGAAGGAGAATGCCTTGTTGCTTTCCGTGCTCCAATAGTTTCCCTTGTAATTATGGGAGGAAACCAGCACTCCGCTTTCATTGCGGTACTTGACGTTGGGTATCAGCAGTTCATGAAAAGAACAGTATCCATTATTATTTTCACTTTCTGCCCCGTTTGCTGCCTTCATCAATATGGCATATTCGGTAGGATTGGCCATGTGCCACTGTTGGTTGTCTACCTTCCCTTCCACACCTATCTGATGAGGGGATAATGCTGCCAGACGACAGGGATCTCCCTTACCCTGTGCTACCAGTTCGGGCGTATTCCCTGATGGGATATTGCTCGCATCCGTGATATAAGGGACATCATCCCAGCTACCGATACCCGTCACATTGAAATTTCCGGGATACCAGACTACGTCATTGGTTGTTGTGGCACCCGTTGGCGCGACGAAATTCTTCTCCTCGGTAACTGTCGCATCATTACCGGTCGCTATCAGGCTGCCGTATTTGAACAGGGCATCGTGGTAGGCGTCGCCTTTATATACTTTAAGTATGCCGGAATAAGCCGTGTAGTCACTCCACACATTGACATTCTTGTTGAAGTCCGCCTCCCGGTCACTCACGATGACCAGTCCTTCTACCGGCTTCCAGTTTACCGTGATGTTGTACAGCTTGACAGGTTCAATCACCACATAGATGCCTTTGCTGCCTATCTGTTTAATGGTCGCATAGACATTATAATTGGTATTACGGAGGAGTCTGAAATTAGCATCTCCTTCACGGAGCAGTATCTTGTACGTAGTGGGTACGCCCCCATAAGTTGCGTTGATAAACAAATAAGCGGCATTATCCGGGTCAGTAGCTTTTGTTCCGTCGTCCGTTCCATTCTCATAGAACGATTTTTCCGCAATAATGGCGGTTGGAAAGGTATGATACAGTTTGCCGTTGTACTCTTTGTCTCCCTCGGATGCGGAAATGGTCATTTCGGAACCATTGAAGAGATCCTGTTTGGTATTGTCGGCATCCAGCCGGTCTACCAGATAGCTGTTGCGTGGTATATTGCTAACCTGCACGTTGCTGATTTTTATTTCTTCCGTCACCGCATCGTCCTGTCGCAAAAACACGGATACTTGCGACATCACGCGGGGCATATCGATGCTTGCGGTTGCGGATGCAGCCGTGAAGCCACCTTTGTATCTGCTGCTTTCCGAATTGTATACGGGGCGCAGTTGCACCACTCCTTGTCCGGACGTCGTTCCCGGTTGAATCTTTATCTCACCCAGATTGGCCAACGGCATATTGCTGGAGGTCAGCGTGCTGTTTTGCCAGTCGAATCCGGCGCCGTCGATATCAGTACGCTTCGTCACGGCATTCAGTTTCTCCGTCAGTTCGGGCGTCTCGTTGATGATGGCGGCGAAATAATATACTCCCGGGCTGACAGCAAGATTGAACAACCCGCTGTCGTCAATGTTCAGCGTCCCGTTGGAAGTGGTATAATTATTTAATAATGTCTCATTCTGAAAGAGCATGAAACGCACTTTCTCTATGGTCACTCCCTCCACCACGCTGCCGGTAAGGGCTTTGGTCTTTATCTGTACGGTCACTTTCTCCGCTTCAGGCAGGTTCATCACAGCGGATTCTTTGGCGCAGCCCGACAGGAGCGCGGCCGCGGCCAATGCCAGTATTCTATATCTTATTCTCATTTTCATATCCTATTCAGCAGGTTTCACATTCACAATCTCCCATTCTCCGATAAAGATTCTTATGTCCAGATTAGCGCCGATGCGTACTTCCACCGGATGTTCGTATATCCGGTCGAAATCGCTCTGCGATTGGTAGATATACGCTCCCGTGTCGGGGTTGCGTGCCTTGAACAGCATACTGACGATGTCAATCGGCTGTTCCGGAATCCTGCGTCCGCCGGGTGTTTCGATATATAAAAGCACCGGGCGGTCCATTGTCAGCCGCAATACCTTGATGTCGGCAGAGAGCGTGTTCGCGTCCATCGATGTCTTGAATGGAGAGTAGCGGACGGAGCGGGTGTACCCGTCAAATGTGTTGTCGGACTTATACCTCTCGTCGGTAGCAACCGCCCACAGTTTGAAGTCCGTATCCCGGTTCGCGGCGTGCGTGTCCCGGACTTCCGGCGTGAGATGTTCCAGTCCGCTTAAAGTGACTTTCAGTAGGTTGGTGTTGCGGATCAGTTCGATGCGGCGTGCGGTGACCACGCTGTTTTTAACTTCCACGGTTTCATAGGTATACATATCGCTTTGGGGATGGCGGGAGCCTGCCGCGCCATACCACAGGTCGTTTATCTCCTCTGCTTCCGGAACAAGTTCTTCGGGCAGTCCGGATGCCGTCCGGCATTTTAAGAACATATAGAGGTCGTCCGCCATTGTCGCTCCCAGCGTGACGTCTTTCCTTAAATTATGGCTTGCCGGATTTTTCATTTCTCCATGAAAATAAGTAGTGTTGTCTTTCTGCCCGTTATCCGCCCATGATATAATTCTGTATTTTCCCGGCGGCACTTTATCCAGATTCATCACATACTCGTCAGAGAGCTTTCCCCACGGGTTCGGTTTTGACACCGTCTGTATCTGTCCGTTTTGCAGGTAACTATATTCCAGTTTGTCTCCGTTGTCTGTCGCGTGGAGTTGAAGTATGCCCTCCGTGTCAAACAGGTACACGTGAATCCGCCGCACCTTTTCGCCGAAGAGATTGCCGTTGCCGGTATGATGGGTGAAGTAGAAATCGAGTCTGAGTCCCGAAAAGCAATCTTCCGTGTTCTCTTTGGTGCATCCTGCGAAAAGAGATGCAGTAATCAGGAGTATTCCTATGAAATATGTTTTATTCATTCTTTCTTTTATTTTCTCCGGTTAAAGTTCTACTTCCAAGTCTTTGTCTCTCCACTTGGAGACACGAAGCCCGAGTGCTAGATCTGCGCCTTCAGGTTCGGGCACGTGAGACGTCTGATCGAAATCTTTGATGATGGGATCTGACTCCGTCACTTTATCGCCATCGGTAATGCGAACGTCCAAACCCAATGACCATGGGGTGATAACGACATCATCAAGATCGAGGGAATAGCAATACCCCGGCTTAAATGCGTTGATAATTTCATTATTACTTTTGTCGCTGAATGCCCTGACCGTCAGCCAGCGTTTTATCTTATCGGTACTAAAGCCCATAATCAGATGAGGCATTCCGTCTTTGATTTGTTGCAAAGTAGCGTCTGCCGCCACCGATTGGGGAAAAAGATGAAAAGCGTTCACCTTTGTAGTCTCTGATGTTCTTGCGTCATACATATTGGACTGCTGTCCTCCTTTCTTGTATTCAGCAAAACCTGTGGTCATGTTCCAGTCGGAGATACCATCGTTTGTATTCTTTATGATAGTGGCGGCGTTGAGTCTCGGCTTGAAATAATTCATATAAAAATAGAATCCGGTTGGCGTGCTGTTGATATCGAAGCCGTCGGGGAAGGGCGACCGGATGAGCCGGACACGATAGGAATAGATAGCGTCAGCGGTAGCATCCGTTCCGTATTTCTTCCTGAAATTCTCCCGAGCGCCTGCTTCGGCAGCAGCGATATCGGCTTCGGTGAAGTTCTTGATTTTGTCTCTGCCTGCGGTTCCGTCCGTCCAGTCGAATGAAGCGCCTGTGGTTGCAGGGTTGGTGACCACGATTTCGCCCGGTATGATTTCAAACCGGCTCAATACGGGAGCCACTTCCACGATGGCTTTCACCTTGACGGAGAAAGGATCCGATTCCTCGGGGATGACGATAATTTCTTTGGTAACTCCTTCGTAAGGAATCTCTGTCCGGTTCATGGTAGGGGCGGGCGGGTCGTCCTGGCTGCTCACCTGTAACTGGTTGATAAGCGGATTCTCCTCTTTAAACCGGTTTATCGTCACTTTCACGTATTGGGTTGTTACCGGAATCTTGGGTATGGAGAGTCTTGCCAATTCTCCGATGGCGGTATTCCTGATGCCTGCAATCTCTGCATCGGTGGCTGTATAGGTGAATATAGGAGCGGCTTCAAGAGATTTATATAAATCGACTTTCAGCGTTTTTACTTCTGTGAAAGGCAATACATATCCTTTGCCATCGTTGCCGGTGATGGGGTCGTCTACGGCTCTGGTGGAGATGCTGCCTAACGATAAATTAATTTGTAGCTCGATGCCGGAGGCTTCCGGTGAAGCAACGCGGCTCTCCTGGCTACAACCTGTCAGCATGGCAATCAACCCTACGAAAAAGACTTTTCTCATAATTCTGCATCAAAAAATGAATCTCATACTAACCGTTACAGGGTGCGGTTATCACCCGTTGCCGTCATTCTTTCCGGGGGAAGGGAGACGGCTTCGTGAAGGGAAGTGGTAATCAGCCACGTCCCCCCTTTTTTATGCGTCGTTTAACGTCCGGTAATGGTCGTAATTACCACTCGGGTTTCACGTTGACAATGGTCCACTCGGTGATCTTGACAAGAACGTCGAGGTCTTTGCCTACCGGTTCCGGATTCGGGTCTGTCGGGTCTACGGGTTCCGGTATTTCAGGACCAACTGTACCGTTAGCGGTAACTTTCAGCTTGGCGGAATATTGATTGATATTAATATCGGCGGCATCCAACACGTATACTTTGCCGGCATCGAAAGAGGTAACCAATGCATCCGCAGCTTTCAATGCACGGATTGTCAGCCAGCGGGGGGAGGCTGTACCGCTTGCGCTAGTGGCAAGTTTCAGGACGAAGTGCGGCATACTTGTTTTTACATCGGTAGTGCTGGCACCTGTGCCGTTTGTCGCTGTTTGAGGGAATAAATTGTATGCGATAACTTTGTCTGCTTCTACAGTGGTATCGAACATTTTTTCCATATCACCATCTATTTTATATTTATCCTTAGCTGCATCGTTCCAGTCACCTGTACCGTTGTTGGCATTTATGACCAGATTTCCACCTTTGGTGAGAGGAATATTATTCATATAATATCCGTCAATACCTGTAATCGTGTATGCAGCATCGTATTCATACGTGACAGTGTATGTGAAGCTCCATGTCGGATCGGGAGAGCCCGGATTTGCTTTTCTCCACGCTTCTTGAGCGGCCTTTTCTGCCGCTGTAATTGTAGCATCGCTTACATGGTCTTTAGCCTGATCTTTTGTTCCGTTTTCAACTCCGCTTGGTAGTGTACCGCTTGCTGAACTATTCACCTTAATGTCTGATGCCTTGCCGTGAAACTCGAAACGTGACAATACAGGCGCCACGGAAACTTCGACACTGTAAAGGTCGTTCGTATTGTCGCCTATTCTTTCCCCTCCTGGTGTTTTCAATGTGATATCTTCAGGTGTACCACGATATTCCATCTTCGTGTATCCTATCTGCAAGTCATTGATGTCGGCAGCGCTCTTATCAACGTTCATATAAACGTTCACTTTAGTCGTAGCGCTGGGAATGTTGCTAATATTAACGGGTTTGCGGCCTGCAGCAGCGGCAGCCTGGTCGTCACCTTTTGCCGTAGCTACCTGCTCGGGTGTAAAGTCATACGTGCCAAGCGAAGCATCGGATGCGTTGAAATACTCGATGGTAATGTTTTGAATATTGCTTCTGACCGCTGTTATTGCTGTGGTCACTTCGTCATCGCTCATTCTCGTTTTAGGAGTAGCGACATCAAAAGAAAAATCGAGTGATTTCAGGTTCGTTGTTTCTTGGGTCACCTCGTTGTTCTCATTGGAGCAAGCGGAGAGAGTGGCGGCGAATAAAGCCATGAAAATAATTTTCTTCATTGTTTTTATAAATAAAATGTTTAATAATTGCGTCAGCTTTTGCTTTAGCTTTTGTTTTGCCCGTTTGATAGTTTGGTCCCTAAACAAACTATAGGTGAATGCTTACCTGTAGGAGGTTGTTTTTTGTTATGCTTTCCTGTTTTTTAAAAGTGTTTATAAATCAGTTATTTATCTCTGTTATAAATCTTTGTTGTTTATCTCTGCTGTTTTTTCTTTGACTGTTGTTGCCTGATAAGAATGGTATTCTCCTGTTTCTTTGTCATTTCTGCCAGATTTTGTTTGGCTTCCGGCAGTCCGGTTTCCGTTGCTTTGTTCAGGTGTGATGCTGCTTTGTCATAGTTGCCGCAAAGCATTTCCAGTACTCCCATTGTGTTGTGGTATTCGGGGATATCGAGTGATTTTTCTATTTTGCTCAAATATCGCTTGGCGTAGACTGTATCTTTGCGTGACAACGCGGCTGCTGCTGCATTCAGATTGGCGGTCACGTCGTCGGGATATAGCTTCACGGCAGTTTCGAACAGGTCGATAAACTCTTGTGATCCCTTTTCGTAGGTGTTGGCAACAAGGAACATCTCATTCAAGCTAAGGTTTTGCGGACGGCTTTTGAATACCTCTTTAGCCTGTTCGATGCTGAAATTTCTGACGTCAAAGTCAATCTTACAAATCGCTTTGCGAAGCAAGGGGCAGAACTCCCGGATGATGTATCTGTATGGCTCGCCGCCTTTCAGGTTCATCAATGTTTTTTTTCGCCTCACTTGGGCAGCGTAGTCACATTCGGCCGGGAAAGACCCGATGAACTCCAAAACTTCTTTACGATACGGCATTTGGGACGCCTCTACACATTCTTTGAGTCCGTCCCAGTTCTCACCCGCGAAAGCGACTTTGTATAAACTCCGCGGATAATCGAATTGTGAAGCCAAATAATCGGTCAGTGCTTTGGCCCGGCCTTCGGACAACCGTTGATTGTTGGACAGCAAGCCTTCCGGTGAAGCGTAGCCGATTACGTTAATCGCGCGGACTGTGACGTCCGGGTCGTCTTTTATCTCGGCAACGAGGTCGGTGACTTTCTTCAGTTCCTGCGGATTATTCATGTAATCGGGGCGGATGTCGGTCTTGTTTACAACGAAATCCAGAAAAGCCTCGCTGATGATTTCGCGTCTTTTTACCGGTTCGACGACAGGTTGCACGTATGCCATGCTGGGAGTTATTTCGTACGGCTCTATTATTTTCTCTAGCGTTATACGGTTGGCAAGCATGGTGATGCCTATCCTCCGCGCAGGATTGCCGCAGCCGCAAAGGTCTTCATACATATCCAGCTTTGCGTCCGCCATCCACGGATTGTATTTCACGGCTACGCTGTATGCAATTGTTTTTGCGTTCCCCGATTTGAATCCGGGGACGACTGCATACGGAGCTTCTGCGGCATACGCCGCTTTTTCCCGGTTGCTCATCAAGGCGGTTTCCCGTCGGTACACGTTATAGTTTTCACGTCCTTTGACGACTACTTCGGGCAGGTCCAGTCTGTCGCCTGCCGCTACCAGAGCGGGAACCAGGCTGATCGAACGACGTGAATCTACGTTTACCCCGGAAATGTCGAAAGAGAGTTTCACGTACACTGAATCCCCTTCTTGTTGCAGGGACAGCGTCGTGACGTGTATTTTCCCGGAATACTCTTTTTGCTGTGCTGATGTGTTCGTGCAGAACAACAACACGATGACGAATAGCATATATTGTCTTTTCATGTTTGTTTGTCTATTTAAGGTAATATATCAGTGATATTCCTGCTTTCGTAGGACCGAAATAATTTCTGCTTTCTGTTCCGACCTTTTCGCCGCACTTTTGGCATTTGTACTTGTCATAGTGCAAGCGTGCATATCCGATTCCTAGATTGGCTTCAATACTCCATCGTATGCCTAGAAAGAAGTTGTAGCCGTATGAAATTCCCCCTCCGTAGCCATAGCCTTCGAAGCGGTATTCTTTAGAACCTTTTCCGAATATGAGTGGCAAATCCTGTTGCGCAATATTATATTGGCTACCGAGAACGTGCACTCCGAGAAAGTGTCCGGAGAAGCGTTGGCATAGCCAGTAACGATATTCTATTTCGCCTAGCCAGTGGACTAGTTTTTTGTTGTTTTCAGCCGTTCCGTCAAGATTCCAGGGATTATAGCCGCCGCCTAAATCGAGTGTGCTTCTTTTCCCCAAACCTATTTCAAGACTAAGATTCGGGGTATAGGTATAACCTCCGTAAAGTAAATTTGTTTTTATGGCTATATCCTGCGCTCTCGAGTATGAAACGAGGAGGGCTAGGATGAGGAGGGTGAAAATACTTCTTATTTTCATTATATTTACTTGTTGATTATTTTTGTATGTGTGTTTTTAAGTTTGTACTATTTGCCAGTTTGTTTCGTTAATTGAAAAAAATGTAATATCTGCCTATTCTTTCTCTTCAAAAGAGACGGAATAAAACTTGTATTATGTGCGTAATCGTCTTATAATTAGATGTGTAGTTGTGCGCTTGGCTGACGGAAAGTTCCTTTTATTTGTGAAATATGGGTAAATATATTTGCGGTAGCTTGAATTCATAGTGATCTGATTATTTTGAATATAGCTTAAACATTGTTTGAGAAATACTTGCGAGTAAAGATTTAAATTGTTTATTTTGCAAATAAATATTTTATTCCGTCTCTTTTGAAGAGAAAGAATTGCAGTGAACAATAATTTGTAAATCAATTGATTATGCATAGACTTTAATTCCATCTTGCAGTCCTGCATATATTCTTATATGCCGGAAATCAGTTTGGCATTAGCATCATCAATCACGGACCTGTCAAGAGATGAGAGATATATTCGGGTTGTCTTTTCGCTATTATGTCCCATACTTTCACTGATGATTTGTGTAGATATACCTTTTTTCTTGGCTAGTGTAGCCCAACTATGGCGCGCCACGTATGAAGTCAAAGGTTTGGGAAGTCCCATGAAGCCGGAGATTTTCTTTAAATGAATATTATGAAGTCTCAAGGCACTATCATAATTCTGTGTACTTTCTGATAAAACAGGAAATAAGAAAGTTCCGTTACTGTAATGAGAGTATCTATCAATAATAGTTTTTAAGCATATTTCTAGTTTTATGCTAAGTTCTTGTCCGGTCTTATGGCGTCGGTAAATAATATATTCTCCTTGAATATTCTCTTTGGTTAGGTACGCCAGATCAATAAAAGCCATCCCTCGTGCATAAAAGCTGAACATAAACATATCGCGTGAAAAAGCCAGTCGTGGTTTTGACGACAAATCCAATGTTTTAAATCTGGATATGACATCTTCGTCTATTGCCCGTTTGATGGTTTTATCATTGCCTACGAATACTTTTTTAAATGGATGCTTTTGTTCTGTATAGCTTTCTTCGACAGCTCTATTATAAATGGCTCTTAGGTTTCGCATATAGAATGAAATAGTATTATTACATATCTGCTGCTCTTTCAGATATCTTTCGTAGTCTGAAATAAGTTTAGGAGTCAGTTCTTCGAAAGAAATGTCAACTCCGTTTCTGAACCGGAGGAAACTTTTTACTGAAGCTATATATGATTTTGCGGTTCGGGGTTGGTTCTTGATATACAAATCATTTGTGACACTCTTGCTGAATACGGATAATAGGCTTTCACCTTGAATTTTTTTGAAAAGTTTGATGATGGTATCAATGTTGTTTTCACTTGTCAGAATGTGCTGAAGGTGTCGAATATCCCGGATGATGGAGTTTTCAATGAGCTGCAGTTCATATCTGCGCTGGTATTCGGCATTCGATATCGCAATTAGCGAACGCTTGTCATTCCACTCGTGTGAATGAATCTTATACGGAGTTGTTATCTCTCTGTATTCTTTATTCCTTGTCAACAGATAATAGATGGTTCCTTTCTTTTTCTTAATTGTTGATTCTCTAAATTTAACCTTGATAGTTATCATATTTTTCTATTTTTTTTAGGTAACGTGGACTACCGGCTATTGTTTTTTGTAAGGGGTAGAACGGTTTTATATTTTTGTTTAATTGTCTCAAGTAAAGAGACTGTCAGGGTTGTTATGGAAATTTTATTTAAATAATGCTGCCGTAAAATTTAGGCTGGTTCAAAAGTATTATTAAAATATATTTTCCTTTCTTTGTGAAAGGAAAATATAAACATTCTGTTTTATGGAAAACTCTTTCAGTTATCAGCCGGCAGCCGGACGCTACGAACGTATGCCCTATAAATATTGTGGCAAGAGCGGCTTGCAGTTACCTTTAATCTCTTTGGGGTTGTGGCACAACTTCGGTAGTGTGGACAATTTCGATGTAGCAACCGACATGATTAAGTATGCGTTCGATCATGGTGTCACCCATTTCGACCTGGCAAACAATTACGGTCCTGTTCCCGGAAGTGCTGAAACCAATTTCGGACGAATCTTGCGAGAGAACTTCCAGGGTTATCGGGATGAAATGATCATCTCTTCCAAAGCCGGACATGACATGTGGGCTGGCCCTTATGGCGGAAATAGCTCTCGTAAAAATCTGATGGCGAGCATTGACCAAAGTCTCCGTCGGACAGGGTTGGAGTATTTCGACATCTTTTATAGCCATCGTTATGATGGAGTTACTCCGGTCGAAGAAACCATTCAGACATTGATTGATATCGTGAAACAAGGGAAAGCGCTGTATATCGGAATCTCCAAATATCCTCCCGAACAAGCACGTATGGCCTACGAAATGATGACAAAAGCCGGTGTTCCCTGTCTCATCAGCCAGTATCGGTATAGTATGTTCGACCGTGAGGTGGAGGCCGAAACACTTCCGCTGGCAGCAGAATATGGTTCCGGTTTCATCGCTTTTTCTCCTTTGGCGCAAGGACTGTTGACAGATAAATACTTGAATGGTATTCCGGAAGGCTCTCGTGCCGCACGTTCTTCGGGTTTTCTCCAGCTTTCGCAAGTGACGCCTGAAAAGGTAGAAGCCGCCCGCCAGTTGAATGAAATAGCCCTCCGACGTGGACAAACACTTGCTGAAATGGCACTGGCATGGGTATTGAAAGACGAACGGATGACTTCGGTGATTGTGGGCGCAAGCTCTGTCAACCAGTTAGCCGACAATTTAAAAGCGTTGGATCATTTGGAGTTCTCGGCAGATGAGTTGAAAGAGATCGAACAGATTTTACCTGAATAATTTCAGTCTGAATCGTATGCTGATTTCACCTTATTATTGAAAATGATAAGGTGAAGTCATCTATTTTAAGGATGCTCCTGTCCAGTCATATACATATTTCCAAGATTTAACCATGCGATTGCATCTCCTCTGGCTGCTGCTATTTTAAAATATTCAAAAGGTTTTTAAAGTCACTAGCATCTATATCATTTAATAACAAAAGAATGGAATATTATTGAGTAAGAAAACAGAAAAGTGTTAGGAATGCTCGAAAAAAATATATACATTCGTATAATATTCACCTTAAATACTTGTGATATGAAGCAATTAACTGTAGTATTCGCTCTGTTGTGTATTTTTGCTTGTAGTAGCGAAGATATTGTAAGTACCGTTGAGGAATCTGTAAAGCCGGCTAATGAAGTGGCTATACAAACTGTTAATTTGCTTGATAGCCTTGAAATTATGGATTATATTTATAGCATTATTGGACCGATGGCTAAGACACGATCAAATCTACCAGGGGGAGGGTATATTCTTCCTGATAATTGGGATTCTCAATTAACAGATGAACAGCGCGAATTGATCAGGAACTCTTTCCCACGACCTCTCTTTTCTGCTGAAAGGAATGCTTTAAGGAAATCGTTTCCTTTAGTTGAATATTCCAATACAGTTGTTATGAATT
>PPYE01559878.1_pt1 | contig 17636 bp, 9 predicted proteins | sample 1559881 | NCBI WGS metagenome assembly PPYE01 (sample SAMN08240022, study PRJNA423297) | Human gut metagenome, whole genome shotgun sequencing project. | reverse complement strand
CGGGTACAACACATCGGATGCAACACATCGGGCACAATACACCTATATATATACGTATTGTTTCACCAACGCATACCAATCCCCGATTTACGCACGTGTGCTGTCGAGGGGCGTTGCCCCTATCTCGACATTCTGCCCCTACAGGGCGCGATACTTTTTAAACCCTGTTCATGGGGGGAACCCAGGGTGTCGCAGTCCTTCGACCTGCTTTACCCTGGGCTGAGATACCATTGCCCTTACAGGGCGCCGCGAGTCCAAAACCATTAAAACAAAGCATATTATATGCGACTCAACAGGGCCTGAGGGTCCAAAACCATTGAAACAAAGCATATTATATGCGACTCAATAGAGCACCGCGAGTCCAAAACCATTGAAACAAAGCATATTATATGCGACTCAATAGGGCGCTGCGGGTCCAAAACCATTGAAACAAAGCATATTATATGCGGTTCAACAGGGCGCCGCGGGTCCAAAACCATTGAAACAAAGCATATTATATGCGACTCAACAGGGCGCCGAGGGTCCAAAACCATTGAAACAAAGCATATTATATGCGACTCAATAGGGCACCGCGAGTCCAAAACCATCGAAACATTGCATAAAATTGGCGGTTAAAAAGGGGGCGACACGGGTTCTAAACTTCAGAAACAGAGCATATTATATGCGGTTCAAGAGCGCACTGCGGCTTCATCCCCTCCCGAATGACTGCTACAAAACGAAAAGCCGCCCGGCTCAATGAATGAACCGGGCGGCTTAAAAGAAGGTCATTATTTACTCCGAGGAGTAAAAACGGGTTTTCAATGATTACTTAACGAGTACTTTCTTGTTACCCATGATGTAGATACCTGCGGGCAGACCCTTCAGGTCGTTCACGCTCTTCACGTTAGCACGAACTTTCACACCAGAGAGGTTGTAAACGTTAACTACTGCCTGAGCTTCGGGCTGAGCAACTACGCCACCGATGATGGTGATTTCACCGTCGATAAGGATTTGTGCGTCGCCAGTTTCAGACGTAGTGGGGAGAGCAGAAGTGAGGTAACCACTGTTGTTAGCAGCACCTTCGCCGAGCTTAGACAATACGATAGATTCACCATTGTAGAGGATACCGTTGTTAGGAGCGATAGAGTCAACAGCAGCGAGCGTACCCTGCAAGCCATTAACAGCCTTAGCTTCCTTAGCTACAGAAGCGAGGAGAGCGTCATAGTCAGTTGCTTCAGCGAGCTGGAAGCGAACAGCTTCTGATTCGTAAGCATCGATATAGATGAACGGAGTACCTGCTTCGATGGTTGTACCATCAATGCTCTTGAGTTCGAGGTTGTTGCCATTGCGTCCGATTACGCTGTAGCACTGTTCGTCGGCAGTTACGCTAACGGGGAGCGTCAAGATAGTCTTCTTGTTCGTGTTAACCAACCAGTCAATTTCGTTATTGAGTTCGTCAGTTACTTCTTCGAAAGTGAAGGCAGAGTTGTCGGCGCCATTAGCTTCGCCCCAAGTTACGAGGTTGTTAGAAGCGGGCTGAGCGTTCAAGAAGACGTTTTCCTTGCAAACGATGTTGAGCAAGCCGGGCTTCTTAGCAGAACGGAAGGTGAATGCGCAAGTATCAGCTTCGGTAGACATGTTCACACCTACGTTGTTCTTGTGCGTATTGTTCATGTATTCGCCGGTAGCAACGTTCTGGAATACCACGCCGTTGCCCTTCTTGATCATCTTCCAAACATACTTGGCATTACCAGCGATGGTGATGCTGTTGTTGCTGATGTAGTCGTCAGAATCCTTGTACCACTTCACGCGTGAACCGTTACCAGAAACAGTCATCTTACCATCCTTGGCAGAACCAGCCTGTTCAGAAGAAGTTGCGCTAACGATGTAGTAGAACTTGTCGGCAGCAGGAATGTTCAGCTTGGCAGCAAATGCTTCGAGACCATTGTTCAAGAGTTCCTTAGCAGCATTTACTTCGCTGAGGCTCATTACTTCCTTGATAGTGGGCTCAACTTCGTCGATAACCTTCTTGAGAGCTTCCTTGGCACCAGCCTGGAAGTAACCAACCTTGTCGCCTTCTTCAGCATTTTCGTACTGAGCCTTGGCTTCAGCGAGGATATTTTTTACAACCTGAGGATCGGGGTAAACAGCCTTGAAGTCTTCAACAGCCTTCTTCACCTTGTCGATGAGTTCTTGCGTAGCGTTGCCTGCTTCGATAGCAGCCTTAGCTTCTGCGATAGCTTCAACCAATGCATTCTTCTGAGCAGCGGGAACAGCTTCGATAAGTGACTTAGCAGGGTTGTACTTAGACTGGAATACGCGCATTTCACCCAAGTTGAAGTTACCTGCGCCATTACCCATCTTCTTGAAGTCTTCGTCTGCACCATTAGACTGGCGACGAGTTACTTCGAAACGTACGTGCTGATATTTAGCACCGAGAGCTACTACGAAGAAACCAACATTCTTGTTAGCAGTGATTGAATCTTCGCCGTTCATATCCTTAAGATAGCGACCCCAAGGATAAGTGGGCTGTACATTACCGATTACCTTCCAAGAAGTTGAGTCGGCCGGAGTGTTCGTTGCAGACACAATTACGTTACCAGGAGCATTGCCCGTACGGTAGTCATTGCCACCTTGGTAGCGAGCCCACATCTTCACAGCGATGGTATCCATCTGCTGCTTGAGGTCTACCTGAATGTAGGGATAAGCCAACTTGTGGTCGTAAGCACCCTGCCAGTCAGAGTGGTAGAAGTTCTTGGCACTGAGATCGCTATCAATCAGAGCAGCTTCAGAACCTTCACTCTTTTCAGTCATGTTGAAAGAGAGCTGATCAACAGTCTTCAACAAACCTGCAGGAGTGCCGTCAGCTGCCATATCAAGCTTACCATCGCGTGAACCATCTACAAAGTCATAGTAGAAACCTTTCTTGTAGGTAGTTTCAGCCGTAGTCAGTTCAGTAGCAAGAGCCTTGTTCAGTTTATCCTGTGCAATCAGACCTTCGAGTCTCTTGATATCATCAGCATTGGCATTCAAGAATACCCAACCAGAAGCAGGAGCATCGGTAGTCCAGATTACCACACCGTTAGCATCCTTCTGGCAGTGGAGAGCCGTCAGAAGAGGTGAGCCTTCATTAGGATAACCTACCAGAGGATCTTCCTTACGCGATACACTTTCAATCACGAAGTCTTCCTTATCCTGCGGATAAATCAAGAAAGATTCTTCAGCAGTTTCAGTAGTCTTGATGGCTTCACCACGGTTTTTAGCAGTACCGACATAACGCTTGGTGTAGAAGTTCTGAATATAGAACGAACCATCTTTAGCTTCTTTGTTAGACTGAATGTGCCATACATACTGAGCATCATCAAGCGTCATCTGCTGTTGACCTTCAGGACGTTCCTGCGGAGCGAACCATTGCTTCTGATAAGTCCAATGCAAAGCAGTACCATCATCATAAGTACCATTGTTAGCAGTACGGCTTGACTTGAAGAAATAGTAACCTTCCTTGATGGGCACAGCACCTGCACGAGCAGCTTCGAGAGCCTTCTTACAACGCTGGTAAGCAGCTACGCAAGCAGCGTGATCTGCAGTACCTTCTTCAATCAGTTTTACAGCATCTTCGTATGAACCAATCAATTCTTCATAAAGAGCTTGGCTAATCTGACCGGGTTCAGTACCGGGGTTGTAGATGTTAGGATCGCTGTTGGGGAAAAGTTCGTTCAAAGCATCAAAAAGATAGGCAGTTCCTTCCATTTTTTCTACAGGGAAGAGCAACCAGGTGTTTGCACCGAAATCGTTGCCCAAACCTGCGATACCACCGATGTTACCGTTTGTAAGGAAGCGTGCATTGCCTTTCTTTACAGCTGTAGTATCTTCTGCAGCTGAGTTGGTGTACTTGGCATCCGTAAAGATTACGTGATTTCCTTCACCTACAGCAGCTGAAGTTGCTACGGTCCAATTGGTTACCGGACAATTTTCACCAACCTGATTCAAATCGTCAGCCGCATAAGCAGTAGGTTCTACAATGCGGAACTTCCAGGCACGACCCTTCGAATCATCAAAGCTATAAGAATCGTTCTGAAGATACTTACCGGTAGTTTTTTGCTTCAGATAGTAAGTAGTTTCACCATCTTCATCATCACCAGCTACCTCTAATTGGAAGAGGTTTTCATCATTCAGGAAAGTAGATTTTCCCAAATTACGCACGAAGTCCACTTCACCGGCAATCTGAGCCTTACCAGACTGCAGTACGAAGTCAGTACCTGGCTCAATAGCATCAATCGTCCATTCGCCACCAGCTCCCGTAGAGCCACCAGCTACCTGATAGCGATTGTCCTCTTGAGCCATCATGCTGGTAGAGCCCATCAAGAACAATACCAACATGGTCAAAAGATTGTACATCTTTTTCATGTAGTTGTTAAGAATTTAGTTGTTAATAAATTAGAGAGAATTTTCATTGTTAGGTTTTTCGGGGGTAAAGGTACGCCTTTCTGTTGAACTATGCAAAGAATAGTGGGATTTTTTGCAAATTGAGCATGATAAAATTGAGACAAAAGGCAGACAGATTTGCCGATGGTTTCACAAATTTGTAAACACGAAGTTACATAATGCCATTTTTTTGACAACCAAAGTCGTTTTTAGGCAACAAAAAAAGGCCTCTCCACGGGAGAAGCCTTACAAATAGCGTTAAATCAATTTCCGCTGTCGTCGGAATTAGTTTTTTGAATCAAGTTCAAAACAGCATTATCGGCCATGTTTGCTGAAAAGCGGCTGTTTACTTGGCAGTTTTGTTGGTTAAGGTGGCAGTGAGGTGATTACGCATGATGCGGTAACGCGGCTGTTGCTTTTTCTTGAGTTCGGCCATGTGCGCGATGCGTGCTTTATCGCCTCGTTTTTTCCATTCGTCGGCAGTGTACGATTTGCCGGTAGCAGGATCAATATATTTAATTTGTGGCAGTCGGTAATAATAACCGCGCTTCAAGTCGTTCGTTTCAATACGACCCACGGTTTCGACAACGACGGGAGCCACACCCATGCTAACCATGCCAATTTCCTTGGCGGCGGCAAACGAGAGGTCGACCACTCTGCCCTTCACGAAGGGGCCACGGTCAGTGACACGCACAATCACATCCTTTCCGTTGGCCTTGTTGGTCACCTTCAGGAGTGTTCCAAAGGGAAGGGTGCGGTGTGCGCAGGTCAAGCTGTCGCGGTGGTAACGTGAACCGTCGCTGGTGCGGCGGCCATGAAAACTTTTTCCGTAGTAGGAGGCCTTACCTTGAGTTTGAGCAAAGGCCGGAGTGCCAAAGGCAAAAGTAATAAGAGTTACTGTAGTTGCTACTAAAAGTACTAATTTTTGAAATGTCATCTGATAAGTTTTGCCACGAGGACTGTCGGGTAATCTCGTTGCGGGGGTCGACGCTTCAGCTTAGCCGGAGCTGTGCGCCACCACCATGGGCGCTCTGCCGCATTCTGATGTGTTGTAACAATGCGGCCGCAGACTATACCAACCGGAACCTACCAGGGGTAGGACTTAAAGGAAACTGCGAAACGAGCTGCGCACCTGACGGGAAGTGCAGGCGCAACTTCTATTGAAATTCATAAGGTGCTCAACGCTGCAAGCCCGGGCGAACCAACGCACCGGACGAAGCGGAACACAGACAGCGGAAGGTGAGGATTTCTCAGAAAAAATCCTACATGTGGGTGTGTACGAACCGGAATGCACGTACACCGTGTGAGACATCCAACAGTGGTATGAGGGTGCTTTTTGGCCGTGCGTCAGGAAGGCGCAGAGCCGGCGTGCAAGTCAACTGCATAATGGCTGCGCACGGCAGCCGCATGGCGTTGTTTGCCCCTCTCCTCGTGAGGTTTCCGGTTGCAAAATTACGAATTTTTCGTTAGCTACGAAATACTTTATGGCTGACAATCAGCACTTTAACATTTTCAGCCCGTGTTTTTCACATTCTGCACAGGGGCTTCAGGCGGCTGCCGAACAGGGGGCAAAATGCAGCAAAACTGCTTTATATAGGGGGATTTAGGAACTTTCGCGGTATGTTAACGAATGTTGCTATAAAGCTTGTTTACGAGCATGTCACAAGCTATATGTTAAAATGAAATTTAACACCCTCTGAACGGCTTTTAGGGGGCTGAATGGGGCAAATTGAGCGTAAGTTGGGGCCGAAACGGAGTAAATAAGGGGGCAGAGTTGGCAGGGTTGCCGCGCGCACTGATGCCCGCCTACGTTCGCAGACCTTGGACGACTGTGCCGGGTGACAAGAAGCCAGACTTAACGCTTGTATCTATTTGCCAACATAGACTAAAACGACAGGCCGTGCGGCTGCTTCGCGGCACGGCGTGACGGGCCTTCGTCATTCAGCATTTTGCGGAATTTTGAAAACGCTGATTATCAATAGTTCCAAGATTGTCGAAACTAGCTCGGAACTAATTCAAACAAGCTCGGAACTAATTTCAACAAACTCGGAACTAATTCGCACAATCGCGGAGTAAAATTTGACAATTGGCCTCAACGTGAGGGAAGAAACGAGGGAGGATTACTGCCGGAATGTGGTGTATTTGCACGCAATGGGTACTGAGGATCTGTTTGAAAATGGATGTTCACAGTATTATATGCAACCTTTTCAGCGTGTGAAGAATCCCGACTCGCTTGCTGCTGCATGCCGTCAAGCAACCTCGCGCCCCATGAACAAGGCGACCGAACAGGCTAATGGGCAACAGGACGATAGTTCTTCAAATATGTTCTAAAAATCTGAAAATACCGCTATATTTACCAGTTGAGAGGAAAAAAGGGGAGGAAACTTTTGGGGTGCTTGAAAACTTTTTGCAATTTTGTAGTTTTAAGAGCAGATGTGGCTTAAACGGTGAGTGGAACAACCGGGCATTCAGCTGAATGCCCCGGGCTATGCTGCCCGTTTGGCTCCCTACCTGAGTACACAAATTTTACACTCATCCGCCACTACCCTACCTTCTGACTATTATCAACTTACAACCTTATACAATACAAAACAATGTCTATGGAACCTGCTAAAGGAAAATTAGGTGTGATGTGCGTCGGCCTCGGTGCCGTTACCACTACGTTTATGACCGGTGTGTTGATGACACGCAAAGGTTTGGCCAAGCCCGTTGGCTCAATGACGCAATACGATAAAATTCGCGTGGGCCGCGGTAAGGACAAGAAGTACCTTCACTACGGCGAAATCGTTCCGCTTGCTTCGCTCAACGACATCGTGTTCGGTGCCTGGGACGTATATCCTGCCAATGCCTACGAAAGTGCAGTAAATGCTGAGGTGCTGAAAGCCAAGGACATTGAGCCGGTGCGCGATGAACTGAAAGCCATTGTGCCCATGAAGGCGGCGTTCGACAAACGCTATGCCAGCCGACTCGATGGCGACAACGTGAAGGATTGCGCTACGCGCTGGGACATGGTCGAGGCGCTGCGCGAGGATATTCGCCGCTTCAAGGCCGACAACCAGTGTGACCGCATCGTGGTTATCTGGGCGGCTTCGACCGAAATTTATGTACCCGTCGACGAACAGATTCATGGTTCACTCGCTACTCTTGAGGCTGCCATGAAGGCAAACGACACGGAACACGTGGCTCCGTCAATGTGCTACGCTTATGCGGCATTGGCCGAGGGTGCGCCGTTCATCATGGGTGCGCCGAACACTACGGTGGACATTCCGGCTATGTGGGAAATGGCCGAAAAAACGAAGATGCCTATCGCAGGTAAGGACTTTAAGACGGGCCAGACGCTTGTGAAGTCGGGCTTTGCACCGATTATCGGTACGCGCTGCCTGGGCTTGAGCGGTTGGTTCTCGACAAACATTTTGGGTAACCGCGATGGTTTGGTGCTTGATGAGCCGGCAAACTTCCACACGAAGGAGGTGTCGAAACTGTCGACGCTCGAAAGTATTCTGGTGCCGGAAAATCAGCCCGACTTGTACACGAACTATTACCACAAGGTGCGCATCAACTACTATCCGCCTCGCAACGACGACAAGGAGGGTTGGGACAACATCGACATCTTTGGCTGGATGGGCTACCCGATGCAGATTAAAATTAACTTCCTTTGCCGCGACTCCATCCTGGCTGCTCCGCTGCTGCTCGACTTGGTACTGCTTTCGGACCTCGCTGCCCGTAAGGGTCGCTACGGTACGCAGCGTTTCTTGAGTTTCTTCCTGAAGAGCCCGATGCACGACTACACGCAGAACGAGGTGCCTATCAACCACTTGTTCCAGCAGTATGTGATGCTGAAAAATGCTATCCGCGAAATGGGTGGCTACGAGGCTGATGAGGAAATTGACTAATTGACCTTAGGCGGGTGTTTGCGCTGAAGCATTGCTTGGGTTACTTAAGCAAACACTTGCTTTGCGAGCGAAAGGATTACAGAGGGTTGGCCGAACTTCACTATATACATTAAGTATCGGACTGTTTGCCTGCTGTTTTCCTTTCGCTTACTTTTCAAACTTACCGACTTGCCCGGTACATGGGCTACTATGCTACCAACGGGCTGCTGACACAAACTACTGACTAACTGACTCACATTACCTAATAGTACATTACTTAATAGTACTTACCTACTTATTACCTCACTCCTAATCGCTACGACATGGTTAAACGTTTTCTTCTTCTCGCACTGATGCTCATTGCCACTGCTGCCCCTGCATTGGCACAGGCCTTGATTCAAGGCTGGGTGGCAGATGCTAAAACGGGCGAAAAAATTCCCTTTGCCAATGTGGTATTCCCCGGGGGCAAGGCCACCCGAACCGACGTGAACGGACACTTCAGTATGCCCTTCCGCGCCGGAAAGGTGCGCGTGTCGGTGATTGGCTACGAAACGCGAAACTTTACGGTGAAAGAGCCCAACGACTCGCTCGTATTTAAAATAGAAGCTATCGAAAGTGCACTGTCGACGGCGGTGGTGACGGGTAAAAAGGAAAAATACTCGCGCAAAAACAACCCGGCCGTGGAACTGATGAAAAAGGTGATTGCGGCCAAAAAGAAAAGCAACCTGAAAGAACAGCACGACTACTATAGCATTAACAAATACACCAAAATGACGCTGGCCTTTAACGAAGTAACCGACAAGGTGTTCGAGGAGGGTAAATTCAAACGGTTGCCTTTCCTGAAAGAGCATGTGGAGGTGTGCAACGAAACGGGAAAACTGATTCTGCCGATTTCGGTGGACGAAACGGTGACGCAGCTGATTTACCGCAAAAACCCGGAAACGGAAAAGAGCATCGTGACGGGACAGCGAAGCAATGGTATCAACGAACTGTTCAATACGGGCGACATCCTGACGGGTATGCTGAAGGATTGCTTTACGGATGTGGACATTTACCAGGAGAATGTGCGACTGCTGCAATACCCTTTCTGCAGCCCTATCTCTACGCGACACGCCATTGGCTTTTATCGCTACTTTATCATCGACACGCTGATGGTGAACAACACGGACCGTTGCATCCGTGTGGACTTTACGCCGAACAACCCGCAGGACTTTGGGTTTTCGGGTAGCATTTACATCGTGGACGACAGTACTTACCGCGTGAAGAAGGTGGACATGGGTATTCCGAAACGAAGCGATGTGAACTTTGTGGACAACATGCGTATCATTCAGGAGTTTACGCAGCTGCCTTCGGGCGAGCAGGTGATGACGAAGGATAACATGATTGTGCAGCTGAAGCTGGTGGACTTTCTGCAAAAACTGCAGGTGCAGCGTGTCACGGAATACAAGGACTTTGACTTTGACAAACTGCCCGACCGCCTGTTCAAATTCAAGGGGGCGCAGCGGGTGCTGGCGAACGCGCAAATGCAGGAGGAGGCTTTTTGGGAGGAACACCGCGCTGACTCGCTGACTAAGGCTGAGGGAAGTATGGACCGCTTTATCCATAAACTGGAGAACATCAAGGGTTTCAAACCGATTCTGTGGATTGCCAAGGCTTTCATCGAGAACTTTGTGGAAACGAGTGTCGACCCGAAACGGCCGTCGAAGGTGGACATCGGTCCGGTGAACACAATGATTTCGCAAAACTTTGTGGATGGCTTCCGCTTGCGAGCCTCAGCACAGACTACGGCGAACCTGAGTAAGCACTGGTTCCTGAAGGGCTATGTGGCTTACGGCTTTAAGGACCGTAAGGTGAAGGGTATGGGCGAGGTGACGTACTCGTTTAACAAAAAGGATTACTTGCCACGTGAGTTCCCGGTGAACAACCTGACGTTTAACTATACGAACGACGTGATGGCGCCTTCTGACCGCTTTATGCCTACGGACAAGGATAACGTGTTTACTTCGTTCAAATGGACGGATGTGCGGCACATGATGTACTACGAAACTTACCGCCTGACGTGGGACAAGGAGTGGGAGAATGGTTTGCGCATCAATTTGCAGGCGCGTACGTCGAAGGATAAGCCTACGGCCGACTTGTTCTACCAACCGCTGAGCACGGGGGCAGCTTCGCAGCAGAGGGGGCTGTATTTGCCTTACATCCGCACTTACGACTTTACGGCGGGTATCAAATTCCAGCCGGGGGCTTCGTGGATTAACACAAAGCAGCGTCGCATTGCTACGAACCATGATGTGCCCATTCTGTCGCTGAGCCATACAACGGGTTTGTATAACTTTGGCCGTGCGGATTATAACTACAACTTGACGGAGGCGGGTATCTACAAACGCTTCTGGCTGGGTTCGTGGGGTAAGATGGACTTTGACATCAAGGGGGGTGTGCAGTGGAACAAGGTGCCTTACCCCTTGCTGATTTCGCCAATGGCGAACCTTTCGTACATCAAGGAGGACAATATGTTTGCGTTGATTGACAACATGGAGTTCTTGAACGACCGCTATGTGTCGTTGATGTATTCGTGGGACTTGAACGGCAAATTGTTTAACCGCATTCCGCTGCTGAAGAAGTTGAAGTGGCGTGAGTATTTGGGTTGCAACGTGCTGTGGGGTACGCTGTCGAGCAAGAACAATCCTTACTTGGCTAAGAATGCCGATTCGCACCGCTTGCTGCACTTCCCGGGTTCATTTGACGCTGAAGGAAACTTTACGCCTATTTCGCGTGTGATGGACAAGAAGACGCCTTACGTGGAGGTGGTTGCGGGTATTCACAACATCTTCAAACTGCTGCACATTGAATATGTGCACCGCCTGACTTACATCGAGCCGGGTACGCAGCGTTGGGGTATTCGCGGCATGCTACGCTTGACGTTCTAAAGTGAAAATGACCATTTATCCTTCGGTGGTTTGGAAGCCGGGTTCAGCGGTTTTGAAGCCGCGGCGTCCTGTAAGGGCAAGGGTATCTCAGCCCAGGGTATAGTGAACGCAGTGAACGACACCCTGGGTTCCCCCCATGTACAGGGTTTAAAAGGTATCGCGCCCTGTAAGGGCAATATGTCGAAATAGGGGCAACGCCCCTTGACACAACGGGCGTAAATCGAGGGTTGGTATGCGTTGGTGAAACAATATATATAGGTGTGTTGCGCCCAATGCGTTCAACCGATATTGCGCCCAATACATTCAACCGATATGCGCCCGTATGTGTCGAGGGGCGTTGCCCCATTTTCGACATATTGCCCCTACAGGGCGCGAATGTAATAAAACCCAGTCGTGGGGGGACCCAGGGTGTCGTTCACTCCGTTCACTATACCCTGGGCTGAGATACCATTGCCCTTACAGGGCGCCGCGGTTTCAAAACCTCCGAATGGAAATGAAATGAACCAACACGTACACGAGTTCAAAACCACTGAATGGGAATGCACGTACACGGTTTCAAAACCTCCGAATAATGAATGTGTTCTGCGGTTCTAAATCGGGTGCCACGGGTTCAAAACCACCGAATGGAAATGAAATGAACCTACAGAACTACAGAAAGAGTAAAAAAAAGCAATTTTACTTGTTTAGATGCACACCTTTCATTACCTTTAACCACCCTAATAATCAACATACTATGAGTCAATCTTTGAGTAAAATATACATTCATCTGGTATTTCACGTGAAATACTCAAGCATCATGTTTCGCGATTCGGATTTGTGTAACGTATATCAATATATCGGTGCTTGTTTAAAAGAAATGGAGTGTGAACCGATAGCAATCGGTGGAATGAAGGATCATGTGCATATCTTATTTGTGCTGTCGCGCAATTTTACAATGTCGCAGGTGGTAATGAATATCAAACGAAAAAGTAGTAGGATGATTAAGGCATTGGACGAACGATATCGGAGTTTTTCTTGGCAAAGCGGATACGGGTGTTTTTCGGTAAGTCAGTCAATGCTGAACAACGTTGTTCATTACGTGAATACCCAGTGGGAACATCACCAGAAAATAAGCACCAAGAGTGAATATTGCCAGCTACTCACCTTACACCATATTGACTATGATTCGTCAATGATATTCGATGAGTGAAGAACACCTGCTTTGCGATTCAAACTAATTGACCGGAAATAAGCATTGCGCGAAAAAAAATCTGTAACTTTGCTTCCGCGAATTTAGGCTACACTTCAGTTCGGTCGTTTTTTAGTGGAAGTATATCGAACCAAGGACAACGCTCCTCGAGATATTGCCCTTACAGGGCGCAGCGGCCTCAAAACCTCCGAATATTGACGGGGTACCGCGGTTTCTAAACGGAGAACCGTGGGTGCTAAACCTACGAAGGGAACCCCATATTTATCGTAATAGTATATAAGGAGTAACGCTACAGCCTGATTTGCCCCAACAAACCCTTTTTAAACAAGAAGAAACATCATGTTAGAAATAAAAGACTTACATGCCTCGGTTGAAGGCAAGGAAATATTGCGCGGTGTGAACCTGACCATCGGCGATGGCGAAGTACACGTGCTGATGGGGCCAAACGGCTCGGGAAAAAGTACACTGAGCAATGTGCTGGTGGGTAACCCGAAATACGAAGTGACGAGCGGAAGTATTACGTTTAACGGCAAGGACTTGCTGGCCCTTTCGCCTGAAGACCGCTCGCACGAGGGATTGTTTATGTCGTTTCAGGCACCGACGGAAATTCCCGGTGTGTCGATGACGAACTTTATGCGTGCTGCGCTGAATGCCAAACGTAAATACTTTGGCGAAGAACCTATTGCTGCAGCTGAATTTCTGAAACTGCTGAAAGAAAAACGTAAACTCGTGGGACTGGATGCTCACTTTATGAGCCGTGGCGTGAACGAAGGTTTTTCGGGCGGCGAACGCAAACGCAACGAAATTTTCCAAATGGCTGTGCTCGAACCCTTGTTCTCAATTCTTGACGAAACGGACTCGGGACTTGACGTGGATGCCTTGCGCATCGTGGCAGAAGGCTTTAACCTGCTGCGCACACCAAAAACCAGTGCCATGGTGATTACGCACTACCAGCGTATGCTCGATTACCTGAAACCCGACTTTGTGCATGTGCTCGTGAACGGACAAATCGTGAAAGAGGGTACGGCACAACTGGGCTACGAAATTGAAGAAAAAGGTTTCGACTGGATTAAGGAACAGTTGTAGTGATTCTCCCCTTTTTTCCAAATTTCCCTTTTTCCGTAACCCGAAAATAGTTTAGCCCAACCATGAACAGTCATGAACAATATACTGCGCTCTTCACCGACCATCGCGCCTTGATTGAAAACGGAAGTTGCGCTGCGCTCAACGCACAGCGACAAGCGGCTTTCGACACGCTTTGCCGCGTGGGACTGGCGACCAAACGCGAAGAACGCTACAAATATACCAGTGCGAACGAGGCCTTTGCGCCTGACTTCGGACTGAACCTGAAACGTATTGCCCCGACGGTGAATCCTTACGAGGCATACAAATGTAATGTGCCGAATCTGAGCACGTCGCTCTTCTTTGTGGTGAACGATGTGCCGTGTGAGGCTCCTGAATGCTCGCGCGCACTGCTGCCGGAGGGCGTTATCGTGGATTCATTCACCAAAGTGGCACAAACGCATCCCGAACTGCTGGAACGCTTCTACAACCGGGCGGCTTGCACCGAACGCGACTTTAAACAGGGCGCTGACGGGGTGACGCAACTGAATACGATGCTGGCACAGGACGGCTTGCTGGTGTATTTACCGGATGGCGTCGAACTGAAATCGCCGGTGCAGCTGGTTAACGTGTCGGCTGCGCGCATGGACTTTATGAGCGTGCGCCGTGTGCTGATTGTGGCCGGTAAGGGTACACGGGGTGCTGTGCTCTTCTGCGACCATGCCGAGGGTTCGAATAATTACCTGACTACTCAGGTGGTGGAGGTGTTTGCCGACGAGGATGCACAACTCGATTTGTACAGCATTGAGGAAACCACACCGCAGAATACGCGCTTCTCGACCATTTACGTGGAACAACAAAGTCGCAGCCGCGTGAGCTATGATGGGGTGACGCTGACGAACGGACTGACGCGTAACCGCATGGATGTGCGTCTGCGTGGCACGGATGCTGCTTCGGAACTTTACGGGGCTGTGATTGCTGACGGCAAGCAGCAGGTGGACAACAACATCCTGGTGGAACACCTGGCTCCGCGCTGTACGAGCGATATACTCTATAAATATGTGCTGAACGGCGAAAGCCGGGGGGCGTTTGCCGGTAAGGTGTATGTGGCACCGGGAGCGCAGCAAACAGCTTCGCAACAGACGAATGCAAACCTTTGTGCTTCGACCGGGGCACGTGCCTTTTCGCAGCCGATGCTTGAAATTTATGCCGACGACGTGAAGTGTAACCACGGATCGACCATCGGTAAACTCGACGAGCAGGCTCTGTTCTACATGCGCCAGCGCGGTATTCCCGAGGCTGAGGCCCGACTGCTGCTGCAACATGCCTTTATCAACGAGGTGTTGCGCCATGTGCAAATACCTTTGCTGCATGAGCGTTTGGCGCATTTGGTTGATTTGCGTTTCCGAGGCGAACTGGGTAAATGCAAAGGCTGCAAAATGTGTAAGTAGCCATTGGACTGTATTGCCCTTTGTGGCCATGCACTGCTCTTATTGAAGTCATCTAAACTTTTCTGACGAAGATTTGATTTGGAGATTTATCTCTTCTAAATTCAGACGACTTCATTTTATACAAACCGTACAACCTTTGCATGCAGTTCAAACTGCGCAAAGGCTGTATGTGCTTTGAGGCAGATATTTCTTCTCCCCTTTCTCATACTTTCATGGCAAAGAATGCTTTATCCCGAAAGCACTTTGCTAAACCCCTAAATAACTAACAACGACAAGAACCATGTATGACTTAAATACTGTTCGTGGCAACTTCCCCATTCTTTCGCGGCAGGTGTATAATCGTCCGCTTGTTTATCTGGACAACGCAGCGACGACGCAAAAACCTGCCTGCGTGGTGGATGCCATGGTCAATGAATACTATACGGTGAATGCCAACGTGCACCGTGGCGTGCATTTCCTTTCACAACAAGCTACCGACCTGCACGAGGCAGCACGCGAAACGGTACGCCAATTTATCAATGCGCGCGAGAGTCGCGAAATCGTGTTTACACGCGGCACGACGGAGAGTCTCAACCTGGTGGCTACGGCTTACGGCGAGGCTTTCCTGAACGAGGGCGACGAGGTGATTGTGAGCGTGATGGAACACCACAGCAACATCGTGCCCTGGCAAATGCTGCGCGAACGCAAAGGCATTGTGCTGAAAGTGGCGCCGATGACTGACGAAGGGGTGCTGGACCTTGAAGCTACAGAACGTTTGTTTACGCCGCGCACGAAGTTGCTGAGCGTGGCACACGTGAGCAATGTGCTGGGTACGGTGAACCCGGTGAAGCAGCTGGCGGCTATGGCTCACGCTCATGGGGCGCACATCCTGGTGGACGGGGCGCAGAGTGTGCCACATTTCAAGGTGGACGTGCAGGATTTGGACTGCGACTTCCTGGTGTTCTCGGGACACAAGGTGTATGGCCCGACGGGTATCGGGGTGCTTTACGGCCGAGAGGCACTGCTCGATGCCATGCCTCCGTATCAGGGCGGTGGCGAAATGATTGCCCGCGTGACTTTTGAACATACGACCTACGAACGACTTCCCTTTAAATTCGAAGCAGGTACGCCCGACTATGTGGGTACGCACGCACTGGCCGAGGCATTGCGCTATGTGAACAACTTGGGTATGGACCAGATTCATGCACACGAGGCGGAACTGACGCGCTATGCCATGGAGCAGATGCAGCTGATTCCCGGCATGCACCTTTACGGCACGGCACCGGGCAAGGATGCGGTGGTGGCCTTTAACGTGGGCGACATTCATCCACTCGACCTGGGTACACTACTCGACCGCCTAGGCATAGCAATACGCACGGGACACCATTGCGCTCAGCCCCTCATGGCTCGCTGCGGTGTGGAAGGCATGGCCCGCGCTTCGTTTGCACTGTACACCACCCGCGAGGAAGTGGATGCACTGGTACAGGGTATTGACCGCGTAAGAAAGATGTTTTAAACAAAGTAAGAAAAATAGGAAGTAGGTGCTCAAAACGATGGTAGAGGTTGAGCAGCGATACCTTATATATAATAACATGTTAGAATCTTGCTACAACACCCAGGGACTGACAGAAGCCGGGTGCGATGAGGCCGGACGCGGCTGTTTGGCCGGCAGCGTGTATGCGGCAGCGGTGATTTTACCACCAGGGTACGAAAATGAAGAACTGAACGACTCCAAACAACTGAGCGCACGGCGACGCTACGCACTGCGCGAACGCATTCAACACGATGCACTGGCCTGGGCTGTGGGGGTGGTGACGGCAGAGGAAATTGACCAAATCAATATTCTGAATGCTTCGTTCCTGGCGATGCACCGCGCATTAGACCAGCTGCGAGTACGACCGGAGTTTATCATTGTGGACGGAAACCGCTTTACACCCTACGGCGAAGTGCCGCACGAAACAATCGTAAAGGGCGATGGGAAGTATCTGTCGATTGCAGCAGCCTCGGTATTGGCCAAAACCTATCGCGACGATTATATGCACCGACTGCACAAGGCTTACCCCTACTATGGCTGGGACACCAATGCAGGTTACCCGACGAAGGCACACTTCAAGGGCATCTACGCGCACGGACTGACACCCTTTCACCGCCGAAGCTACGCAGGACTGGATTCACCCCTGGTGCCGCTGCCCGAATGCGAAGCTACAGAAAAACCTGAAGTGGCTGATGTACTGCCGCTCTGGGGCGTGAACCAAGCGTGATACGCAAAAAGGGAAAAGAAACAGCCAAAAGCAACCTTTACACCCATAAATTGCAAGGTTCACCATTCAGAAATGCGCATTACGAAAAAAAATGAACGATTTTTGAAAAAAAACAGGGAAAACATTTGGTGGAATGTGGAATATGCTATACCTTTGCACTCGCAAACAAGGCCGAGAGGTACTTAGCAAGACAAAACACCACCAAGGTCCCTTCGTCTATCGGTTAGGACGAGAGATTTTCATTCTCTAAAGAGCGGTTCGACTCCGCTAGGGACTACTAAAAAATTAAGAATAAAAAATGGCAAACCACAAATCATCTGTAAAAAGAATTCGTCAGACGGCGTCTCGCAGACTGCATAACAGATATTACGCTAAAACGATGCGTAACGCAGTACGTAAGCTCCGCGCTACGACTGACAAAGCAGCTGCCGTAGAACTTCTGCCGAAAGTGCAGAAGATGCTGGATAAGCTTGCTAAAAAGAACATTATTC
>PPYE01433144.1_pt1 | contig 17637 bp, 15 predicted proteins | sample 1559881 | NCBI WGS metagenome assembly PPYE01 (sample SAMN08240022, study PRJNA423297) | Human gut metagenome, whole genome shotgun sequencing project. | reverse complement strand
CTATAATAAAGGTAACGACAGGAACGGTCCCGCGCCGCCCCGTTCGGGTGCAGGTGCGGGCGGCAATAAAGGAGGCCCCGCAGGATATGAAGCTTACATTTTTGGGCGCAGCCCATGAGGTCACCGGAAGCTGTTATCTGCTTCAGGCAAACGACCAGAACATCATGATCGACTGCGGCATGGAGCAGGGCAAGGATATTTATGAAAATCAGCCCCTGCCGCTGGCGCCCGGCCAGGTGGACAGCCTGCTGCTCACCCACGCCCACATCGACCATTCCGGCCGCATCCCGCTGCTGGTGAAAAACGGGTATCGGGGGCCGGTGTTTGCCACCACCGCCACCGCCGAGCTGTGCAACATCATGCTGCGCGACTCCGCCCACATCCAGGAATTTGAGGCGGAATGGCGCAACCGTAAGGCAAAGCGCTCGGGCGCGGCGGAATACGAGCCCATCTACACCATGCAGGATGCGGAGGACGCACTGAAGCTGTTTGAGCCGATTGATTACGGCGAGACCTTTAATGTGGCCCACGGCGTGAAGGGCCGGTTTGTGGATGTGGGCCATCTACTGGGCTCGGCCAGCATCGAACTATGGGTTACCGAGGGAGAAGTCACCAAAAAGCTGGTCTTCTCCGGCGACATCGGCAACGACCACCAGCCGCTGCTCAAGGACCCGCAATACATTTCCGAAGCGGACTATGTGGTGATGGAATCCACCTACGGCGACCGGAGCCACGGTCCCCGGCCGGATTACGTGACCGAGCTGGCGGGGGTCATTCAGGAGACCTTCGACCGGGGCGGCAATCTTGTCATTCCCAGCTTCGCGGTGGGCCGTACCCAGGAAATGCTGTATTTCCTGCGGCAGATCAAGGAGCAGAACCTGGTGAAGGGCTACGGCGACTTCACCGTCTATGTGGACAGTCCGCTGGCCGTGGAGGCCACCCATATCTTCCGGGATCAGTGGTCGGAATGCTACGACGAGGAGGCTTGGGCACTGGTGCAGCAGGGGGTCAATCCCATCAGTTTCAAGGGCCTGAAGCTGGCCGTGAGCAGCGACGATTCCAAGGCCATCAACTTTGACCAGAGCCGCAAGGTGATTCTTTCTGCCAGCGGTATGTGTGAGGCGGGCCGCATCCGCCACCACCTGAAACACAACCTGTGGCAACCCCAGTGCACCGTGCTCTTCGTGGGCTATCAGAGCCCCGGCACCCTGGGCCGCGCCCTGGTGGAAGGCGCCAAGGAGGTCCGGCTGTTCGGCGAGACCATTGAGGTGCGGGCTCAGATCAAGGTGCTGGCAGGCGTTTCCGGCCACGCGGACAACGAGGGCCTGATGCGCTGGGCTGCCGCCTTCAAGGACCATAAGCCTCAGCATGTGTTTGTGACCCATGGTGAAGACACCGTCTGCGATATCTTTGCCAACCGGCTGATGGCCGAGCTGGGCTACTCTGCCAGCGCTCCCTACAACGGCGCGATTTACGATCTGGTAAGCGGTCACTGCCTGGCTTTGGGCAACCGCAAGCGCATCGAGGAGAAGAAGGCAGGCCTGCGCAGTCAGAACCCGGTGTTCCGCCGCCTGCTGGATGCCGGTCATCGCCTGCTGAACATCATCAAGGCCAAGGAGGGGCACGCCAACAAGGAGCTGGCCCGCATGGCAAGCCAGGTGGAAGCTCTGTGCGAGAAATGGGAGGATTGACCCGGAAAATTGTAGAAAATAATAAAAAGTATACGATTTGTAAATAAAGCTGTATAAAAAGTCCGCCCGCTTTCGAACAAAACCGAAGGCGGGCGGATTTTTAACTGTGTAATATTCTCCGTGAAGATTGGCGGAAAGCTGCAGATGCAGCTTCAGTCCAACAATTCACACAGGATGCTGTTCTGGATAATCAGTCCGGCGGGAGTGAGGGCGAGCACGTTGTTTTGAAAGCGGGCATACCCGGCGGCCACACATTTTTCTACAAAACGCAATTGCTTTTGTGAAAATTCCACGTTGTATTGCGCTTTCAGGGCGTTCAGGTCCAGGCCGCTGGTCAGCCGCAGCTGCAACAGGATGTAATCCTCCGCGCCGCAGTCACCGTCCTGTACCGGCTGGCAGTTCGGGTCCAGAAAGGCATGGATGTCGCCGGGCCAGTAAAAGCGCCTGTCGTTTACGCAGCTGTGGGCCGCGGGGCCAAGCCCCAGATAATCCTGGCAGTTCCAGTATAAAAGGTTGTGCTTCCCCTCGAAGCCGGGGCGGGCAAAGTTGCTGATCTCGTACTGGGCAAAGCCGGACTTTTCCAGCTGCTCCACACCGTATAGGTAAAAATTTGCGGCGGCGTCCTCGTCCGGCAGCCCGGCGGGAGGGTTTTTGCCGAAGGCAGTGCCTGGCTCAATCTTCAGCAGATAGGCTGAGATGTGGGTGGCGCCGCCGGAAGCAATCAGCTCCAGGGTAGCGTCGAACTCCTGACGTGTATACTGGGGCAGGGCCATCATGATGTCACCGCTGATGTTGGAAAAGCCCGCCCGGCGGGCGGCGGCAAAGGCCTGGCGGCTCTGGGCGGCGGTGTGGGGGCGGCCCAGACGGGTCAGGCTTTCATCAAAGGCGGTCTGCACCCCCAGACTCAGCCGGTTCACCCCCGCCTGCAAAAAGCCGGTGAGGCTGGCTTCGTCCACGGTTTCCGGGTTTGCCTCCAGCGTTACCTCCGCGCCGGGGGCGGGGGAGGCGGCGGAGATGAGCCGGGCGGCCTGCTCCGGCGTTAAAAGGCTGGGGGTACCGCCGCCGAAGTACACCGTATCCGGATGCTCCGGCAAAAGACCCTGCCGGCGAAAGCGGTCCATCCGGAGCACCAGCGCGTCCACATATTCCTGCGGAACGCCCCGGCTGCCGCCCTTGGAGTAAAAATCACAGTAGCGGCATTTGGCCAGGCAATAGGGGATATGAAGATAAAGACCAAAGGCCATGAAAAACGCTCCTTCCGCCGGTGTTGTTTTCGAATGCCGCACCGGCTTTTTGGGGATCTTGTCACAAAGTCATTATAAAAGATTTTGATTTTATTTACAAATCCAGATATAATATACGATATAATCAGTCTTAAAGAAAGGATCTGATGATATGAACGATTACAATCAATGGAACAATTCCGGCCCTAACACCGTTTATATGAATGAAAAATTCCAGTACGAGACCTTGAGCAACTACACCGCAAAAACCTTTTTGTGGATGTTTGCGGGCCTGCTGGTCACCTTCGGTGTATCGTTGGCGGCCTATGCGAGCAATCTGGGCTTCTACCTGCTGCGCTCCAGCTTTGCCTTCTTTGGTCTGGCGATTCTGGAGATCGTGCTGGTTATGGCGCTGGTCTCCCGGCTGCACAGCATGAGTGTGGGCTCGGCCCGAGCGCTGTTCTTCGTCTATGCAGCGGTGAACGGCCTTGTGTTCAGCTCTTACCTGTGGCTGTATGGCATGGGTGATGTGCTCATGGCCTTCGGCGCGGCTGCGTTGTACTTCGGCGTGATGGCCGCCTACGGCTACCTGACCAAGCGGGACCTGACCAGCTGGCGCACCCCGCTGATGGTTGGCCTGATCGTGCTGATGATCGTAAGTGTGATCGGCATGTTCTTTATGAGCGGGTCCAGCATCCTGTTCAGTATTCTGGGCATCGTGATCTTCTCCTGCTACACCGCTTACGACACCCAGAAGATCAAGGCGCTGTACTTCGCCTACGCAGGCAACGAGGCCATGGCGAAAAAGGCCTCCATCTTTGCGGCGCTGCAGCTGTATCTGGATTTCATCAACCTGTTTTTGTACCTGCTGCGCATCTTCGGCCGCAGCCGGGATTGATTTAAATCGCATGACCTAGGCGGGAGCCACCGGCTCCCGCCTTTTTCTGCGCCTGAAGGGGCGGGCAACAGGCTGTTGCTTGCGGCGTGCCGTGGGCCGGTGCTATACTGAGGGCAGAAAACCGGCATGGCGCCGGGCGGAAAGCGGGGCAATACCATGAGCGAACAGCAGCAAACAAAAACAGAGCAGAGTCAGGACTTCGGCGGCAGGCTGGCGGCCTTGCGCCGGGCGGCGGGTCTGAGCCAGCAGCAGCTGGCCGGGCAGCTGTTCGTGACCCGGCAGGCGGTGAGCCGCTGGGAGCAAAACCGAACCCAGCCGGACCTTGCCACCCTGCAACAGTTGACCGAAGCGCTGGGCTGCAGCCTGGATGAGCTGGTGGGCGGGCTGGACCCGGATGCGGCCTTCCGCCTCCGCTGCGCCTCCTGGCAAAAGGTCACCCGTCTTGCCTTCTGGCTGGCACTAATTGTGCAGCTGGGCCTGTTTGTACTGGGCGCAGTGCGGGGTCAGATAGATTGGGTGCTTTTGCCGGTGCTGCTGTTTTTATGCGGCGGCAGCCTGCACCCGATTCTGGCCACGATGACCGCCAGCGGCGATTACGCGATGCTGGCGGGGTATGATCCGGACGCGGCCTATGATAGAAAAAAGCTGGAAACTCTGGTGCGGGCCATGGATCTGTGGGTTCAGCTGACCACGGCAGGCATCAGTCTGATTGCGGTGCCGCTGGCGTTTATTCCCGGTGAATGGAGTTTTGGTGTTCTGCTCCTGGTTCAGACAATCGGGCTGTTGGGGGCCATCGGTTGCGCCCAATATAAATACGGCCGGAATCTGGTCACCGGATATCCCGGGCTCGGGCAAACAGGCCAGGCAGGGCAGCAGAAGGCGCGTGACATCCAGACCCAGCAGACAAAGCCGGCGCTTTGGTGGAGCGGGCTGTTTGGGGCGCAATTCTTTCTGTGTCTGTTCTGCGTGGGAGTATTCCGCATTCCCAACAACAGTCCGGGCGCTGTGGCGCAGATGGCCACCATGCTGCCGGGTGTCTGCCTGGGCATCGTCTTTTTGCTGTGCCAGACGAGCCGGGCAAAACGAATGGCGGCCGAGGGGCAAAGATGGAAAATGAACAAAAGCGGAGCGGCCATGCTGCTGGGCGCGGCGGCGCTGATGGTTCTGCAGCTGCTGGCGGCTGTATTCATGCAGGGCGGCGGCAGCTGGTGAATCACTTTGTGAATTGGATGACCAATAGGAAAAACACCCCGATGCCTTGTATTGGGGTGTTTCTTTTACTATAATAGAATTACATTGATTTCTGACAGATTTTCCCCGGATACGCTGTAACGGATGCGGCGGCCGGGCAGAACAGAAAGGGGAACAACCCAATGCCGAACCTATTGATTCTGGGCGCGGGCGGTTTTGGCCATATGGTCTATGAATCCGCCATGGCGACCCGCCAGTTTGATAAAATTGCCATGCTGGACGATGCCTGCAAAGAGGCTTGCGTGATTGGCAAGCTGGTGGACTATAAAGATTTCCGCAAGGAATACCCCTGTGCGGTGGCTGCTTTCGGCAACAACAAGATGCGGCTGCAGTGGGTGAAAAAGCTGCTGGAGGCCGATTTTGTGGTGCCCACCATCATCCACCCCAGCGCAGTGGTCAGTCCCAGTGCTGAGATTGGCGCGGGCAGCTTCGTGATGCAGCGTGCCGTCATCAACACCCACACCAGGCTGGGTCTGGGCTGCCTGGTAAACAGCGGCGCCATTATCGACCACGATACCGTGGTGGACGAGGGTGCGCACATCGGTCTGGGCAGTGTGGTCAAGGCCAACTGCCATGTGGAGGCACACCGTAAGGTGGAGGCGGGCGAGGTGATCTTCGCCAAGCGCCGCAAGATCGACGGTGTGGACAGCCGCATGCTGGAAGACGCGCTGTATGCCTTCGGCTTCGGCAACCAGTGCAGCTATGTGCAGCCCTTCGGCGCGGGCCACATCAACGAGACCTACGCGGTGTTTATGCCCGGCGAGAACGGCGAGGAAGAGCTGAGCTATGTGCTGCAGCGCATCAACATCCATGTATTCAAAAAGCCCCGCGAGGTAATGGAGAACATCTTCGGCGTGACCGAGTATCTGCGCCAGAGCATCCGCGCCGCCGGCGGCGACCCGGACCGGGAAACCCTGAGCTATATCAAGACCAAAGCCGGGGAAAACTATTACGAGGATACCGATGGCCTGCCCTGGCGGTGCTACAATTACATCCCGGATTCCGTGTGCTACCAGAGTGTGGAGCGTCCGGAACAGTTCTATCAGTCTGCCCGCAGCTTCGGCCGCTTCCTCAAGCAGCTGGACGGCTATCCCGCCGATACCCTGTATGAGACCATTCCCAAGTTCCACGACACCGAGGACCGGCTGAAGAACTTTAAACAGGCGCTGCGCCGGGATGTGAAAAACCGCGCCCGCACCTGTAAGGACGAGATCCAGTTTGTGCTGGACCATGCGGCGGACTGCAGCGTGCTCATGAGCCAGCTGCGGGCGGGCACCCTGCCGCTGCGGGTTACCCACAACGATACCAAGCTGAACAACATCCTGTTTGATGAGAAGAGCGGCCAGGGCATCTGCATCATCGACCTGGATACCATCATGCCCGGCCTTGCCCTCAACGACTTTGGTGATTCCATCCGCTTCGGCGCCACCCATGCCGCCGAGGATGAGCCGGATCTGTCCAAGGTGAGCTTCGACATCGATCTGTTCGAGGCTTATACCAAGGGCTATCTGGAGACCGCAGGCGATGTACTCACCGAGAATGAGAAGGCGAACCTTGCCTGGGGCGCCAAGATCATCACGCTGGAATGCGGCATGCGCTTTTTGACCGACTATCTGCAGGGGGATACCTACTTCAAGACCCAGTATCCCACCCACAACCTGGTGCGTGCCCGCACTCAGTTCAAGCTGGTGCAGGATATGGAGCAGCAGTTTGAGGACATGCAGGCCATCGTGAAGAAATACAGCTGAGCCGCCTGAGCGCGGCATAGGGCAGAGCCTGCGGTGCGGGCTCTGCCACCCTGTTTTTAAAGGAGAAGGAACCTTGCATTCTTTTATCATCGATTGCCTTTACGGCTATGCAGATCTGGCCGTACTGGGGCTCGCACTGGGCTGCATGTGGTATGCCTGGCAGACGATGCGCCGCCCTATGGAGGCGCCCTGGTTCGGCCTGGGCAGGCAGCTGACTGTGCAGCGGCAGCTGTTTGGCGACTGGCTGAGCGGTGCGCGGCAGGCGCTGGCTCCCTGGCTGTTTGCCGTTTCCGCTGCGGTTTACCAGTTCGAAATCTTTTTTGTGAACAGCCTGTACCGGGACCGGCTGCCCTGGCTGTTTGAATACGGTACCATGGCGCTGGACCATCTGGTGGCGCTCTGCCTGCTGGTTAAAATTCTGTTTTGTACCCGATATGACGGCCGCCAGCTGGCCGCCGCCTTCTGCGTGCTGTTTGTGATCCGCTGGGTATTCATGAACAACCACGACAAATGGATGATGATGGCGCTGCTGTTTGCGCTGGCGGCCAAGGATGTGCCGCTGCGCCGGGCGCTGAAGGTAGTGCTGCCGGTGGGCGCGCTCAGTGTGGCGGTTGTGGCCATCAGCTCGCTGGCCGGTGTGATCGATACCGTGCAGGAGCTGGGCACCGGCCGCTACCGGAACAGTTTCGGCTATGGATGGTACAACTTTTTCGGTGCCTGCCTGTTGGGGCTGGCGCTGATGTACGTGTGCCTGCGTGGAGCAAAGCGGCTGAAATGGTTTGACTTTGCTTTGCTGGCAGCTCTGGCACTGCTGTGTAACTTCGGACCGGACAGCCGTGCCGCCACCATGTGCCTGGCACTGCTCATTGCAGCTCTGCTGGTGGTGCGTGTCTGGCCTGGCGTGTTGCGGCCGCTGCCGGTGCGGCTGCTGCTCACGGCCGCATCGCTGCTTGCTTTCGCCGCCAGCATGGGCCTTGCCCTTGGCTGGAACCCGGAGAACCCGCTGCTGGCCCGGCTGGATGGCCTGCTCAGTACCCGGATCTCGCTGGGCTGGGAGGGCCTTACCACGATGCCCTTTGCCATTGCGGGCCAGATGCCCGGGGAGGAAATGCTGGTCGACAATGCCTACCTGCACTACTGGATTGTGGCCGGTCCGGTGGCCAGTGCGTTGATCTGGCTGGGCTTTGCCCTGCTGGTATGGCGGCTGCTCAAAGAGGGCCTGGCCGCCGAGGCGGTGTGCTGCCTGGTGATGCTCTGCCACGCCACCATGGAGACCCATGTGATGTGGGCCTGCGTGAATGTGACCATCTGGCTGCTGTGCGGAGTGATTTTCTGGCCCCGCCGCCAGCCAGGCTTTGAAAAGGAAGAGGAAAAAGAGAAAATCCATTCCAAAGGAGTCGTAACCATATGAAGCTTCTGATTGCGTCCGACCTGCACGGTTCGGCCTATTATTGTGAAAAACTGATGGAGCGCATCCAGGCCGAGCAGCCGGACCGCATCCTGCTGCTGGGTGACCTTTTGTACCACGGTCCCCGCAACGACCTGCCCGAGGGCTATGCTCCCAAAAAGGTGATCCCCATGCTGAACGGCTTGAAGGAGAAGATCATCGCGGTGCGAGGCAACTGTGAGGCCGAGGTGGACCAGATGGTGCTGGAGTTCCCGGTGATGGCGGATTACACCACCCTCTGGCTGGAGGAGGGCAAATGCCTGTTTGCCACCCATGGTCACAAGTTCAACCCGGAAAACCTGCCTCCCATGCCTGCCCACAGCGCCTTTGTGTTCGGTCATGTGCATGTGAAGCATGCCGAATGGCAGGGCGATACCCTGATCTTGAACCCGGGCAGCGTATCCATCCCCAAGGACGGCTTTCACAGCTATATGATCTATGAAAACGGCCTGTTCACCACCAAGACCATCGACGGTCAGGTGCTGGGCAGCATTGCCTACTGAGCAGGAGGATTCCCATGAAAACCATCGCAAGCTTTACCGTCGACCACGACAAGCTGGAAAAGGGCATGTATATCTCCCGGGTGGACGGCGACGTGATCACCTACGACATCCGTATGGTCAAGCCCAACGGGGGCGTGTATCTGCCGAATCCTGCCATGCACACCTTCGAGCATCTGTTCGCCACCTATGTGCGTAACTCCGCCTACAGCGACCAGATCATCTATGTGGGCCCCATGGGCTGCCGCACCGGCTTTTACTTCCTCACCCGGGATGCCATGAGCGGGGAGCAGGCCATTGATCTGGTGCGGGAGTGCTTCGCCTTCATTGCTGATTTTGAGGGCAAGATCCCCGGCAGCGAGCGCAAGGAGTGTGGCAACTACCTGGAGCACGACCTGCCCGGCGCCAAGGCCACGGCGGCGGATATGTGCAAGGTGCTGGAGCACTGGACCGTGCCCATGCTGCAGTATGATTATCAGGCCTGAACTTGTTTAAACAGCAAAATTGTAAAAGCAGCCGCGCAACAAATTGATTGCGCGGCTGCTTTTTTTCATGCTATACTCACTCATGCAATGCGCGGTGCCCGGCACAGAAGACAAATTGCCGAGGGACGCGCTTATTTTATGCAATGAAGTTAGTTTATGCTAACTATAGAGCAATAAGGAGGGTACCATCCATGAAATCCAACCGGATCACTGCAGTGCTTGCGGCGATTCTGGCAATACTGGCTGCCGCATCCCTGTTCGTAGGCGTGATCGATCTGGAGCTGGGGGCACTTTTGCAGGGAGATGCCCACACCTGGGAAATCTTTCTTCTGTCCCGCCTGCCCCGATTGCTGGCCATTCTGTGCACCGGCGCGGGCATGAGTGTGGCGGGGCTGATTATGCAGCAGCTGTGCAGCAACAAATTTGTATCCCCCACCACCGGGGCGACCATCTCATCTGCCCAGCTGGGCATTTTGTTTGCCCTGCTGTTCCTGCCGAATTCCACCTTGTGGGGAAGGGCGCTGTTCGCCTTTGCCGCCGCCATTGCGGGCACCTGGGTGTTTGTGTGGTTTATTCAGCGCATCCAGTTCAAGGATGCGGTCATGGTACCGCTGGTGGGCATCATGTTCGGCAATGTGATCGGCGGTGTGACCAGCTATCTCGCGTATCAGTACGAGATGACCCAGGCGCTGTCCTCCTGGCTGGTGGGGCATTTTTCCCTGGTCATCAAGGGCCGATACGAGATTGTCTGGCTCACCGCTCCGCTGATCGTGCTGGCCTTTGTGTTCGCCAACCATTTCAACATTGTGGGTCTGGGCCGGGATTTTTCCCAAAACCTGGGCGTGCCCTACAATCTGGTACTGTTCATGGGATTGAGTATCTCGGCCATGATCACCGCCAGTGTGGTGGTAGTTGTGGGCTCCATTTCCTACATCGGACTCATTGTGCCCAATCTGGTGGCCCTGTTCAAGGGCGATAAGATTCGCGGGACCCTCGTGGATACCGCCCTGTTCGGCGCTATTTTTGTGCTGGTGTGCGACATGATCGGCCGGGTGGTGATTGCGCCCTATGAGCTGCCCATCGAGCTGATTGTGGGCATTCTGGGCAGCGTGCTGTTCATTGCCCTGCTGTTCTACCGGCTGCGCAACGGCCGCAAGGCCATCCGGCTGACGGCTCCGGCGCAAAGCTGCTGCCCCATGCCGGCAAAGGAAGGAGGCTGCGAAGCATGAATACTGCTGCCATCCGGTCCAACCGGCGTAAACTGCTGATTCTGGCAGCGCTGGCGCTGATCTGTGCCGCAGGCTATCTGTTGGTCAACACCGACCCGGCCAACGCCCGCCTGTTTGCCTACTCCATGAAGATCCGCGCCCCGAAGCTGGCGGCCATGGCCGTCACGGCGGTGTCCATCGGCGGGGCCTCCATTGTGTTCCAATCGGTGATCAACAACACCATCGTGACCCCTTGCCTGCTGGGCATGAACGCCCTGTACACTCTCATCCACACTGCGGTGGTATTCTTTCTGGGGTCGGCCAGTGTGGTAGCCACCAACGCGAATCTGGCCTTCGGGGTGGACGTGGTGCTGATGGGCATTGCGGCCACGGTGCTGTACAGCTGGATCTTCCGCATGACCCGTCATAACGTGTTGTATGTGCTGCTGGTGGGCACGGTGCTCACCTCCTTTTTCGGCAGCATCCAGACCACCCTCACCCGGGTGATGGACCCCAATGAGTACGACAGCCTGCTGAGCACCCTGGTGGCCAGCTTCAGCAACATCAATTCCGAGATTCTGCTGTTCGCGGTGCTGTTGCTGGCGGGGGTGGCTTTTGCCCTGCGGCGGGAGCTGGCTCTGCTGGATGTGCTGACCCTGGGCAAGGACCAGGCCATCAATCTGGGAGTGGACTACGACCGCTGCATCCGCCGTCTGCTGTTGGGGGTAGCCCTCTGCATCGCGGTAGCCACTGCCATGGTGGGCCCCATCTCTTTTCTGGGGCTGATTATTGCCAATCTTTCCCGCCAGCTGCTTCGCACCTACCGGCATACTCAGCTGATCGCCGGTTCCGCCCTGTTCGGCATGGCGGTGCTGGTGGGCGGCCAGCTCATTGTGGAGCATGTTTATTCCTACGCCGTGCCGGTGAGTGTGTTCATTACGGTGGGCGGCGGACTTTATTTCCTCTATCTGCTTTTGGCAAGAAAGAAGGTGTGACCATGAACATTCAAGGATTGACCAAACGTTATCAGGGCAGAACTGTGGTGGACGGGGTAAGCTTTTCCATTCCGAAGGGCAAGGTGACCTCGTTGATCGGCCCCAACGGGGCGGGCAAGTCTACCGTGATGAGCATGATCTCCCGGCTCATCGCCCAGGACGAGGGTTTGGTGGAGCTGGACGGCACCCACATCGGCCATTGGAAGAGCCGGGAGCTGGCCCGGCGGCTGGCCATTCTCACCCAGTCCAACAACATTCAGATGAAGCTCACCGTGCGGGAGCTGGTGGCCTTCGGCCGCTTCCCTTATTCCGGCAGCCGCATTACCGCCGAGGATGCAGAAATCATCGACCGGGCCATTGCCTATATGGAGCTGGAGAAGTTCCAGGATCGTTTTCTGGATGAGCTTTCCGGCGGGCAGCGGCAGCGGGCATTGATCGCCATGGTCATCGCCCAGGATACCGAGTACATCCTGCTGGACGAGCCCACCAACAATCTGGACATCTACCACGCCACCAATCTGATGAAGACGGTGCGCCGCCTGTGCGATGAGCTGGGCAAAACCGTGATTCTGGTGCTGCACGAGATCAACTACGCGGCCTTCTACTCCGATTACATCTGTGCCTTCAAGGACGGCGGCATCGCCAAGTTTGGCCCGGTGCACGAGGTGATCACCAAGGAGAATCTGTCTGCCATTTACGGGGTGGAGTTTGAGGTTCAGACCGTGAAGGGCAGGCCGCTGTCCATCTATTACTGACGCGTGTTTCAAAAAAATATAGTCCATCAAAGGAGAATTTTCCCATGAAAAAATATCTTTCCCTGGCACTGGCCGGCCTGCTGGCCCTTTCCATGACCGCCTGCGGTGCCATCGCAGCGGACCTGGCCGCAATGGCATCCCCCAAAAGTGAAAGCGAGTCGGCCGCATCCGCTTCCTCCTCCGCTGTACAGCAGGAGGTGACCATCCAGAGCCTGAATGGCAGCAAGGAAGCAGTGGAGTTGACGGTGCCCTATGACCCGCAGCGGATTGCGGTGCTGGATATGGCCAGCCTGGATATTCTGGATGCACTGGGCCTGGGGGACCGGGTGGTGGGCAGCGCCTCCACCAGTCTGGATTACCTGCAGAGCTATATGGAGAACGAAGCGGTGGCCAACCTGGGCACCATCAAGGAGGCGGATCTGGAGGCAGTGATGGCCAGTGAGCCGGACGTGATCTTCATCGGCGGCCGGCTGGCCACCTCCTACGATGCCCTGAGCGAGATCGCGCCGGTGATCTATCTTTCCACCGATACTGAGCTGGGCGTGGTGGAGAGCGTGCGTAAGAATACTGCCGCTTTGGCTTCGCTGTTCGGTCTGGAAAGCAGGGCGGAAGAACTGATGACGGACTTTGACGGCCGCATTGCCGCTCTGCAGGAGTTCGCTGCCGGAAAGACGGCCATTGTGGGCATGTGCACCAGCGGCAGTTATAATGTGCTGGGCAACGACGGCCGCTGCTCTCTGATCGGCCGGGAAATCGGCTTCGAGAACATTGGCGTGGATGCCAACATTGACACCTCCACCCACGGCAATGAGGCTTCCTTTGAATTCATTGTGGAGAAGAACCCCCAGTACATCTTTGTGATGGACCGTGACGCGGCCATTGGAACCGACGGTGCCAAGCTGGCCCAGGAGATCATGGACAACGAGCTGGTGAACAAAACCCAGGCAGCTCAGGACGGTCATGTAATCTATCTGGCCAACCCGGCGGTGTGGTACACCGCAGAGGGCGGTGTCACCGCGCTGGATCGAATGCTGTCTGACCTGGAGACCGGCCTGGGGCTGAGCGTTTAAAAACAAGAAAAGACCCGTTTCACGCGCCTGCACAGCGCTGTGAAACGGGTCTTTTTTGTGTTGTGAATGGAGAAATCAGCTGGCACTGGCCGCGGCGAACCATTCCTCGCCCACCACCAGGCAGTCGGCGGTGGTGCCCACCAGGGCATTGGTTACCAGATCGGCGTTGTCGGCGCCGTAGGTTTCCAGGTACTGGGCCTCATAGGAGGTTTGCAGGCCCTGCAGAGCGGCCTCGATACCGGGGAAATACAGCTTGAGTGCCTCCGGTTTGCAGTGCAGGCCGTCGTAGAACAGGCTTTCCGGCACGCCGATGCGGCTGGCATGGTAGCTGCCGTACAGAGGAATATTGTGCTCCTCGGCGAAGCTGCGCAGCCAGGGCTCCACCGCGAAGAAGCCCTCAAAGCCCTGAGGATTGTTGTATACGTGCTTGATGATGAAGGGGTGATAGGGGGTGAGCAGGAAGACCACATTCACATCCTTGCTTTGTACATAGCTCACAAAGCGCTCGAACAGGTCGGTCCAATAGGGGTCCATCTGGGAGAAGCCGTGCAGGCCGTCCAGTGTGCCCGCCTGGTCCAACACCTCGGCCATCACCTGGTCGTAATCCCAGTTGCGGAAATCCGCCTGATACAGCACGCTGCCATCCGGCTCCTTCACATTGTTGTCCAGCGAATCCAGGTCGCCGGTCACCGCCTGGAAGGGGATGCTCTCGCCATCCTCGGTGGTGGCTTCACCGGTGGCCCGCTGCTTCAGGGCATATTTCACGTTGCCCTGGAAGTAGGCCGGGTCGATCAGCGCCTTCCACAATTCCAGCTTGTCCGGCTCCTCGTAGTCGCTGGTCATACCCAGACCCTTCTGCAGAAATTCACTGAACAGCTCGGTGTCGGCTTTTTTGTTCAGATCGGCAGCACTGTCACCATTAAACAGCCAGGGGTCCACCTCGATGATCAGATTCTTGGGCAGCTTGCCCTCCTTGTCCAGCAGATAAAAGCAGTTCATGATGTCCATGGCGGAGGCGCCGCTCAGGCCCATGTTAAAGAAGCTGCCGCCCACCAGATCCTGCCGCAGCTGCAGCACCCGGCTGGAGCCCAGGGCCACGGTGTCCGGCACCTGGTCCTCGGGCAGATTTTGCACATACAGCTTCAGTACCGCCCGCTCATCCATCTTGTCGTAGTTGGATACGGTGTCACCCGCCAGCAGCATGTTTGCCACCTCACGGGGGGCCAGCTCACCCTGGAACAGGCCGCTGATGTCCACTTTATGGCTGAACCAGACCATGAACAGCAGAATGGGGATAAAAAAGCAGAATTTGATCACAATCTCCAGCCCGGTAAAAAAACGATACAGCAAGGTGCGCAGGAGGCTGTGCTTCTTTTTTTGCTTGGGTTGATTGGTCAAGATCGCCGCACCTCCTTAGAATTGCTGGTAGATATAGGCCGACTGGCCGAATACGCCGAAGAACAGCAGCAGCAGGCAGAGCGCGTAGTACAATGGCCAACGCACCCAGGCCCGCTGGGTGCGAATCCACTGGGCCACCGGGCCGCGGGCCTCGATCAGCTCCACAACCAGGCTGCTGGCCACCAGCATCAGAACGGTACCGCCGCCCAGGCCCAGCGCCGCAAAGCCGCTGGCCAGCTGGCCGAGACCTGCCTGCCCCCAGCCGGTGAACAGGCCGGCGAACACTGTGCCCGCCTTGCCGCCGTACAGATCGGCCGCAAAGAAGACGATGCAGGCGGTGAACAAAAGATACACACAGCACCGCTGAAGGATTCCCTGCAGGTGGGGAACCTGATACAGCGGGTTTTTCTTGGCCAGTTTACGGCGTTTTTTTGCGGTGGCCTTGCCCACCACCATGAACAGGCCGTTCAGAACACCCCAGATCACATAGCCCAGACTGGCGCCGTGCCAAAGGCCGCTGATGGGGAAGATGATGAAGATGTTGAACCAGCCCTGCAGCTTGCCCAGAAAGCCTTCCGCGCCCCGGTTATAGAAGGAGAGGGGAGTGAAGATATAGTCCTTGAACCAGTTGGTCAGGCTCATATGCCACCGGTTCCACAGTTCGGTGTAGGTTTTGGCGGCAAAGGGCCGGTTGAAGTTCTCCAAAAGATCAAAGCCCAGCATCCGGCCTGCGCCGATGGCAATGTCGCAGCAGCCGGAGAAGTCCATGTAGATCTGGTAGCTGAACAGCAGACTGGCTGCCAGCAGGTAGGGACCGGTGTGCTTGTCCGGCGCGGAGTATACCGCCCGCACGAATACGCCGATGTTATCGGCAATGACCATCTTTTTCACATACCCCCACAGCACCCGGAACAAACCGCCCGCCACCCGGTTGTAGTCGAACCGGCGGGGATGGTCGAACTGGGGCATCAGGTGTTCCTTGCGCTCGATGGGACCGGTGAAGATGCAGGGGAAAAAGCTCACGAACAGCGCGTATTTCAGCGGATTGCGCTCGGCCTTGGTCTGGTGCAGGTATACGTCGATCACATACCCCAGACTCTGGAAGGTGAAGTAGGAAAGGCCCAACGGAGCGATCAGGTCCAGATGAGGGGCCTCGCCGCCGAACAGGCCGGTGATCCCGCCCAGCAGCTCGCCGAAGAAATTGAAGTATTTGAAGAAGAACAGAAATCCGCAGCAAACGCCCAGCGACACCCATAGAAACAGTCGGCGGGTGGCCTGCTGGGGAACGCTGTCCATGGCCAGGGCGCACACCCAGGTTACCACGGTCACGCTGATCAGGATAAACACCAGCCGGGCGTTTTCCGGCTTGTACAGATAAAAGGCATAGCTGGCCAGGAGCCAGAGGTAGGGCTTTGCCGGGCGGGGCACACAGTAGGTGAGCACCGCCACCCCCGCAAAAAAGCCCAGAAAGATCAATGTGTTAAAATCCATGCACACACCTCACACTGTGGTTGGAGATTCAAGTCCGCTGCCGCAAACAGCGTTGGTACGCCCCGGCGGATTTTGCCGCCGCTTGATTTCATTCAGAACAGACGCAAAGCACCGGCCCTTTGTTACGGGTCGGTGCGGCGCATTTGCTCCTCCAGCTGGCGCACCCGATGCTCCAGCATAGCGTTTGTCTGGGTCAGGCGCTTGAGCCGCTCGTTGTACTCGCTGACCACCGCACACAGAATGAGCAGCACCAGCAGCACAAAGCAGAACAGCATGATGAACACCATGTTGGAGACCACCTCCACCTGCACCAGACTGCGCAGGATCTTGGCTGCCTCCGGCCAGATGGCCAGCACCAGCATTCCGGCACCCAGCGCCAGCCAGGGCAGGCTGAACCGGACGCTGAGCCGGCCGTTCTTGACCATTACAAAGATGAGAAACAGAAAAACAAGATCGCCCACCAAAAGCAGGCCTTGGAATACCGGGCTCATCCTTTTCCTCCTTTTTGATTGGCGCTCAGCCGGTGGATAATGAGCGCCAGGCTGACCTTGATCATGTAATACACGCTCTTGAAGGCCCGGATGGACGATACGCCGCCCTGGCGTTCCTCCATGACCACCGGCACCTCGCCCACCTTGTAGCCGTTGCAGATGGCTGTCACGATGGCCTCCGGCTCCGGGTAGTCCTGGGCGTAGTGTTTGGCGAACAGGGCGGTCATCTGCTTGCCGCAGGCCCGGTAACCGCTGGTTACGTCCAGTACCCGCTGGCCGGTGAGCAGCCGGATCATGAAACTCAAGAAGCGGATGCCCACCCGCCGCATGAAGCTGGTCTGGAAGCCCTCCTTTTTAATGAAGCGGCTGCCGATGCACATGTCCAGCTTGCCTTCGGCCACAGGACGGATCACGTCGTACAAGTATTTGGGATCGTGCTGGCCGTCGCCGTCCATCTGAACGGTGATGTCATAGTCGTTGGCCGTGGCGTACAGATAACCGCTCTGCACGCCGCCGCCGATGCCCAGATTCAGCGGCAGGTCCAGATAGTTGTAGCCGTTTTCCCGCAGGATGCGGGCGCTGTCGTCGGTGGAGCAGTCGTTCACCACCAGATAGTCCACATCCGGGCAGGTGGCCTTCAGCCGCTGCACCACCCGGCAGATGTTCTCCGCCTCGTTATAGCAGGGAATGATCACGAGTACCTTCAAGGGATTCACCTCAAACGTTTGTTTTTTCGCCTGGAATCAAAAACGCTTCCAGCTGGTCCAGCACCGCCCGGCGGCGGTAGTTTGCCTGGTACCAGGCAAAGGCCTTCTGTCCAAGCGCGGCGCGCTCGGCCTCACTGGCCTGATACAGGGCCAGCATGTTGTTCGCCAGTGCCTCGGAATCCTCGGCGGGGCTTGCAAAGCCGCATCCGGAGGTCTCCACCGCCCGGGCGCCCTCGCCGTCCATGCTGGCCAGCAGCGGCTTTGCCGCCGCCATATAAC
>PPYE01030608.1_pt1 | contig 17637 bp, 20 predicted proteins | sample 1559881 | NCBI WGS metagenome assembly PPYE01 (sample SAMN08240022, study PRJNA423297) | Human gut metagenome, whole genome shotgun sequencing project. | reverse complement strand
TAGATTTATTAGATTGGACTTTGTAACTGTTAACCAGTAGTCGTTCTTGACTACACCATTATTATACTAGGAGGAAAATGGGATGCGTAAATATTTGGAAATTGCATCGGTTCATTTCAGAACGCAGCTTATCTGGAGAGCGGACACTGTTTTCCATATACTGTTTACTGTTACCAGAATTATATTTGCCTTTATCCTGTGGGGCGCTATTTTCGAGGGAAAAGAAATCATATCCGGCTTTTCTTTTGATAGTATGCTTTCTTATTACATAATCAGCTCTTTTCTTGCACAAATCGAGCTCTCCGGCGGTATCAGCGATGAGATCAGTGTTCGAATCAGAAATGGGACTTTTTCAAAATATATGGTGCTTCCGATGAATATGGAAGGATATTTTCTGGCTATGGAGGCGGGCGTGGTGTCCTTTCATATTTTATTTGATCTGTTGGCTGCGGGAATCTGGGTGGCGCTTTTTCGGATTAACTTTGTTTTTGCGGCGGATGCGGTTTCGATAGTATGCGCTCTGATGCTGATTTTTCTGGGATTGTTGTTCATGGCTCAGCTGAACTATTATCTTGGATTATTGACGCTTAGGTATGAAGAAATCAGTACCTTCCTGATGATAAAGGATAATCTGGTATCCCTGGTAACCGGCACCATCATTCCCCTGGCGCTGCTTCCTGAAGGACTGACGGCCTTTATGCGTTTCTTCCCTTTTTATTATGTGACCTATCTGCCATCCATGCTGCTGACCGGCAGATGCGGGGAGGAAGCGGTCAGGGGAGTTATCCTGCTGGCAGCCTGGTGTATTTTTATGGAGCTTATCAACCGCTGGACTTATCAGAAATACAGATTGAAATATGATGGGGTGGGAATATGAAAAGAAATATAAAATTTATATATGAATTAATCAAACTTCGGTTCCAGCATCTGATGATGTTCCGGCTGGGATTCTGGGGGCCTTTTTTCGTGGACGGAAGTCTGTTTGTGATACAGTTGGTCGTGTTCCAGGCAATATATGCCAATGTTGATACCATAGGACCGTGGGGAAAGGGGGAGATGGTTATTTTTATCGGAACCTTTTCTCTGGTAAATGCGGTGAATATGGTGGTTTATTTTTTCGGAGTGAACGGTATTTCAGGTAAAATCAGAAATGGAGATATCGATTTGTACCTTACCAAGCCGGTAAGCCCGCTGTTGCGGCTCAGTTTTGAACAGGTGAATCCGGGTTCGCTTCCGTTGGTGGCTTTGAGTGTGTGCATTTTATGGTACGGCGTCCGGCTCTGCGGGCTGAGAGTGTCAGCGGGGCATGTCCTGGGCTATTTAGTTTGGGTGACATTAATGATTGTGCTCTGGTATGAGATGGAGGTAATTATCCGATCCCTTACTTTTTTCCTGGTTTCCACAGTCAACATAACCAGGCTGGAGGATGCGGGAATCGATCTGTGCATGAAAATTCCCGGTGTTGTTTTCCGGGGAATTTACAAGCTTCTGTTTTATGTGATTCTTCCCTATGGCATTGTGGCGACTTTTCCTACAATGTACTTAAGCGGTGATGGGACCTTGAAAATGTGGCTCTATGGAATCGCTGTGGTCACGGTTTTCGGGGGAATTACAGCTTTTTTGTGGAAAACAGGGCTGAAACAGTATAATAGTGTGAGTTCTTAGTTGTTTGTGCGGAATATGTGTATGACAGGTGTATATTCTACAGGGAGGTGCCACTTGTCAGGAATGATTTATTTATAACTGCTTTATGAATATTTTTTATCAAGAAACAAGCCATACTGTAGTTATGGTTAACCGGAAAAAATGAAAGAAGATTCATTATGGGAAACAGCTGAACCGTGTATGTCTGCTCTGTAATATTCACTTGAATGTAAAGTGAAAATGCTATAATGTAAAATATAATTGACATTAAGAACAGTATAGTATATTATATACAATATAAGAGAAATACCTTCCCATAACAGTGCAGCGTTGAAAACCACCGGGGAAGGTCAGGGAAAGCGCTGCCGGTTTAACATCCTCCGGCAGCGCTACATAATGAATAGAGGAGGAGTTATTTATGCAGACAAAATGGACTGCTGTAGAAAAAAAACAGCTATGGATCTTTGTTGCAGTTGCATTTGGTATGCCCGTATTGATGGGAATTCTTATGGGTATCAGTTTTTACAGGGGGAATGATGTTTCCGTATTTCCCAACACCCAGATGTATTATCCGGCGGCAGGCGTTATGATTGCTGTCCTGCTTACCCGGAAAAAAGAAGAGAAGGTGCCCATAAAGTTCTTTACCGGCTTCCTGGTTTTGACGGCAGTTATGGCAGGATGCGCTGTGGCCAGCCTGTTTAAGCCGGAAATTCAGTTAGCATTAATCAGTCAGTATATTATAATTTTAGGAAGCATTGTTTTATGGCTTCTGCTTTGGCTGGATAAGAAGGAGGTCAGAAGAAAGTACGGGCTGAGCCTGGGAGACGGACAGAAAAGAAGGCCCTGGCTTTATGTTCTGATTTTCCTGGGATTATATTTCCTCCGGATTTTTTTAAGCTATTTATTTGAAGGCGAACCGGGGATGTTTTTTGAAATGTTTAAGAGTCCCTATACATGGCTCAATCTTTTGGTTCTGCCCCTTAATTTCTTCCTGGTATACACTGCATTTTTCGGAGAGGAGTACGGATGGCGGGGCTTCTTCCAGCCGATGCTGCAGAAACGGTTCGGAAAGCGCGCAGGCGTTCTGCTGCTGGGTATTTTCTGGGGCTTCTGGCACCTGCCTATCAACCTGTTTTTCTACAGCCCCCAGACCTGGCTGCAGAGCATTGTCTGCCAGCTGATAACCTGTGTCGGAATCGCTATATTCTTTGGCTATGCACAGATGAAGACCTGCAATATCTGGGTTGCAGTTATTATGCATTATCTGAACAATAACCTGGTTGCCGTTATCGCAGGGAGCGCGGATGTCATCAGCGGACAGGTGATTGCGTGGAGAGATGTGCTTATTCTTCTTATTTTGAATTGCATTTTGTTTGTTCCGTTTATTTTTACCAAAATATATGGAAAACAGGAGCAGAGCGCCGGGAAAGCGAAGCTGCAGTAGCACCGGAAAAAGGAGGCTGGCTGGTGAAAAACAAAAGAATGAAAATTGCACGTATCGAAAAAGATTTTTCCCAGGAGCAGCTGGCTGACGCCGTAGGAGTGACCAGGCAGACCATAGGAATGATTGAGGCGGGAAAATTCAATCCATCCCTGCAGCTGTGCATCAGCATATGCAGGGCACTTGGGAAAACGCTGGATGACCTGTTCTGGGAGGAGGAGAGCGAAGATGAAAAAAATAGATGAAAGACAGCATATTGATCTGTTAAAATCTGAGCAGGCCGCCTTCTGGGCGATGTGGCTCATCCTGCTGATATCCATCATTGTACAGAGTTATATTCTGGAACGGGATGTCCGGGAATACGCATGGGAGCTGGCCGCATTTATAACAGGCTGCGTTGTTTCCATTTTCGGAACCACGAGAAAAGGAATCTGGGACACCTGGCTGAAGCCCTGTATGAAGAATTATTTCCTGGCAAGCCTGGCGGGGACAGTTGTTTTTACTGTGATTTTTGTGATTGGCAGATACCGGAATAATGAAGTTTTCCGGGAAGATGTTATGGGAACGCTGGCGCCGGCCACTATCATTTTTGCCGCAGTGCAGTTTGTTATGATTTTTACGGTTATGGCGTTGACTGGTGTTTATTCAAAACACCGGGAACAGAAAATGCTGGATGCACTGGAAAAAGAAATGGGAGACGAAATGGAGGATGAGGCGGAGGATTAGGCTGACAAGGGCGGCTTTGACGGCGAATCGAGTTGACTCCCCGTCAAAGTCCCTGTAAATAGCAGTTCCAGAGTGCAAAGAAAATTTCACGCCTGGACTCATTTGAAGAATCTCTGCCGGTAAGCGCATTGTAGGTGAGCGCTGCACGGCAGAGATTTTCTGCTGTCTGGCGTCCTGCGGGTTCCATTTTATCAAAAAGAAATGCGAAGGCTTCCGTATCGGTGTTTTGATAGGCCGGGACTTCACCATAGCCGTATCTGTGGATATTGGTTCCGTATTTCGCATCCCGCATTTCCATCTGCAGAACCAGCCCTTCCATAATCAGCATGTGGGCAAGATGATCCGCAATCAGATAATCCCTGCGCAGAAGCTTTCCCAATGCCTGCACGGCAATGAGCCAGAAAGCGTCGCAGGGGGAAGGACAGGGTGCATTTTCACAGGCTGACAGAGGAGGGACATTTTCATTCCATTGAATTTCAAATATGATATCCGCACGATACCCGGTGGCAAGGCAGAGGCGTACTGTCTCCACCGCTTCTTCCTGCATTTCACAGGCATTTCCCTGGATGGAGAGGCCGAGAATTCCGTCTTTCAGTCCCATGAGGGACAGAAGGGTATGGCTCAGCGGTTTTGCCAGGCTGCGCAGTGAAGGATGGACTGCAATCCGGGCCTTAAAATCCACATCGCTGAGAATGTCATGCCAGGAAGCATCAATAGCTGACAAAATAGTCTGGGAATCATCGGGGGATGCGGGAGAAATTCCTTTAATGGAAACCGAGTCAAAGCCTGGCAGCGCAAAAAGCGCTTTCAGGATATCGACGGTTTGAAGCTGCATAGTCTGTCTGCTGATTTGCATGTTGGATTTCCTTTCTTTTGTAGAGGATATGTTTTTCAGGAATATTTTCAGGTATATTTTGGGGCGGCATGAAAAAATGCAGTAGTGATTCAAACGTAAATGAAGGAACGTTTCTTTTGTGTTATTATACCATAATGGAAGCAGTTGTACATGGGCTGTATCTAAATTGTATTTTTAAACTAAGCAGAGTAACGGTTCAACTCTTTCAGTTACTGCCATAATCCATCCTGAATTGCTTTCGAAGATGAATTTTGCTATTTCTGAATTACTTTCTCACGGTCAGTGCAGTAAATGTGCTGACCTGCTGAACAGTTATAAAATAAATTTCAATTAACAGTGGCAGTGGATTAAGGGATATGATAAAGTGTCAGCAGAAAGAGAAATAAAATCGTGTAAATAATAAATCTGTTTGTATTTGCAGGTGGTTTTAACGGGACAGCGGCAGGGGATATGATGCCGGTGTTTCAGTCAAAATCGGATTTTGAAATCATAAGAATAAGAAGGGCGTTCTCAGGCCCGGGAAATGAGGGTTATATGAAAAAAGAAATCAAATGGTGCGCCATCGGTGATTCCTTCACTTACTTAAACGACCATCTGGATGAAACTGCATATCGGGTGAAGGAAGGGTATCTGACGCGGACACGCGGATATTTTGACAATTTGTCAGTTATCAACATTGGAATGAATGGTTCTTCTACGCCCGATTGGATCAGGATAGGGCTGCCGGAAGCGGATCTGTATACGGTTCTTCTTGGTACCAACGATTGGCACGGCGGCGTACCGTTGGGGAAACGAGAGGATTTCAGATTGAAAAAGGAAGGCACTATTCTTGGTAACCTGGGGCTTTTAATATCCCATATCCGGGAAAAATCACCGGAAGCAGGGTTGTTGGTAATGAATCCTGTGGAACGGGGGGATTTTGTCTATATTTTGGATCCTCTGAACAATGCCCACGGCAGCTATCTGCCGGATCAGGGGCAGTGGCTGGCTGATATTGCTGAGGCCATTTATGAAACCTGTTGTGAAGAAGGGATACCTGCGCTGAATCTGCATGATCTTTCAGGTTTTACGCCGGAAAATGTGGTACGCTTTAAGCGGGTAAAAACGCCTGGCGGCTACCGGAATCTTCCTTATCCGGAATATACAAAATATCCGGTCTGTTTTGATGAGGATGAATATCCTTATCCGCCGGAAGCCGCCGAGTTTACATATGATGGGCTTCATCCTTCTGATAAGGGCAATGAAGCCATTGCCTCTTTGCTTGCGGCCAGGCTGAAAATGCTGATGGGAGACAGGCTGCAGGCAGTGGAAACTAATTATTGAGATATGGCGGGGAGAGCAGAGCTGCCGCAGAGGTGGTTTTACTGCGGGTATTTGTGGAATGGGGATGGCTGCGGAGATAAATATATTTGTAATTAGTGAAATTATAAACCGTTTAGAATGATGTATTTTTATAATTCAGTGTATATAAATGGTGAAAAATTCTGCTAGTGTGTGGATAGCTGGGAATTTTTGCAGGTAAGATTGGGAGAAATGTGTAGTAAGGATCTGAGACTTAAGCGGCTAAGGTGCTTTATAGGGAAAATGAGAGTTAGTGCGAATATGAAGTGCACATGAAATCCCCAGGGGATTCGCACCTGGAAAAGACTATGTTTTGTTTGAATATAGATTTGAAATTGAATAAAAGTAAGCTGGGTTAGTTTTTTATGTGTGGAATGTATAGAGAAATGGTGGTAGAATGATTAGTAGTTGTTTAGTTTTGCTGTCTCGGTCTTGCGACCGAGTGGATTGAAATATGGAATAACTGTGAAAGCTTTCGGAATTTCTGGTCTCGGTCTTGCGACCGAGTGGATTGAAATATATTTCGTGATATAATTATGCATCCTCTTTTGGTCTCGGTCTTGCGACCGAGTGGATTGAAATTCAACTGCCGCAATCGCCACATTAAGCGCATCTGTCTCGGTCTTGCGACCGAGTGGATTGAAATGTCCCAGCAGTATTTGGCAATCTGCAGACTTTCGGTCTCGGTCTTGCGACCGAGTGGATTGAAATGCCACAAAGCTCCGGGAAATGGGGGCACAGATATGTCTCGGTCTTGCGACCGAGTGGATTGAAATATTAGAGCGATTCTGTCCCTGGCCATCCGTACTTGTCTCGGTCTTGCGACCGAGTGGATTGAAATGTAACTAATGCATCAGGTGTGTATCCCTCTTCTGTCTCGGTCTTGCGACCGAGTGGATTGAAATATTTCTGCCTGATTGGTATTCATATAACTGTTAAGTCTCGGTCTTGCGACCGAGTGGATTGAAATGTCTCCAGACTTCTAATGTAGATACGCAGGTCCCGGTCTCGGTCTTGCGACCGAGTGGATTGAAATTTGAGAAAAAATAGAAAAAGAGCTCTGTCCCCGGTCTCGGTCTTGCGACCGAGTGGATTGAAATGGTTTTGAAGGAAATGACACTGACGGATGAGGAGTCTCGGTCTTGCGACCGAGTGGATTGAAATTGCTCACAAACTAGCTGTTTACACTCTTCTGGTGGTCTCGGTCTTGCGACCGAGTGGATTGAAATATATTGGCCTATGGCTAATCCGGATTCAATATCCGTCTCGGTCTTGCGACCGAGTGGATTGAAATAACGTTGACGGCTGCAAAAGATACGGTATCCGAAGTCTCGGTCTTGCGACCGAGTGGATTGAAATTTCCGGCAAGGGTTACGAATGGCTCATCAATACGGTCTCGGTCTTGCGACCGAGTGGATTGAAATACCTTCGTGTGAGTTTAAAACACTGGCAAACGGTCTCGGTCTTGCGACCGAGTGGATTGAAATTTCCCACCATGAAGCATCAAGATAGTTGTTTTTCCGTCTCGGTCTTGCGACCGAGTGGATTGAAATAGCATTATGTGAAATGTGGAAGTGTATATGCACCGGTCTCGGTCTTGCGACCGAGTGGATTGAAATTCCTTCCATTTGTTATTTACATACCATTCCCGGTCTCGGTCTTGCGACCGAGCAGATAGAATAAGTATTAATATAATGTTGGATTTCCCCTGTTTTACTCGTTCTAATAAAGATACGCACATAGCAGTCCTCACAATCTATCCCTGCTTATGTTATACTCCAACACACTTAACTGTTTATTCCTATAAAAAGATACAACATACACTAATAGTTTTACATTCATAAAACAACTAAATAATAAACAAATCAATTAACAGGAACCCCAAAAATGAAAGCACCAGAAATTAAAAAAATTGTAGAAAACAGACTCCAGGAACTTGGAGCAAGCAAAATTCTTCTCTCTCCATCAGATTATTGCTGGGAATTCCAAGGTGAATTTTACAAGGTGACGGCCTTATCTGATTTATGGATAATAGAGTGGACCAACAATCCTTTTTACGCACTTAATCAATGCTTTGAAGATGCGGATCCCATGCAATACGATTTATTAGAGCAACAAATAATTGAATATATTAATAAACTGCTGCAGCATTAATCAAAAAACCGGACAATTCAAGTTTAGATGAACAAGGGAAATAGAAGCATAACAGTTCTTCTTCACACATACTGACACTGCAATTCCCACTCCCGAATCACTTTCTTACGGTCGGCGCAGTAAATGTGCAGACGTGCCTGAACTGTATGAGCTTATTACACAAACAATAAAAAATACCAATTTACCACACAAATTACTTCACAGCATAAAGACTTTCCGCAAATAAAAAGCTTCCCTCATAAAAAATCTCCTGCCTGCCGTTAAATATTTTCCCTTCCCCAGTTGACACATCCGCTGTCCAGTGCTAATATAAACAAAAATCACAGGCAGGTATCAGTTCGCCGGCAGATCATCCGTTTACCATAAATTCTGCCAGGCCAACTCTCATACCGGAAAGGCACAAGCCATGCTGAAAAGAATGAACAGCAAATTTCACAGGGACGACGATAGGCGGCGTTTGTATCGGCTGATGTAGAAATCATCGCAGGTACAAGCGCTTTCCGTGTTGTACCTGTGTGGAATAAATAACTTTTGTTTTTTATCAATCAAAAGAGTCCACACTGGTAATGAAATTTACCTTTGAGGGCTTTTTTATTTTACTCAAAAATAGGCACCTTATAGCGGAAACAGGAAAAACACTCCCCCTGCCTGCAGGAATGAGAATATGTGATTTTAAAAGCGCCCTCAAATTCGCTGCTTTTTTGCATTACCGGCTTCCGGCCGGTCCGGCTGCTTTTGACCCGCAGAAAACCCCTGCTGGTTGATATCCCCTATGGAAAGGATGTGGTACAATGAGACATAAAGACGATGTCCAGATGGATTTCATATCTCCTTAAATCAGTACCCGCGCGGCAGCCGTGAGGCTGACACGTCTGTTTGTCCCGCAGCCAGCGTTAAATAATAAACGTAACCCATGTTTTGCATACACCAATAAGGAGATAATATAATCATGATTCATTTGGAAAAAATACAGGCATCCCCCATGATAAACAACCCATCCCCGGAGCAGCTTGTAGCCAGCCTGAACAAGCAGGCGGTTCTGCATGGTAGTGTTCACAGAATCCGGAAAATGAGCGGATTTTCGTTCCTCATCCTGCGCACTGCGGACAGTCTCATCCAGTGTATCCTGGAACCTGAAAAGTGCCGCATAGAAGGCCTGCTTAAGGAAGAAGCCTGTATCCGGGCCGAAGCCACTGTGACGGAGGAGCCTCGTTCCCGCACCGGCTGGGAGCTTCATCTGACGGAAATAAAAGTCCTTTCTTCCCCGGAGGCGGAAATGCCGGTGGTCATTCATGGGAAAGAAATCGATGCATCCCTGGAAACCATACTGGACTATCGGCCGCTCACTCTGAGAAATGAAAAGCAGCGCGCAGTTTTTAAAATTCAGGAAGGGCTGTGCAGAGGCTTTCGTAATTTTCTTGAAAAGGAACAGTTTACCGAAATCCATACACCGAAAATCGTATATCAGGGGGCGGAGGGCGGCGCCAATATTTTTCAGCTGGACTATTTCGGCAAGGACGCCTATCTGGCGCAAAGCCCGCAGTTCTATAAGCAGATGATGGTGGGCGTATATGAAAGAGTTTTTGAAATCGCCCCGGTGTTCCGCGCGGAGAAGCATGATACCGCAAGACACCTGAACGAGTATACAAGCGTGGACTTTGAAATGGGCTATATTGACAGTTTTACAGATATCTGCCGGATGGAAGCGGCCATGCTTGGTAGCGTATTGCGGTTTCTCCGGGAAAAATACGCGCCGGAGCTTGCCCTGCTGAAGGTACGGCTGCCGGAGCAGCTGCTGGAAACAGGGGAAATCCCGTCCATTCGTTTTCATGAGGCCAAACAATGGGTTGCCAAAGCTTATAGCCGTCCGGCCAGTGAAAAGGATGATTTTGAACCGGAGGAAGAAAAACTGTTGTCCCGGCTCATAAAGAAGGAAACTGGCAGTGATTTTGTATTCGTTACCCATTACCCGACTGCCAAGCGTCCCTTTTATGCCTGTGAGGACGAAGGAAACCCGGCGGTAACACTGAGCTTTGACCTCCTGTTCCGGGGACTGGAGGTAACGACCGGCGGACAGCGCATCCATGAATATTCCGTCCAGCTGGAAAAAATGAAGCGTATGGGGATGGATCCGTCGCTCTTTGAAAGCTATCTTTGGATACACAGGGCCGGAATGCCCCCTCACGGCGGATTGGGCCTGGGCCTGGAACGATTTACGGCCCGCCTGCTGGAGCTGGACAATGTCCGTCAGGCATCCCTGTTCCCAAGGGATATCCACAGGGTCACTCCCTGATATAAATTCCGGCGGCCCGGGCGATGGCAGAAAGACGGAGAAAAACAGGAGAAAAAAATGGAAAGATTAAAAAATTATTTACAATTTATAAATGAAGCGGAGCAGCTTAAAAATGTACTCCGTACCGCCTGGACCAGCGGAGGAAAACAGGAGAGCACTGCAGAGCATTCCTGGAGGCTTGCCCTTCTGGCAATGGTCATCTTGGAAGAATATCCCCGGCTGGACAGCCTGAAAGTGATAAAAATGGCATTGCTTCATGATATCGGGGAAATCAGGGAAGGCGACATTTCCGCCGCGCTGCGTCCTGATCCCGGGGAAAAATATCTGGCGGAGGAAAGAGGAGCATCCGGGCTGTTTTCGCTCCTCCCTCCGCAGCTGGAAAAAGAATATATGGATCTGTGGAAGGAATATAATGAAGCAGTCAGCAAAGAGGCACGCCTGGTAAAAGCCCTGGATAAGGCGGAAACCATTATGCAGCATAACCAGGGCTGTAACCCGGCTGGTTTTGATTATGATTTTAATCTGGAGTACGGACAGGAATATTTTAGCGGAGATCCCCTGCTTGCGGAATTCAGACAGATTCTGGATACAGACACAGGGAAAAGGAAGGAGGGTGAAAAAGAAGGCGAAATAAAAGCGCGGCAGAAAAAGAACGGGTAGAGTTTTTTCCCTGACTACGTTATAATAAACACAGCCTGGCCTGATGTGAAGGGCCTGAAGAAGGAGACGACAAAGGATGAAAATTACCTGGTATGGAACAGCTTCCATTTTGCTGGAGTCGGAGGGAGAGCGGCTTCTGTTCGATCCCTTTGTGGAACTGGCCGGAGCAAGCAACCCGAACAGTCTGGAGGATTTTGTGCAGGAAACGGATATCTGCATCACGCATGGACATGTGGATCATCTTTTTTTCATACCGGAAATCCTGGAACAGGCCGATGCCACGGTTTTTGCCACCCGGGCTGTGATGAATACCCTGGAAGGGTGGGTGGAAGACACAGGCTGCCTGGTGGAAGTGGAACCGGGATACAGCTGGCGTCAGGGGAATATGAGGATAACGGTTCTGAAGGGAAAGCATACGTCATTTTGTGCGAAAACGGTTTTCAGGAAGCTGTTAAACCCGAGGCTGCTTCGATATTTCCGCAATGCACTGTTTCTGGCCTGGGCGCATCCCAGATTCCCGGAAAAGGGCGAAACGGCAGCCTACCAGATAGAGACGGAGGGTAAACGTATTTTACTTCTTGGAAGCATGGAGCTGGATCCGGACACAGTTTATCCGGAAAATGCGGATCTTCTCATACTTCCCTATCAGGGGAAGGAAAATATGGCGGAAGCAGCCATGGAAATTGTGGAACGTCTGAAGCCGGCGCGTATTCTGCTGGACCATTTTGACGACGCGTTCCCGCCCGTATCCGAGGAGGTAGATACCCGGCCGTTTAAAAAGGCCATGGATGAAAGGCACCCGGAAATCAAAGTGGTGAAGCCCAAAGCCGGAAAGCCTGTAACACTGTAAAGCCCATAACGCTGTAAAACCCACAAAAGAAGCAGTAAGACCGTCCGATAAAAGTATGTTTTCAGAAGGATGCGGGAAAGCTTTTATCAGACTGTTTTTTTATAAATAAATATGGCCGGAGAATGCAGGAAGATGCTTGACAACCAGGCAGATTATGGTATGATAAAATTAGTAATGATTATTATTTTTAAGAAATTATAAAATGGAGGTAAGCACTATGTTGAAAGGTAAGGTTGCGGTAGTAACCGGGGGAACAAGAGGAATCGGTTATGCAATAGTGAAAAAGTTTCTGGAAAACGGGGCGTCCGCAGTCCTTTGGGGCTCAAGACAGGAAACCGTGGACAGGGCGCTTGAGAGGCTTCGCCAGGATAATCCGGACTGGCAGGTTACCGGCATGGCTCCGGATCTGGGAAGCTACGAAGAAATAGCCCGGGCGCTGGATTCCGTTAAGAAAAAATACGGCAAAATCGATATTATGGTAAACAATGCAGGAATATCTGCGAGAGACAGCTTATATGATTATAACCCGGAGGATTTTGACAGGATTATGGATCTGAATGTCAATTCCGTATTCCGCTGCTCCAAGGCAGCGGCAGCAATTATGAGGGAGCATGGCGGCGGTGTGATATTAAATACCAGCTCCATGGTGAGCTTTTACGGACAGCCGGCCGGTTCGGGCTACCCGGCATCCAAATTTGCGCTGAACGGTCTGACCAAATCTCTGGCGAGAGAGCTTGGAAGGAATCATATCCGTGTCAATGCGGTAGCACCCGGCGTTACCCGTACGGATATGATGGAGGCGGTTCCTCGGGAAGTGATAGAGCCTATTGTAAGGACGATTCCGCTGGGAAGGCTGGGAGAGGCGGAGGATATAGCCAACGCGTTCCTTTTCCTGGCAAGTGATATGGCCTCCTATATTACAGGAGCCATAATTCCGGTAGATGGCGCGGCAATGACCTGAGCCTGAAAAAGCCGGTATCGGTAACAACAGTACATGAGTGCTTCAGTGCACAGACAGGAGTGAAAAGATGAATACAATGATTTTCAGAGACATGTCCTACGGTGTTTATGTTACTACCTCAATGGATGGTAACCGTCCGGTAGGATGCATTACCAACAGCATTATGCAGATTACATCGGATCCGGCTACCATTGCGGTTAGCGTAAACCATGATAACTATACCAATTCCTGTATCGATAAGACCGGGAAATTCGCATTTTCCATACTTTCAGAAAAATCCGACCCCTCCATTATCGGAACCTTTGGTTTCCACAGCTGCCGGGATACGGATAAATTCAGTAATGTGGATTATGAAATGGCGGCCGGGCTTCCTGTAATCAAGGATTCCTGCGGCTATGTGGTTTGCCGTGTCATTGATACGATGGAAACCCAGACCCATACTGTTTTCCTGGGAGAAGTGGTGGAAGCGGAAAGCTATGGAAATGACAGCGCTGCGATGACTTACGCTTATTATCATAAGGTAATAAGGGGAAAAGCCCCTAAGAATGCGCCGACCTACCTTCCCGAGGCGGACGGTGCGGCGGAAGAAAGCTCCCAACCATCCGGTGATGCAAAGAAAACCGGAAAATGGATATGCCAGGTATGCGGTTATGTATACGAAGGAGAAGAGCTTCCCGCAGATTTTAAGTGCCCGATTTGCGGCCAGGGAGCGGATAAATTCAAGAAGGTGGAATGACTGGACAGAACCGGCTCACCTGACAGAGTAAGCAATATAACATGAAAAATAAGGATCAGCGCCAGTCCGTACCACCTGGGAAACGGCTTGTGCCGGTCCTTTTGTTATGCCATAATACAGCCCGGTAAAAATTGCCGGAAGGTTGCTTTTCCCGCGAATGTATCATACAATTGATTACAGCACCGCAGCCAGGGTACTCTGCCCCTTTAAAAAGAAGCCGCAGCGCACCCGGTGCAAAACTGCGGCCCGCTTTCCCTGCTGCAGATAAAGCTTACAGAATAAAAGGAGCAAGCCATGCAAAAGAGAATCCAGTATCTGGATATCATCAAAGTAATTTCAATTTTCCTGGTGGTTTTCTGCCATTTCGTCCTGCTTTCGGAGACTGTGCCCGCCAATATCCTCATGGTAGCCTGCTGGTCTGGCGTCCCTATGTTTTTTATGGTAAACGGGGCGCTGCTTTTCACCAGGCCGCTAAAGCTGGAAAAACACATCCGGAAAACAATAATGATTTATATTGTACTTGTTGCCTGGAGGCTTATCTATCTTTTTACCGTCGGACCGCTCTGCCAGATTCCTCCGCTGGAGTTTGGCAGGAACCAGATTCTTACCTATCTTTTCACCTTTGGCAGCCTGGACGGCATCGGAACGGGCCATCTGTGGTTTATTGAAGCCCTGCTGGCGGTTTATCTTGTATTCCCCCTGTTCCGCATCGCCTGGGATCATCAGGCAGGAAGAAAAATCATACTCTTTTTTGCCGCTTTCGGCATCCTGATGACCAATGGTCTGACCGGCCTGCAGATGCTTTTGGATGCACTCTGCGCCAAGGGCCTGATCGGCGTATATTCCCTGGAAGGACTGGAAATACTCAATCCCTTCGGCACCTATGCGAATATGCTGGGCTTTTTCCTGTTCGGCGCCTGGCTCCACACAGCGGGCACCTTTAAAAACAGCCTTACCGCACAGCGTCTTCTCGGACTTCTTCTGTCCGCTGCAGGGCTTTTGGGCATGTGGGGCGTAAAATGGTACACCAGCAAAAATCCGGCCTGGGACGGCATCCTTCTTGTCCAGGGCTACCGCCACCTTCCGGTGGTTCTTCTTGCCGCAGGCATTTTCCTCGTCTGCCGCGGCCTGAAAATAAGAAACCGGGCCATAAATGCCGCCGTTACCGCAGTGGCAAGCAGGACGCTCGGTATCTATTACCTGCACTGGATATTCGGCTGGATGCTGGTTCCCTATATGGCTCTGCTTTTTTCCGGCTTTAATATAGGAACCAACCTGTTGAAAACAATTGTCCTGATAATACCCGCCTTTTTCCTCACCCTCCTTCTGGAAAAAATACCGGTAATAAAACACCTTGTAACGGGATGAGCCAGGACCGGTAAATAAGCAGAGCTTAATTACCGTTCAGGCAAATCCGCGCCTTTACGCCGCAGCCGTAAGAAAGTGCTCCAGGAGTGTCCCCCAACCCAGCGCCGGAGGCGGTTTAGGATGGATTCCGGCAGGAACTGTAAAGGGAAAAAACAGTAACCCAAAACTAAACGTGACAAAAAAAGGCATTTTTGGCAATTTGATTCCCATCTGTGCTTATGCTATAATAACGATAGCGGCCGGAGAAAACCTTCCGGCAGGGTAATAAAAACTTAAGGGAACCATGTTAACATTTTGACAGCTCTTCCTAACAAATAAGAGTTGCGGTATATATTGGTTCCCGTATAAAATGAAAGGGTAAAGTGAAGCAGGCCTGCAGACTTTACAGAAACAATCCAACAACTTCACAGGATGGATGCAAGCTTCACAGACCCTTTTTTCAGCGTGTTAAAGCACGCAGAAGGGGAGCAGAATATGGATAAACCGGTATTGGTAATTCTGGCAGCAGGAATGGGAAGCCGCTACGGCGGACTGAAGCAGATTGACCCTGTAGACGATAAGGGTCACAAGATTATTGACTTTTCCATGTATGATGCTGTCAGGGCAGGATTTCAGAAGGTAGTTTTCATCATTAAGAAGGAAAACGAAAAAGATTTCCGGGAGTGCGTGGGTGACATAGTCAGCAAGCATATTGATGTGGAATATGTATTCCAGGAGCTGGACAAGGTTCCTGAAGGATTCCAGATTCCGGAGGGCAGAGTAAAGCCCTGGGGAACAGCACATGCGATTTTGTGCTGCAAGGGCGTGGTAAACGGCCCCTTCGCAGTAATCAATGCAGATGATTATTATGGAAGAAGCGCTTTCCAGACCTTGTACGATTTCCTGATAACCCATCAGGACGATGAGAAATACCGCTATGCGATGGTAGGCTATGAACTGGGCAATACCCTGACTGAGAATGGTTCCGTGGCAAGAGGCTGCTGTGTCACCGATGAAAATGGATTCCTGAAGACCATTGCAGAACGTACCAAGATTGTAAAGACGGCGGACGGGGCCGCTTATACGGAGGATGACGGAGCAACTTATGTACCGCTTCCGCTTGACACACCCGTATCCATGAATATGTGGAGCTTTTCCGCAAGCATCCTGGATGAACTGGAAAGTGCGGTAAACAGCTTCTTTGAGAATGAGGTTCCGAAGAACCCTCTGAAATCGGAATGCTTCCTTCCCATTGAAGTGGATAAGCTGCTGCAGCAGGGCAAGGCAACCGTAGAAGTGCTCTCCTCCAAGGATAAATGGTTCGGCGTAACCTATAAGGAAGATAAGCCTTTCGTTATGGAATCCATTGCCAAACTGAAAGCAGACGGCGTATATCCTGATGTTTTATGGTAAATTATTGTAACAGTTTTGTTTTCTGGACTGTTGCGAATCATTGGCTTTAGCCGTTTATACGGCGGATAGGAGGAAACCATGGCAATTTTAGTAACAGGCGGTGCCGGATATATCGGCAGCCATACAGTAGTGGAACTGCAGAACGCGGGCTATGACGTAGTCGTTCTGGATAACCTCAGCAATTCCAGCGAGAAATCTTTACAGCGTGTAGAGGCGATCACAGGAAAGCACGTTCCCTTTTATAAGGCGGACATTCTTGACAGGGATGCCCTGAACGAAATCTTTGAAAAAGAAACAATTGATTCCTGTATCCATTTCGCAGGGTTGAAGGCAGTGGGCGAATCTGTTGCCAAGCCGTGGGAGTACTATGAAAACAATATCGCAGGAACCCTGACTCTGGTAGACGTTATGCGTAAGCACAACGTGAAGAACATTATCTTCTCATCCTCCGCAACCGTTTATGGAGACCCCGCATTTATCCCGATTACTGAGGAATGCCCCAAGGGACAGTGCACCAACCCTTACGGCTGGACGAAATCCATGCTGGAGCAGATTCTTTCCGACATCCAGAAAGCCGATAATGAATGGAATGTAGTTCTCTTACGCTATTTCAATCCCATCGGTGCCCATAAGAGCGGAACCATCGGCGAGAACCCCAACGGCATCCCCAATAACCTGATGCCCTATATCACCCAGGTTGCTGTAGGCAAGCTGAAAGAACTTAACGTATTCGGCGACGACTACGACACCCCCGACGGAACCGGCGTCAGAGACTATATCCACGTAGTAGACCTGGCCAGGGGACACGTAAAGGCCCTTAAGAAAATCGAAGACAAATCCGGACTCAACATCTACAACCTGGGCACCGGCAAAGGTTACAGCGTTCTCGATATCGTAAAGAACTTCGAAGAAGCAACCGGCGTTAAAATCCCTTACGTAATCAGAGACCGCCGCCCCGGCGACATCGCCACCTGCTACTCCGACGCTTCCAAAGCAGAAAAAGAACTCGGCTGGAAAGCGGAATACGGCATCAAAGAAATGTGCGCCGACTCCTGGAAATGGCAGTCCCAGAATCCTAACGGCTACGAAGACTGATAAAACACAAAAAGTTTTTAAACAAAAGCATCACCTCAGAACGGTTTGCAGCGTTTCCTAAACAAAAGCTGCAAACCGTTCTTTTTGTACGCCTGACACCGCATGCCTCCCCACCCCAAG
>PPYE01158033.1_pt1 | contig 17638 bp, 19 predicted proteins | sample 1559881 | NCBI WGS metagenome assembly PPYE01 (sample SAMN08240022, study PRJNA423297) | Human gut metagenome, whole genome shotgun sequencing project. | reverse complement strand
GTGTTGGCTAAAATGGGTCGGCCGGGATTGGTCAATCTCGGCCGACTATATTTGGCTAAATTATTCCGGCGCTAACAATCCGCTGGTAGGCGTTCTGGGGCAGTGGTCCCCGTCTCCACATTTGCGCTCGAATCACATGGAGAATTCAATGAAAATACGCATGCGTTTTATACAAAATATGCAATGGCGTCAGCAAAAAGGGCGCGATAAAAAGACGCCTAGGACGACTGCGATTCGATTTTGGTGTCACTTTTGGTGTCACCCTTGGTGTAAAAAAGAAAAAGGTCAGAGATTTAACATCTCTGACCTGCGCTTTTGATGGTGGGCGATACAAGATTCGAACTTGTGACCCCATCCGTGTGAAGGATATGCTCTACCCCTGAGCCAATCGCCCGTTGCCTTTCGGCAAAAGAGATACTAACATAGCCGCGCGTGGTTTACCAAGAACTTTTTGCCCCCGATTTTAAATTCGTGGGAGCAAACCGCGCCACCGCAATCAGGGCACACGACAAACCCGCAGCTAAACAGCCATTTATCGCTTAATCCACGAAGTTTCGGGACGGCAAATGAGTCGCGCGTTGTTGTAGGCCATATCGAGCGTGAGACAGGTGCGCGCGGCGTAAAAGCCGTCCTCGCGCTGGATGGTCAGCGCCAGCTCGGGCTTGTCGCCGGTCAGGCACAGCGGCAAGAGCAGCTGGATCCGGCCGCCATAGAACTGCGGTACCGCGAGCGTGTAGTTGGCTGCTGCGCGACGGGCGGCCTCGACGACGGCGCCCTCAAAGGCGCGGCGCAGCAGCAGCGAGTTGCCCTCCCCCATCAGGCTGACAGGAATGCGCGTCAGGTTCTCCTCGTCGCCCAGAATGTGGTCGATGTTGGAACGGATGGGCAGGCGGTAATCAAAGACTAGCTCGGAGGGGTCCTCGGCAAAGCGCACGCGGCACGGCAGGTACTCAAACGAGACCAGCATGGGGTCGCTTTCCTTAAAGAAACCCTTCAAAAACCAGCGCTGGCGCGCGTCGGGTTTGGTGTTGGGCTCAAACAGGCCGTAGATGGTCTCGTAACGGCGCGTGTACAGGCCGGTGTTGAATAGGCAGCGGTCGTCGTCAAACACCAACGGCAGGTTGGACGGCGCGGTCTGGTCCGCGTCGCGCTCGGTCAGGAACACCGCGCGGCTAAACGAAAACGACAGGTAGTTTTTTGAGGATGCGGTTGCTGGGGCCCCAGTCCTCGGGGTCGGCGAGGTCGACCAGGCGGTCGTAGCAGGGCTCGGGGCAAAACGCGAAGTCGTAAACATTGATGCACAAGGTACCAGGGATTTCCATATGGCTTCCAATCAAGATAATGCCAGGCGTGCGGATGCTTTGATTCTATACGCGCGACGGGTCGCCCATGCCCGCAATGCAACCGCGGCGCAGCTCTTCGGCGAGCCCACTGGTCGTACGGTTTCCGGATACGAGGTCCTGGATCCAGGCGTAGTACTGGTTGTCTTTGGGGTCGGGGCTGTCGGATAGCACGACCGGAGTGCCGGCGAACCTTAGGACGGACAACGCAAAGACAAGGCTGGTGCGCTTGTTACCGTCCTCAAAGATGTGGTCCTTGACCATGTGCTCGGCCACGTAGGTGACCTGGTCAAAGATGTCTGCGAAGCGATCTGCCGGCGATTGACCGAATATTGTACAGAATGCACCCGCAAGCACGGACTCGACACGTCCAAGCTCAAGCGCTGCCCGGTTTCCCGTGGCGTCAGTCGTATAGCAGCGCCCGACCGTCAGCAGCGTGCTGTGTAAGCGCATCACGGCCGCGGCCATAGCTTCGAGCGAACCAGCATCATCGAGCACGAGCGGCGCGAACGGATGAGCGCTCCGCTGCATAGCCGCCATCATGAGTTCTCCAAGAGCCTGAGCGCGTTGGGCATGCCCTCATTGGTCAGTCGAATGGCTTCATCGATCGACGTGACGCCGTTGAGCAAAATCGGTGATGTTGAAATTGCCTCGTGCGTTATTGAATGATCTTCTTGAACAGTGCGACCAGCGCCGTCATCTAGCTGAACATAGCTCCAAAGCATGTCTACCTCCTCTATAGCTTTACGGACGGAATAGCCCGCGAGTCGTACTCCAGGGCAACCGGCTGCCAGACGAGGTCTTCGATGGCGCAGCTGAGGGTGTTTGCGAGCGCCAATGCCGAGGAGACCGAGGCGCGGCGTAGGTCGAGCTGGTTCTGCTCGTAGAGTTGTATGGCGCGAAGTTTAACCCCCGATTGGGCGGCGAGCTGTTTTTGCGTTAGGCCGGCCGCCTTTCGTGCCGCTTTGAGGCCCTTTTTGTCTGCCTGGGCGTTGTTCCATTTTTCGATGACAATCTGGGCGAATTTGTCCTCGGAGGCCTCGTGAAGCGGATGGTACGAGCCGATGATCCAATCGAGCGGGGCGACTTCAAGAAGGTCGCTAAAACACAAGCTGCACATCCATTGCGCATAGGCCAAAACCCAGCCCGCCCAATACTGAGGCGAACGGCCGAACGGATAGGTCTCCCTGCATGCGACGGGGCTTAGTCCCGCATGAGCGATAATTTCGCGCGCGAGCTCGTCGCCCGACATGCCGCAGACGACGCGAGGTATACCGTGCTCAAACTGTTTCATCTCAAAAGCGTTCGACAGGATCGCCGTCAACTCGGCTGGATTCAACCCTTGGTCACAGAGAGCAAAATCGACCGCCTCGCCCAGCGTTCTCATGGCATCCTCGAGATACATCTCACTGTAGGCGTGGGTCATCGCCCGTCATCCCCTCTCGAATGATATCGACGATACGAATTCCCTCAAACGGATTTTCGGCATGTAGCTCCCGATACTGCTCCCTTGCCGCTACATCTCGCTCCTTGGCCAATGGACCATACAGAGCTTGTGGCGCACGTTCAAATCCAGCAAAACGAATGCTCTTAAACGCGCGCTCGCTTTTGAGCACAAACTGCTCTCCCAAGTTGCCGAGCCTCATAGATCGACCAAGCTGATCGACGGTAATCGTATTGTTCACAAAAGCTCTGGCATAGCTAAAGTACGAGTCATCCGCGCGCCATCCCCTTATCACGTCGCAAGCGCTCGTGTCAGGTAGAAAATGATCGTGGAGATATTCGCACGCCCCCTCGGCAATAGCGGTGTCCTTGCGAAAAGAACGATGCTCTACAAGCAACGCTATCCAATGCAGAACTGAATATTGCGGCGATAGCAGGTCGAGTACCTTGAGATCGGCCATGTCGAGTTCATATCGATTTGCAAAGCCGTCTGCGTCCCTAGAGCATGCCCATTCCCTTGCAAGATCGAGGCTCTCTGTGCAATAGAATCCCTGTCCATAGTCGTTATGGACTTTCCCCAGGCCAAGCTGGGGAGTCTCAATGATTTTCTGAGAACCATGCCACAGTTCCACGCGAGTCTCCTAACAGGTATCGCCCTAGCGATAGTATAGCACACTATCGCTAGGGCGATACTTATATTCAAAGAGCAGGAGGGTGTATGGAACCGAGTTTAAGTTCAATATTGGCTTCTAAGACTCGCCAAATTCGGAAGTATGCGGGAAAACTCAGGCATTATGCCACCGCCGGTCCGGCTTTTTGGCGTTCGGCGAGCTCAAAGATAAATGGGGCGTTTGTCCTGACAAACTCTGTTAAGAAAGTAAGATCGTCGGCAGATAAACCTTCGACGTTGAACCATTTGACCGCAGGAAAGAAACATTCGGCGTGGTCAAAACTAAAGTCGACCGGGCGATCTTCCCTGCCGGAAACCGCAAATGCTTGAATTGCCGTCATACAACCACCTCGTTCGACGTGCAAAGTATCCCACGCCTATTGTAGGGCCCCAGGCCCGGCAGGGTATCTAAGCGGTGCCAATCTGTAAGGGTATGCCTAAGGACATACGGCAGCTACGCTGCCCCTTCCCAGCGCTCATCGGAGTCCCACTCTCCAATGCGGGTTAGGTAGACCCTGTCCCGTTTACGCTGCTTGATAGAGTCGCACCTCATCCTGCTCGATGTTTTTGCGGAAGGCGGGGCGCATGTTGTCGGGTGGGTTGGTGACGAAATTAACCTTTCGACCGAGTTCCTCCTCGAGCTCAAGGGAGAGCTCATATAACGCGCCGAACGTCATGGTGTGGCCGCAAACGAGTCGCAAATCGATATCGCTATCGGGCGTTTGCTCGCCGCGAGCGAACGAACCAAACAGATATGCTTCGCGGACGTCGTAGCGGGGCAGCACGTGACAGACGGCAGAGGATATATCGGTAAGCGTAATCATGGACAGAATTTTACCGTCTGACTGGTGTGGGAGACAATCGCCGCTCGTTGATTGGCCTTTAATGGGCGGCGATTTCGGAAGTGCGGGGGAAATCCGAGAACTGCCGAGCATGCCCCGTATTACACCTTCACGACCTGCGGTTTTGTTGGCAGAAAACGGGTTGTGGTCGGCAGATTCCGATTTTCCCCGCACTTTCGAAGTTTGGGCGTTTCAGTAGCGGCGTTCAACACCAAAAGCCCTATTCCCAGCAGGAAAAGCGCCAACAAGGGGCATCAAAGCGATCGATACGAAAGAGGCAAACAGATATGCCTCGCGGACATCGCAGCGGAGCAGTATGCGGGAAACGGCGTAGGCATGTCGACAAGCGAAACCATGCCTTAATTCTACTTACCGATAATACCGGCGCCCTTAAGTACCTTCTCGACTGCAATCCAAAGATCCGTCGCGGGATTGTCCAGGCAGTAGCGATACGTGCAGTGCTCGGCGAAGCGGTGTCCGTCAGCCTCGTTGGCCTCCGCTATCCTCTTGGCACGCGCGACCGCCGCCACGACATCATCAATCGTTAGCTGTCCGAGTGCTCTCTTGAAGTTGCCCTCGTGCTTGTACTCATCGAGGTCCTGATAGCTCTCGCCGAACTCCCTGTTCACGAGCCTCAGGTACCCAGTCCTGTGGTTGAGCGGGGCGCGCATGTCGAGCTTGTGCAGCAGGATCCACAGTTCAAAAGTGAAGTTCGAGTACGCGTTCATGTACTTGACGCCGCGGCCGAGCTTGCCCGCGTCGCGCATTCGCTTAAGCGTGTCCTGGGTCTGCCTTACGCGCAGTTCGCCCTCGTCCTCCAGGTCAAAGACATGCCAGACCTCGGCCTTCCCAACGACGTTTAGGCTCTTCGCACGCTTGAGCGGGTTCTTCTCGACCTTAACGTCGAAGGCAACCTTCCTCGTCGCCCGCGGGTCGGCGTTGACGACATCACGGAGCCACTCGAGGTACCACTTCTCGGTCTCGCCCTCCACGGAGAACCAGTACTTGTCCGCCTGTCTCCTACTGGCCATCGGCGTCATCCCCCATCAGCTCCTCGAACACTGGGGAAAAGTCGATGTCCTCGATGGCGCCGTAGCGGCTTACAAAGTAGCTCTTCATGTAGTCGTCCCCTTTACGCACGCCGGACGGCCCCGAGGTGCCGAAGTCGGATAGCGCATAGCAGGTGCTGCCGCCCGTCTCTCGATCGCGCTCCACGAATTTGATCTCATCACGGCGAAACACATTACCGTTGAGGAACACCGGATTGTGGGTGTTAAAGACCAGCTGGGCGCCGTGCCTGTTAATGTCGTCATTATGGAACACGCTCACAATGCTCATGAGCGCCATGGGATGGATGGACGCATCGAACTCGTCCACCACCAACGTTCCTCCCGTTGCGATGGCTCGTGCAACCAGCGGGAACAAGTTGACAAAACGCACCGTTCCATAGGACTCGTAGTCCTCGGCGGGCACCGCGCGCACCAGGTTGCCCTCGGCGTCGGCAAAGATCGAGCTAAGCCTGGGCGTGCTCTCGCCCTCAGGCACCACAAAGCCCAGTGCATTGGAGCTGACGCCGAACTCTTTGGCGGCGGCGTCAATCGTCTCGTTGATGTAGACGGCCTTGTCCGGGAGCCCCGCCCCCTGCACCGTCTTTAGTCTGTCGGCACGGTACACGACAGTGAGCCCACGGTCGAACCACCCAGTGACGCGCGCGCTGAGCCTGGGGCTGACGATCTGCTTGAAACCGTTGGTCAGGAACAGCTCGTCTCGGCTGAAGCCGGATATGAAATTTATCGCAGCCGCTTTGTTCTCGCGAAACGCATCGGAAAGCTGCTCGGCAAGTGTTCCAGAGCCCAAGTCGCCGAGGCTGACGGTCTCCAAGCGCCGATCGAAAACGACCTTCTCGTTCACCAACAGCGACTCACGCACAATCGCCCTGTCATACGACAAGTCCATGAAGGCACCCAGGTCTACCTTCAGGTCATACTCGAACAGGTCCCCTCCCTCGAAGAAGCGGATTCCGAAGGACACGGGCTTGGGGTCGGCGAGGCCGCTGTTGGGGATAAACGACAGGTCGAACGCCGCGCGGTCGGGCGACGTCATGGTCTCGGCATCGCGAACGTTGCCGCGAAGCACGATGTGCTTCAACGTGTCCAGAGCTCCGATTATCGCCGTTTTACCCGCTGCGTTGGGGCCGTAGACGACTGCGGACGAGAGACCCTTATAGGTCTTCCTGCCGACCTTTTGTACGTGGAGGCTGTAGTCCAACCCCTTCTGCTTAGGGGCCGCCTCCATTGAGAAAGTGGCCCTATCCGCGAACGACTTGTAGTTCTCTATACTGAATTCAAGAAGCATGGAAACTCCGTTTTGTAGAATTATTACATTTACCTCTAAATATTATAGAACCTAAGCAAACAATTGGTAATCATTTTGCGAGCTATAAGCAGAATGAAATTAGCTTCCTTACTTAACATGTGGCATTGCTCGCAATAGCAGTCCACGCTCGTTTTTGAGCCTCCAATGGGACATAATTCCGGAAGTGCGCGGAAAATCCGAGAACTGCCGAGCATGCCCAGTTTTGCACCTTCGCGACATGCGGTTTTGATGGCAGAAACGGTTTGTGGTCGACGAGTCTCGATTTTCCCCGCACTTCCGAAAAATGAATGTCTCAGCAGAGACGTGCGGTGACGAGGAATACCGTTCCCAACAGGAAAAGAAGCGAGGAAAGCACAATCCAGTTGTTGTCGGCAGTCTTGGGGAGCGTGGGCAGGCTCGCGATTGCGGCCCTGGCCTTAGGCACCGAAGGCGCTGACGCCGCGGTCTTGACCGTTGTCATGGTCGTCGTTGTTGTCTTGGTCGCAATAGCCGCGGGCTTTACCGCGGGACCTGCTGCTGGCATGGCCCCGGGCTGCTCGACAGTAGGATCAGCGCCGGTACCAGACTCACGGATACCATCACCCGGCACATCGCGCGAATCGGTCTCCCCCGCCGGGGCTGTGGCGCCCGTGGGCTCGATCGCCACATGTGTCGCCGTTACCCCGGCGGCATCCACCACGCCGGCAGCACCAAAGGCCCCGCCTGCGGGCGTCACAAAGTGCGCAGCCACGAGCGATCCGCGATCGCAGGCAACGCCGGCATCCGTACCGGTCGCATCCAGCCAGGACGCATCCACGACAAGCGTCTCGCTCGCAGCGTCAGCACCAAACCCCTCGTCGAGCAAGCGCACGCCATAAAAGTGCAAGCCCGCATTGGAGCCCGCGCCCGCGGCGACAACGCGCCCACCCCCGCGGACGGCAAGACCGTCCGCGATCACACCGGCCACCCGCGCGTCCGCGATGCCGGCGCCGTCGGCCCGCGCGTCAACCTTGCAGCCGTCCACCGCGAGCGTCTCCGACACGTAGATCCCGCACTGCGAGCCCGTGGCCACCAGCGACCCGGTTCCGCGGAGCGTCAGATCGCCCCACACCTCCATGCCGCAACGCGATATGTCCACGTCGGGCGCGCTCGTCTCGACCGCGGTGTTCTGCCCGGTCAGCGTCACCACCAGGTCGCCATCGACGCCGATGGCCTCGCCCGTGTAGCCGTTAAGCTCCAGGTGGTCGGCATCGGTCCAGGCCCACCCGGGGCCCGACACGCCCGGCTCGCAGTACGTGGCGCCAGCGATGAACAGGCTGTCCGCACCCGCGGCAGAAGAAGGCCCGCCCAGCAAAACACATAGGCAGGCCATGGCAGTAAACAGGATGTAGTGACGGCTGGTGTGGAACGCGGTAGCAAACATAACCGCTCCGATCTTCGCAAGAGCCAATGGAAACTGTATCAGGAAATGACCTGGTAGCAGCAGTTATTAGTGTAGCGAGATCAAGCAAAGGACAATGATTAAACCTGCGATCGAAACCAGAAATTAGGTGTAAATCGTTTTGCCAGTCGGTGAAAGGAGGAGTGAGAAGGCGTTTGATAGAAACGGTGGCACGATGCCGAACCCGTAGAATAGCTTGTGCATGCCTGTGATGGTATTCTTAAATAGTAGACTCGGATTTGGCTGAAAGCTTATTTATATAAGAAAACAAATTCAAATCGTCTGGCGGATATAAAAGGCCTTCAAGACTGCAACGAGAGTTAACCTCCTGGCTAAATTCCAGACTCCACTTTGATGGGAGTATATAGCCTATGCGATCATTTTCCTTCAGAGCAAGCATGGGCGCAAAGCGCTTATTAAACACTGGCGACAAATCTGAAGTTATCAGTTTTACCGACTTGATTGGTTCTGGTTGATTTAGCCCGTTATTAGAATCACCATCTATCCTCAGGTCGATTAAGTCGTCCATAAAACCGGAAAATACAGAACGTCTTGCTACGCTTACTAGAAAAAAGGTTAAATCGATGGCAGCATAGTCATTCGCTAAGGGATCGTCATTATAATTTTGAGCCCAATTAAACAGGCACGGCTTTAAATCAATTTCTGAACCCCTGGTTTTCATGTGGTTGTTAATGGCACTGTTATCTAAGGAAGAATTTGTGAATAAATGTGCAAAACTGCGAGTAACGCCTGTTCGCTTGAGAGCTGCTGCGAATTCGTTAAAGAGGCGATTGACTTCAACTGAATATAATCCATCAGTATTAACGGAGCCCGGAATTAATGCACTTGTTATCAGTCTTTCGACCAGCTCGCCCTCTTCAAAATACTTTTTAGCAAGCTCTTGAAGCACGGGGTTATCATTGACAACGAGCTGCAAATCGACCCAATATTGAGTTATCGGCCTTTGCTCATCAAATGAGGCCGTGGATAATAAGGACAGTGCGTCAGAGAAGCCAAAGAATGATCTGGACGCAACCTTTGAATTGAATAGTTCCCATAACCTTTCTGACATCTCCTCACCGAGAAGCTCTTTTGTATATTTTTCTGTTAATTCATCATTGCCTTTAGCTAAATAATCGTTCCTGAGGGCATGTCCAAACTCAAGGCCCGCTTCAATTAAATTCATTGCTTAGATCCCCCAATCTTCTCAACCTTTGACAAAATAAGAGTACTGGCTGCGACAATTGCGCGATCCAGATCAACTATATTTAGGAACACGGATCTTCTTCCATGCAGTAGTCCATTTCTTGCCTTATTGACATCAATTAATAATTGCAATTCCTGTTCCGTAATTGGATCTCCAAGCCTTCTGCACATAGCTGTAAGGCGGCTCGCCAGACGAGATGATAATAATGACGCTTTAGCCTGGTTTCTAATTCTTCGGTCCAGTTTTTTGCTTTGCTTCTCATTAAGTCCTCGAATAGCCGGTAAATCAATTGATTTCACTATGTCATCTATCATCTGCGAGAAATTAAGTTCATCAATGCTGTCGTAATTCATTTCATGCAAAGCTTCCGCAAGAACTGTCTCGCCCCGTTCTTCATTTAAACAATACTCAAGCGCAGTGTTTAATGAGATTATTCGGTCATCTAACGAAGGCTCAAAGCGAGCTCTGACCACCCATTTCATAGCTTCATTTAAATAATGCGGTTTCCATGAGGCCCTCAATGGGGAAAGCAACATTTGAGTAGAAGAATTTGTTGCTGATGAAATGAAGCCAGTGACAGATATAGGATCATTATTTGTCTTGCCATTGCCTTCGATTAGAATGCTGCCACCGAGATCAAGATTTTCAACGTAGACCATTGGTGACACCTTTGGTTCAAGTAATGGTCGCCTAATGTCCCAAAACTCCATCTTGGCTTCTGTATCGGGGAAGCGTTCGGAACACCCGCAAACAATATATAGATAGACGGCGTATTCAATTCGTCTTAACGCTTCTAATTGAGCATCTGCAAACCCCTGTGCGGTTTGATAAGTCCATGCGCAAACGGAGTAATCCTGATTCAGCGTAAATCCGTTAGGTACAGTAGGCGCTTCTAAAGTGAAGATGAAAAAGTAATATCTCCGATAGAGCAATTTGATGAAACGGAAAGCCCCTTAATGCGGGTAAGAATGTAGTAATAGTATTCAACGGAAGAGCTCTCTTCGCCTTCAATCTTGATTGTCTTTACTCCGCAATCTTCAACAGTTAAAAAGTATTTTGCCAACTCAAGAGGATGAACGCCCTTTGTTTCAAAATTACCTATAGTTTTGCCAGCGAGAATGACATCAATTGGCGACTCGAGAGTAACGATGAACCCTGCATCAGTTTTTTCACCTTGATAAAAAGAACCATCTAACTCGAAATCATGCGGCTTTACAGGTGCCCATCGAAGAGAATAATAGTCTCTAAGCGAATGCCCTGAGTACAATCCGGTTCTAGAATTTGCGATTAATAGTTTACCAATTTCCTGCTGGGAGGATGCTTCTACAGCTGCACAATTATAGGGGACCTGTCCATCGACTAGGCTTATTAGCGTGAAAGGTTTGCCGGCGTCAAAGCTGTTGTCTCCCACGAGAACGTCAACAGTCGATTTATTGGTCTCCATACAATCCGAGATATGTTTCGTTGCTAGCAAACTATTGTGTAAATGCGTTCCTAAGGGATCTTTCAGAAGATTAAGCACCCTGGAAGCAAAGTCCAGCTTATCTTTATCCAGCTTTCCAAATTGATTTGTCGAAGCATCGTAACCACAAATCAACTGCATGTCGTTTGACTTAAATACACCAAGGCCGATTGATTGTTCCTCATCAGATAGACCAATTATCTTAAACAGATCGTAGACTCTATTATTAAACTTTACTTTCTGAGGCTGAAACAATTGTCTCATGCGAATGAATTCCTTATGCATTAAAGGTAATCGTTCTATATAGATCGAGGCATATTAAATGGTTGATGGAACTTATTTACCCAAAAGAGGGTGTATCGGCGCAAGCCGATACACCCTCTTTCTCGACAATCATTTTAATTTACAAGATCAGGATTGCAGTCAACACTCCCCTAGTCCCGCTTAAACAAATCCCTCGTGTACACCTTGTCCGCCACGTCAGCGAGCTCGTCGCTCCAGCGGTTGGCGACAATCACGTCGCAGTCGGCCTTGAAGGCCTCCAGGTCGTGTGTAACCTCGGACCCGAAGAACTCCGGCGCGTCCAGCGTGGGCTCGTAGACCACCACGGGCACGCCCTTGGCCTTCACGCGCTTCATTACGCCCTGTATGGAGCTCGCGCGGAAGTTGTCGGAGTTGGACTTCATCGTCAGGCGGTACACGCCCACGACCGGCTTCTCCTTGCCGGCGTAAACGCGGTCCCACACCATCTGCAGCACCTCGTCGTCAACGAAGTCCATGCGGGTGCGGTTGGCCTCTACGATGGCCTCGATCAGGTTCTACGGCACGTCCTTGTAATTAGCGAGCAGCTGCTTGGTGTCCTTGGGCAGGCAGTAGCCGCCGTAGCCGAAGCTGGGAAAGGCGAAAGTGCGTCCGAGCCAACGGCTCGGTTGCAAAAAAGCAACAGTTAATTAGGCCCAAGTTGAAACGAAATTTGTCGCATCGGAATAGACAGGGTCATCGAGATCAGGATATTTTTCGAAGATAAGATTTACCCAGTCTGGTCCATGTGAGCTTACGTCAGGGATGAAATTCTCAAGTTCACCTACGGGAACGGGATATATATCTCTGTCATTGAGATATCTTTCGATGATGTCGTAACTTTGTCGCGAATCCCCCTTAAAAGCGGCCTTACCATAATTTTTAACCGGGCTCCAAGCAGAATTTGTTGCCAGGATCGCCATTATTTTGCCGCGAAGTTTAGAAGTGACAACCTGCGATTTGCATTCATCGAACAATGCATCGATTTCCGCTCTAGCTGATAAGCAGGTAACGTCTCTGCAATCTGCCTTTAAAGTCTCATCAAGATTGCTCCATTCATTCTTAATATCATCCCAAGCTCCACCACATTCAGGTAAAAGGGCTTTCAACAAGCCTGGATCATTTAGTATGTCGGCGTCAGGAATTACTGTCGGTTCAATCGAAAGCCGTCTTAGGAGCTTTAGATAGTCCTTAAAACGAGACTTCCCTCCCACGGGCAATAGGAGAGCAGAAGCAGTTGCTCCATTACGGCCAGAAGCCTTATCTAGCATAGCCTCATAAAATTTGCAATCACTATCACTTTCGCATAGCACGGTTTTCGTGTGAAATAATGAATCCACGACGTCGCTGTACTTGAGAAACGTTGTTGTATTCAGAATGTTAAGATCATCAGGTATTATTTGGGCAAACTTATTTGATTTTCCGTGTCTTTCAACTCTGATAATTTTCAAACGATTTGAGCTAGTTTGAAGCAAGCCGTTCAGCAATTCTTTGCTATGAGTTGTAATGAACAGCTGTTTATCAGTTGAGTTTCCAAGAGTTCTTCCCATTTGAAAGGCTTGAGGAGGATGGAGAAAAGATTCTGGCTCGTCAATAAATAAAGTTGAATACTGTCCATAATATAGATATAAGAGGATTCCCAAATAGCTCTTAATGCCATCACCTTGCAGATGGGCTTTTGGATATCGATCCAAATACCTGTTCAATTGTTCGTAAATTTCAAACGAGCTTTCAGCCTCAAAAGATTGAATGTCGTCACCCAAGCACAACGGTATGCTCGCACCGTTTGCATAATGGGGCATAACGTCGGTTTCAAAGGCCTCTCTAAAGGCATTGGACACTTTGGTTCTAAAGTCATCATCGCGAGTAAGAACATGAATCAGATTTTCAGCTGGTGCAGCTCGTTCAATCTGGGCCGCAGGATTGCAAACAGCCAAACGGTCCTCAGTATTGAGAAACGCGAAATAGGCTTCTCGAAACCCATCAGGCAGCGAATCCTTTGGCGATAGATGGCTCGGATATTCCTTGTAATCAAAACCATAAATTTGAAAATGAAGACCATGAAATAAAGGTTGCCCCGAATTGCGAACAGCATACTGCTTCATAAACAAATCAACATCATCGAAATCGGGTTTTTCTATCAGCTCGCTATTTACCAAAATGCCATTGGCGTTACCAGAAGCCAATGCGTAGATATCTCGAATAGCTTGACTTTTGCCAACATTATTTGGGCCAACAAAAACAAGAATTGAATCAGGGCTTAAAGAGATTGAATCTCCTGTATTTAATGTAATCTGGCTGACGTAAGGCATCTGCATAATTAACTCCAAGCTCTGCACGGTAATTGTCCATCAACAAATTATCTGATCAATTAATAGCCAGTCATAAATAATGAAACATAAATCGATGTTGGCTGAGTGCTAAAAAATATTAGATAGAAGGTCACGATTATTAGATGTTATCAGTTGAACGCAAATAATTAGCCTAAGCTTATTATTTGAGTAATAACGTGTCTGCCTCTTCTAAATACAAAAGGGAGGGTTGTATCGATGTGTCCGATACAACCCTCCCTTGAGACGGTGAAATGTCGTCAACCGATGGAGCGCAGCCCGCCTCTCCCCTAATCCAGCTTAAACAGATCCCTCGTGTACACCTTGTCCGCGACGTCCGCGAGCTCGTCGCCCCAGCGGTTGGTGACGATCACGTCGCAGCCAGCCTTAAAGGCCTCCAGGTCGTGAGACACCTCGGAGCCGAAGAACTCCGGCACGCCCAGCGTGGGCTCGCAGACCACAACGGGCACGCCCTTAGCCTTCACGTGCTTCATGAAGCCCTGGATGGAGCCCTGGATGGAGCTCGTGCGGATGTTGTCGGAGTTAGTCTTCATCGTCAGGCGGTACACGCTTACGACCGGCCTCTCTTTGCCCTCGTAATAACGCCAAGTAGGCCAGAAACTAACCAACTATGGCATCCGCAATCATTAGAACGTTGCCGTTTAAATGGCCCTCATCCTCATTTTCAATAGCTTTGAATTCGATCCATTCAGCACCAGAGATATCTATGTTCTCAAGCTGAATTGGAGAAGTCGATTTGCTAATGTTTTCCTCAGTATGAATGCATCTGAAATCGGAATCGCCTTTGTATTTAACAAGAATTTCGAATGATGTAGAGTTGCCCTTTCCATCAATATTTGTGCTTGATGGCGCGACAGTAATGGACAGACTGGAATAGTTTCCGCCTAAATAATAATCAGCAAAACCACTGCACGCGGTACAAGAACCAATAATGCCCCAGTTGCTGGGCTCATAACGATTTCCTGCGGTATCCTTCGCGGTGCTTTCGTCTGATTGTGAATAATTGAATGACGAGCCAGGTTTATCTTTCAGTAATGCCCGGCTAGAATCATCTGAAGCGGCACTGGAAACAGAACTACCACCATTATTCGAGTTCAAGCTCACGCGCTTTAGTTCATTAAGCTCATCTTCGAGCTCTTGGATTCGATCAGTTGCCTTTTCATAATCGTCTGCAGAAATAACAACATTATTATTCACAACTATTGGATTCTGCACTTGTGGCACCAAATAGGCTGCAGCCACTTCGGCGCCAATAGTAAACAACCCGGTTACAACCGAAATTGCCAATTTCTTGGCAAAGCTATTGGATTCTGTTGCCATCCAGCGACTCCATAGTCCAAACCCCGTCGATTACAGGTTCTTCCTCCACACCATCTTGTCCACGACGCCGGTGTAGCTCTGGATGATCTTGACCACCTTGGTGGACACGGTCTCGTCGGCGTAGTCGGGCACGGGCGCCTCGGGCAGCGACCCCTCGGCGTCGAGCTCGACGGCGGTGTGGACGGCCTGGAGCAGGCCGCGCTCGGAGATGCCGGCGAGCGTGAAGCAGGCCTTGTCCAGCGCCTCGGGGCGCTCGGTGGAGGTACGGATGCACACCGCCGGGAACGGGCGGCCGATAGACGCGAAGAAGCTGGACTCCTCGGGCAGGGTGCCGGAGTCCGACACCACTGCGAAGGCGTTCATCTGAAGGCAGTTGTAGTCGTGGAAGCCCATGGGCTCGTGCATGCGAACGCGCGGGTCCAGCTTGAAGCCCGTGGCCTCCAGGCGCTTGCGGGAGCGCGGGTGGCAGGAGTACAGGATGGGCATGTCGTATCTCTCGGCCAGCGCGTTGATGGCGGTGAACAGGCTCGTGAAGTTGGCCTCGGTGTCGATGTTCTCCTCGCGGTGGGCGGAGAGCAGCATGTAGCGCTTGGGCTCCAGGCCGAGCTCGGAGAGGACGTCCGAGGCCTCGATCTTGCCCAGGTTGGCGCGCAGCACCTCCGCCATGGGAGATCCGGTGACGTAGGTGCGCTCCGGGGCGCAGCCGGTGTCCTTGAGGTAGCGGCGGGCGTGCTCGGAGTATGCCAGGTTGACGTCGGAGATCACGTCGACGATGCGGCGGTTGGTCTCCTCGGGCAGGCACTCGTCCTTGCAGCGGTTGCCCGCCTCCATGTGGAAGATGGGGATGTGCAGGCGCTTTGCCGCGATGGCGGACAGGCAGCTGTTGGTGTCGCCCAGGATGAGCAGCGCGTCGGGCTGGACCTGGACCATCAGCTTGTAGCTCGAGGCGATGATGTTGCCCACGGTCTCGCCCAGGTCGGCGCCCACGGCGTCCAGGTAGACGTCGGGGTCGGCGAGCTCCAGGTCGCGGAAGAAGATGCCGTTCAAGGTGTAGTCGTAGTTCTGCCCGGTGTGCGCCAACAGGCAGTCGAAGTGGCGGCGGCACTTCTTGATGACCTCGGACAGGCGGATGACCTCGGGGCGTGTGCCCACGATGATCAGCAGCTTCAGACGGCCGTCGTTAGAAAAATTAACTTTAGAATTATCGTTACTCAACATGAGAGCCCCATTCTTTACAATTTGTTATAGCTGATATTTAACGCGAATTCATGCTTTTAGCGGTTTTTTGATATCTTGTGATTACGGATAAGCGGTAGATAAATACCGACACCTCGGCAGCACTTGTCGCGAGGCACATTGTATAGACATTAAAATAATCAGTTACAACAAGAATGATAAGTGCAAGCAGCTGAACGCAGAGACCAATAAAATTTGAAAAATTTGCCCTTGATGAAAGGCCTAGGGGGACAAGCACGGGAAAACAAATAACGTACGACGGGAATATCACCATTATTGCTGGAAGTAGACAGCGCACTATCATGCCGGCCTCTACATAGCTTGGTCCAAAAACAAATTCGCAAATTTGATTCGCATAGATATACAGCACTGCAGCCCCTACAACAATAAAAGGAGTTGTAGTAAGCAATATTTTCTTAACAAGCCTGAAATCTTTGTTTTTAACCATATACGGATATAGGCTATCCGCAATAGGGGAAACGATTGACTTAGAAACGGACAAGAATTTTTCTGAGGCAGAATAGAATCCAACAACTGGCAAGCCTGCGTAGAACATATTGAGAACAATTGGATTTGCTGTTGAGTATACCGTGGAAGAAATGCGTGAAAAGAAAAACGGTAAAGAGTCCTTCGCAAGTAACCGCACCTCGACAACCGTGGGGCGGTGAAGATGTATGCCAAAGACTCTACGATCATACCTAAGACATACCGCTAGCGCCGTAACATTTCCAACTAACAGACAAATCGGAAGCGCTAAAACGTCACTGTCTGAGTGGAGAAATATAAATGTGCACGCAGTTGCAAAAGCGCGTATCGCTACAGTCCTGAAGGTTATGACTTTCATGCGCTCAAGCCCTCGGTACAAATAATCAGGCAGCATCGCAGCAGCGACATAAGCTAAATAATAGAGAGCGTAGAGTAGGAAATATCGGCTATGGTATGGAGACGAGCAGCATGCTACCGCCAAACAACATCCACAGATAATAGCTGAAATGCCTTTTAGAGCGAACACATTGCCATAAAGATGTGAAAGAAATACGGTATCTTCAGCATGCTGTGCGACTTTTGATGTTGCAGATAAAAGAATTCCAAAATCTAGCACAAGCGACATAAACGTCATAACAGAAATGGCGACGCCAACGACACCATAAGTTTCCGGTGTAAGCACGCGTGTTTGATATGGAATTGTGATCAGAGCGAGAACTTGAGATGAAAACGTTAGAATATACAAAAATAACGTATTTTTAAGAAGTTGCTTCTTGGAATTATCGATCATGAACTATTGCTTTCAATTTAATGAGACGTCCACGTACTACGTTGGGAACTAAATACTTAACGAGTCTTTTGAGTTTCTTTTTAATTGTACGAGAAGGTGTGACATCGGCAGCAACTGACGCGATGCCCGTCTCATGTATCCGCCTGTATACGTTGTCTCTCAAACCAGGTCGAACTACTGGATGTGAAAGCTGAGCATTCAATTGAATTTCCCGTTGATAATCAATAGGAACGAAGGTAAAGAGGCTCTCTACCTCTGACCAGAAATTTCTAGCCTTTTCAGTGTTTAATGAAATATATGTTATGTTGAGGTTAGCAAAAACAGTACGTGACATAAAACTATCAAAAAGTAAAAAAGAGAAAGGAGGTTTATCGAATGAGAGCAAAGAAGTTGAG
>PPYE01131523.1_pt1 | contig 17640 bp, 17 predicted proteins | sample 1559881 | NCBI WGS metagenome assembly PPYE01 (sample SAMN08240022, study PRJNA423297) | Human gut metagenome, whole genome shotgun sequencing project. | reverse complement strand
TTCGTCACATCGACCATCTCGGTCTCTACGCGGTAGGGCTGGTCGCTCAGGCGCTTGATGGCGGCCATCTTGGCGGTCTCGCCGCGCATGGCGGCCTCCACCGCTGCGCCGCCGACCTGGTAGGCCTCGGTCACATCGGTGCGGCTGGCCAGATGGCTGGCACAGCGCTGCAGCGTAGAAAACTCGATAGCGCGGGTCTTGCAGCCCAGGCGGACGCGGATCAGGTCCGCCAGATAGCGGCTCGTGCCGCTCAGGATGGCCTTGTGGCCGAAGGCATCCAGCTGACCTGCCGTGGAGACCAGGTCGCACAGGAAAACGCCGTCCTTGTTCTTGACGCCCTCGCTGACCGCGATAATAACATTGTGGCGCTCTTTTTCCAGCTCGGCCACGCGCTTGAGGAACGCCTCCTCGTCAAAGGGGCACTCGGGCAGCAGGATCAGGTCTGGGCCGTTGCAGTCCGGACCGGCAGCCAGACTGGCGGCAGCAGCCAGCCAGCCGGTGTGTCGGCCCATGATCTCTGCCACCGTCACGCTGCGCAGGTCGTAGACGCTGGAATCGCAGATGACCTCCTTCAGGATCGTGGCGATGTACTTCGCCGCGCTGCCGTAGCCGGGGGTGTGGTCGGTCAGCATCAGGTCATTGTCAATGGTCTTGGGCACGCCGATAAAGCGGATCTCGCTGTTGACGGTCTTGCCGTAGGCGCTCAGCTTGGAGATCGTGTCCATCGAGTCGTTGCCGCCGATGTAAAACACCGCGCCGATGTCGTTCTGCCGGAACAGCTCAAACAGCTGCACAAACGGCTTCTCGTCAACGGTGGGGTCGGGCAGCTTGTGGCGGCAGCTGCCCAGAAAGCTGGACGGCGTGCGCTTGAGCAGCTCAATGTCCATTTTGTCGCCCAGCACGGTGTCCAGATCGATGAGCTTGCCCTCAAGCACGCCCTCGATGCCGTACTGCATCCCGTAGACATGGGGTGCGCCGCAAGCCTTGGCGGTCTCATAGACGCCCGCCAGACTGGAGTTGATGACGGCAGTCGGGCCGCCCGACTGACCAACCAGAACATTTTTCATAAATTTACCTCTCGTGTATTTTATTGTAATTTTACAATACGTATTTTTCTATAGCCGCTGCCACACCGTCATGATTGTTGTCATCCGTCGTGACATCGGCAATTTTCCTGATGTCGTCGGTGGCGTTGCCCATGGCCACACCCAGACCCGCCGCTTCGATCATCGCGCGGTCATTGCCGGAGTCGCCCACGGCCATCGTCTGCGCGCGGGTCAGGCCCAGGTGTGCCGCCAGCGCCAGCAGACCGCTGCCCTTCGTCACGCCGGGGGCGTTGACCTCCATGTTGCGGGGCAGGCTGGACGTCAACTCCACGCCGGGGCAGGCGGCCTCGATGGCACGCCAGGCGGCGTCGCGCTCGGCCTCGTCGTGGTAGATCAGGCTGTACTTTTCGATCTCGTGCGCGTGGGTGCGCAGCGTCGCGTGCATGTCGTCTACCTCAATGCGGGTCGTGCGGAAGTAGCTTTTCAGGTTTTCGGGCACCACATCCATGTGGTTCTCGGCGTTTTCGCGGGTCGTGTAGCTTTTGCCGCCGATGAAAATGCTCATCATGCCGCCGCCCTGCTCAAGAAGATCGTAAATTTTCAATGCCTGCTCGGTCCCGAACGGCTGGTTCACCAGCTGCTCGCCCGTTGTCAGGTCAACGACGCTGGCTCCGTTGGAGGTCAGCGCGTACCGCACACCGGGGATGGACGTGAACGCCGCGGGGATGCCGCTGGCTGTACGCCCGGTGGCGGGCAGCACCGCCACGCCGCGTGCACAGGCTGCGCGGATAGCCGCCAGCGTGCGCGGGGTGATCTCTTTTTTATCGTTGAAAACTGTCCCGTCAAGGTCCAACGCCACAAGGCGGATGTCCTTCATACCTTCACACTCCCTTATCTGATTTATTGTACCGCAAAACCCGCGCGATTGCAAGCCGCGCGCGGGTGTGCTAGAATAGTGTTACAGTAAATCTTTGGAAAAGAGGCGGTAAAATGCCCGTACTGCGCACCAAAACCAGCCGTATGTGGCTGCCCGACGCCCTGCGCGGGCTGGCGCTGCTAAACATGCTGGCCTACCACGCCATGTACGACTGGGTGTATGTGTTCGGCCACGAAAGCAGCTGGTACAACATCTGGGCCCCCGGCTGCCATGTGTGGCAGCAATATATTTGTTGGAGCTTTATTCTGCTGTCGGGGTTCAGCTTCCCGCTGGCAAAGCGGCCCGCAAAGAACGGGCTGATCGTGGCGGGCTGCGCGGCTGTGCTGACGTTTGTGACCGCGGTGTTCATGCCGTCGGAGGCGATCTGGTTCGGCGTTCTGCACCTGAACGCTGCCGCCGTGCTGCTGACCTGCCTGGTCTATCCGCTTTTGCAGCGCCTGCCCGCGGGCGCGGGCCTGGCGGCGTCTGCGGCGCTGTTTGCGCTGACGAACCAACTGCCCGAAGGGTATTTGGGCTTCGAGAATTGGCGGCTCTGTGCGGTGCCTGCGGGGCTGTACAAGACGAACTGGTTCTGGCTGGGTCTCCCGGATCTGACACAGTTCGCATCGGCGGATTACTTTCCGATCCTTCCGTGGGTGTTCCTGTTCTGGTGCGGTGTGTTTCTGGCGCGGCTGTGGCGCCCCGGCAGGGGAGAGCCGCCCGCCGCGCTGCGTCCGCTGTGTGCCGTGGGGCGCAATACGCTGCTGGTCTACATGCTGCATCAGCCCGTAATCTACGGTGCACTGTGGGTGTGGCACACGGTGCTGGGGTAAAGAGTCCTAAATATGAACAATATAAAAATTTTCATTTTAGCGAAAATTGTTGTTGACAGGCAGGGGGTCAATATAGTATAATCTTTTTTACTGGTTAATAGTATTTGACCGGCAAACTCCTGTCTCAGGTCAAGGGAGGGAAGAAGATGTCGGAGATCCGTGTCAAAGAGGGCGAGTCCCTCGAGAGCGCTCTGCGCCGTTTTAAGCGCAGCACTGCTCGCAGCGGCGTGTTAGCTGAGGTCCGCAAGCGCGAGGCTTATGAGAAGCCTTCCGTTAAGCGCAAGAAGAAGTCCGAGGCTGCCCGCAAGCGCAAGTTTAAGTAAGGTATCTTACAACGAACGACTGTGCAGGTTCGCGTTACGCGCGGGCCTGCACTTTTATTTTAGGACAAAGCGGCAATGGCGGCAGCCTTCCACGGGCGGATATGGAATCCGCCCCTACACGTAGGGGTCGATGCCCGCATCGACCCGACAATGCAGCGGCCTCCGCCATGCTCCCGCAGGGTGTCGGAGACGCCGACCCTTACAACTTTTATTTAAAAGGTCACCACCATGATTCTAACCCCTGAATACATCTTCAAAACCATCGAGTGCATCCACCCGGATTTTCTCGCGGCACACGGCATCAAAGCCCTCGTGCTCGACGTGGATAACACCCTGACCGCTGACAACAGTCAGGTGCTGGAGCACACCGTGCAGGCGTGGCTGGACGAGATGCGCGCAGCCGGCATACGCCTGACCATCGTGTCCAACAATACGGCCAAGCGCGTGCGCCCCTTTGCCGAGCGCATCGGGCTGGACTGGGTGCCGCTGGCCTGCAAGCCGTTCACCATCGGCCTGCGGGTGGCGCGCCGCCGCCTGGGCTGCAAAAAGAGCGAAATGGCCATGGTCGGCGACCAGATCTTTGCGGACCGGATGGCTGCCGGGCTGTACGGCTGCCCGTGCCTCTACCTGATGCCCCGCACGAACCACGACAAGAACAAATTTGTGCTGTTAAAGCGCAAGTTTGAGCCGTACTGGATCGACAAATACTATCAGAAGGGCGGCAAGCTGTATGAATGACACCCCGCGCTTCGGCACAGCCGGTCTGGCCGACAGCTACACAGTCAAAAAGTTTGACCCCGCCGCCATCGCCGCCTACACGGCGGGCTTTGGCCTGACGGCATTTGAGTACCAGTGCGGGCGCGGCGTGCGGCTGGCCCACGACAAGGCCGCTGCGCTCGGTGCCGCCTGTGCCGAGCGGGACATTGCCCTGTCCGTCCACGCGCCGTACTACATCAGTATGTCGAGTCTCGAGGAGGACAAGCGGCTGCACAGCATCGACTACCTGCTGCAAAGCTGCGCCCTCGTCAAGGCGCTGGGCGGGCGGCGCGTCATCTTCCATTCCGGCTCCTGCGGCAAGCAAAGCCGGGAGGAGGCGCTGGAAAAGGCGCTGGATACGATGGCCCGCGCTGTCAAAGCCTGCGACAAGGCCGGGTTTGAGGACTGCATCCTCTGTCCCGAGACGATGGGCAAGGTCAACCAGCTCGGCACGCTGGACGAGGTGCTGGCTCTATGCGAGGTCGACCCGCGCATTACGCCCTGCATCGACTTCGGGCACCTGTACGCCCGCAGCTGCGGCGTGCAGTTTGCCGACGCCACCGCCGTCGCGGACTACGCCGCCCTGCTGGACACGCTGGCCGCGCGGCTGGGGGATGACCGCGCCGTGCATTTCCACGCGCATTTTTCCCGCATTGCCTACACCAAGGGCGGCGAGAAGTGCCATCTGACCTTTGCGGATACAGCGTTCGGCCCGCCCCACGCACCGCTGCTGGCGCTGCTCAAGGAACGCCATTTGGCCCCGACGATCATCTGTGAATCCGCCGGGACCCAGGCCGAGGACGCCGCCGCGCTGGCCCAAGGGTACGCAGCGCTGTAAATTGGACAAAAAATATCAATTTTCCCGCAAAAAAGTCCGAACAGGACTTGCAAAATTGCTTTTCATCCTGTAAAATATAAACAGGTATGTATAATTTATTTATGGAGGAATTTCTATATGATTTCTGCAGGCGAATTCCGTAACGGTGTCACCTTCGAGCAGGACGGCCAGGTCCTTCAGGTCGTTGAGTTCCAGCACGTCAAGCCGGGCAAGGGCGCTGCCTTCGTCCGTACCAAGACCAAGAACGTCATCACCGGCTCTGTTGTTGAGACCAGCTACAACCCGACCGCCAAGTTCCCGCAGGCTTTCATCGAGCGCCGCGAGGTCACCTACTCCTACGAGGATGGCGATCTGTACCACTTCATGGATGTTGAGACCTACGACGACATTCCTGTCGGCGCGGCTGACGTGCCCGATAACTTCAAGTTCTGCAAGGAGAACGACACCTGCAAGCTGCTGAGCTACAAGGGCAAGGTTTTCAGCGTTGAGATCCCCAACTTCGTTGAGCTGGAGGTCACCGCTACCGAGCCGGGTGTCAAGGGCAACACCGCCACCAACACCCTGAAGCCCGCCACCGTTGAGACCGGTGCCGAGATCCGCGTCCCCCTGTTCATCAACGAGGGCGACAAGATCCGCATCGATACCCGCACCGGCGAGTATATGGAGCGCGTGAACTGATTAGGTTCTCTTTGCCGGGCATGGCCGTACCGCCGCGCCCGGCATTTTTTAATATTAGGGAGGATTTTGACTATGGCTATGGATCTGAATGCAAAGGCCGCCTACATCCGCGGCCTGATGACCGGTATGGATTTTGACGCAGACTCCAAGAACGGCAAGGTCATTGCCGCCATGATGGACCTGCTGGAGGAGATGGCCGCCCAGGTCACCGAGCACGACAACGCCCTGGATCAGGTGTACGACGAGCTGGAGACCCTCGACCAGGATCTGGACGACGTCGTCAGCGACATCTACGCCGATGAGGACGAGGATGACGAGGATGACGAGGAGGACGCCGAGGACGACAGCACCATGTATGAGGTGACCTGCCCGAACTGCGGCCAGATCTCCACGCTGGACGAGGAGACCCTGATGGATCCCGAGGGCGATCTGGTCTGCCCGCACTGCGGCGCGACCTTCGACATCGAGCTTGAAGGCACCGAGGACGACTCTGCCGAGGAGACCGACAAGCAGGACCACTAAGCAGTAAATCTCCGTTCTGTATGGGCGGATGCCCGTCATCCGCCCGCCCCGTTTTGACATCAAGTGCAAAAGCCCCGCAGCCGTTTGGCTGCGGGGCTTTGTGTTTTGTGCGGGGCAGGGGAGACGCTTACTTCTTCCGCAGCGCGCCCTGCAGCATGATGTCGCCGAAGGACAGCGCGTTGTACAGGCCGACTTTGTTGGCCTGGCGGGCAATGCGCTCGGGCAGGGGCTTGCTCTCGTCGGTGGAAAGCAGCACGATGTGGACCTTGTCGGCCACGTCGACGCCGTTTTCCTTCTTGGTCGAAAGCACCTGCAGGTAGACAACGAACGGGTCCTTCATCGAGCCGTAGTAAATATCGTTGCCGCAGCGCACCAGCGGGCGGCCCTTATAGGTCAGTTTCGGGGTATAAGCCATATCTGAGACCTTCTTTCTCTTTAGTCAATACTTTATTATAGCATAGTTTTGGAGGGAATACAAATTTTAATTTTGCGCACCCCCAAAGCATTCCCCCAAGGGGGAAAAAAGGCGGCCCATAGGGCCGGATGAGGGGCAGCCTTGCCGCAATTGCCCATGAGCGGCCTGCCATGGCGCACCCGCCCCTCATCAGTCAGCGGTCGGGGCCGCTGACAGCTTCCCCCAAGGGGGAAGCCTTTTTCACAGGTCCAGCTTATCCCGCTCCGCCTTTTCCTCGTTCAGGGCGACCTGCTCGGTCAGGATACGGACCTTGCTGTCGAGCTGGCTCAATTTGATGGACATAAAGAACTGCTTGGCCAGCAGCAAAAAGATGATGACAACATAGACAAAGTTGATGGGACTCATGAAGCCCAGCAGGTTTGCGGCCCAATAGGCGATGCCGGGGAAGATGGCCAGGATCAGCAGCGCCGCACTGAACATCAGCCAGAAGATCGTATCCTCGATCTGGACCTTTGCGTGCCGCACGCGCCGCAGGATGTACCCCGCCGTGATGAAGCTGCCCAGGATCAGGCAGACACGAATCAGCGTTTGATCGAACATTTCACAGGCTCCTTTCGGGGTAGGGCGTCTCGGTGTCGCGCTTGCGGAACCACTGGATCAACAGAATCGAGATGGACATTTTGACCATATACTGCACGCTGCGCCAGAAGGTCAGGTAGCTCTGGCCCGCCAGACGTTCGCCCATTTCGACCTGCACCTCCTTGACCGTCGCGCCGTTTTTGATCAGGTAGCTGATCGTGTCGGGCTCGGGGCCGTAGTTCAGGTTCTGGGCAAACTCCTCGACCATGGCGCGGTTGAACATCCGCATGCCGCTGGTCGGGTCGCAGATGGCGCGGCCCGTCGTCAGGCGGATGGACCAGCTGATGATGTAGCTTCCCAGCATCCGCAGCGTCTTGGGCTTCTTCACGGTCAGGAAGCGGCTGCCAATGACAATGTCGTTGCCCTCCTCCAGCGCGGCCAGCATCGGGGCGATATACTCCGGCTTGTGCTGACCGTCGGCGTCCATCTGCATGGCGCAGTCGTAGCCGTTCTCCGCGGCAAAGCGCAGCCCGGTCTGGAAAGCGCCCGCCAGCCCCAGGTTGACCGGCAGGTCAATGAGCCGATAGCCGTGGGCACGGCAAAGCGCCGCGGTTTTGTCGCGGCTGCCGTCGTTGACGACCACGTAATCATACTGTGGATAACTGCGGGTCAGCTCCTCGACGACCTGCACGATGTTGGCTTCCTCGTTGTGCGCGGGGATGACGATGAGTAATTTTGACATCTTAGCTCCTTTTGGCAGACGTTACGGCTTCCATCATTGTAGCAAAGACAGCCTGCCATGTAAAGTGGCTGCAAAGGTTTTGGCGGGCGTTTTCGGCGCGGGTGCAGGCCGCAGCGGGGTCCGCCAGCAGCGTTTCCAGCCCTGCGCGGATGGTCTCGGGCGCGGCGTTTGCCAAAAACACCGCGTAGTCGTCCCCGGGCAGCAGCTCGTCGGTGCCCGCCGTGCGGGTCGTCACGATGGGGCAGCGGCAGGCCGCCGCCTCGAGCAGCGTCGTGGGGAAGCCCTCGGCGTACTCGGTGGGCAGACAGTAGGCGTCCGCCTGTGTCAGCAGCTGGACGATCTGCTCATGCGGCAGCGCCCCCAGCGCATGGATACCGCCGCCCAGCGCGGCCACGCGTTGTCTGCGTGGGCCAGCCGTTCCAGCTCGGCAGGGTCAACGGCGTTGGGCAGTCGGCCCGCCGCCTGGATGCCGAACGTTTCCAGCCAGCGGCAGACATCCCCGGAGACACCGTAGAACGGGAACCCGCAGCGGCGGATGCTGCCGCAGGCCGCGTGCTCATACGCCTTGCCCAGCGCCCCGGCCAGCCCGCCGTGCAGCATATAGCCGGTGGAGTGGTCGATGACCAGCGCCGGGATGCCGCGCCGCTTACACTGCCGTGCGGCCCAGACGCTTTGCGTGTACATCCGGGTCTGGATGACCGCAAAGTCGATGCCCTGTGCCCAGAGGTCGTCTGCATCGGCAAAAGGCTTTAACACGGGGAACCGCCCGCCCATGACAGGCCAGGACGGCAGACGGTAGATTTCGATGCCGTCGGCGTCACGCTCCCGCGCGGGCAGGCCCGGCAGCGACGCCGTGACGACAAGGGCGCGATGCCCTGCCGCCACACACCGCCGCGCCAGATTCCAGGTATACCGCTCGACCCCGCCGGGGGTGGGGAGGTATTGCGTTGAGAAGAAACAGATAACCATAGTACAGCCTTTTTTAGCGAAAAGATACGCGATAAAAGATAAAAAATATGGTGGATGCGGCTCGCTGACGCGCCCCGCAAAATTTGAAATCGTGCGCCTTGCGCACTCCTTTTTTAGTATCTATTATCTTTTATCTATTATCTTATTTTTATCTTGCAATAATCGCCAGCATAATATTCACGACCATCCCCGCCTGTACCAATGCAAGCGCGGCCACAAGGCGGGTCTGGGCGGTGTCCTCGTCAGGCACGGCGGCCAGACGGCGGGGCAGGCAGGTCAGCAGAAGCAGCGGCAGCACGGGCAGGAAGTAGCGCCCCTGCAGGCCGTACAGCGTGTCGTAATGGGTGGGTGTCCACAAAAGGCAGCCGGCCACGGCCAGCAGGCAGCAGAGCGCCGCCGCCGCGCAGCACCAGCCGCGCGCCTTACCGGCGGGCTTCATCACCGCGCCCTGCACGGGCAGCGCCGCGTAGGCCAGCAGCAGGTACAGCACCGCGACCCAGCCCCAGGCCAGATCAACGGTGTAGTAGCTCAGGCTGCCGCCCACCAGCGTGCGGATGTAATGGTCGCCGTTTTCCACGGCGCTGCGCACAAACAGCAGCACCGTGTCCACGGGATGGCGCAGGATGTAGCCCGGCGTGTAGGTGGCTTTGTCGGCCTCGTCCGCCGTGCTCTGGGTGCTGCGGGTCGCGCGGGCGGCCTCGACCTCCTGCGCCAGCACCGTGCGGTCCAGCGGGATGCGGTCATCCATCGTGCCGACGTCCACACCCAGCGCGGCGAAGCTCTCGACACAGCTGGTCAGGTTGAACAGCTGCTTGTAGGCCTGTACCGCGCCGCCCTCGGCAAAATAGGGCAGGTAGGCGTCCGCGTTGCCGTCGGTCACATCGGTGCCCAGCAGCGCATAGGAGGCCATCGTGTAAAATGCCTGGCCGTCGGTGTAGCCGTTGGCCCTGTCGGGCGAAAAGAGGAAACTCTGCCCCAGCACCGCCGGGCTGACGTCGCCCTCCTGCATGGCCTGCACCCAGAATGCGACCTCGCGGGCCGCGGGGCTGCGGTTGTCGTCCACGTAATAATACAGCCGCTTGACGTAGTTTTCCAGCGTACTCTCGCCGCAGATCTCGGCCTCGTAGGCTTCGTCCGGCTCTGCGGGGCGGCTCTTGACCGTGCGGTCTGCGTCCTCCGCCGCCGTGGTCTGCACTGCGGTCTGCCCGCTGCGCAGCGTATCGGTCAGAAGGCCCGTATTCAGCAGCAGCGCCAGCGCCAGACAGGCGGCCAGATAGGCGCACTTCTTCGCCCTGGCGTGGTGCCCCAGCCGCGCGGCGGGCACCAGCAGCAGCAGTGCCGCCAGCGGCAGATAGACGAGCTTGCCCGGGGCCAGCAGCACGCCGCAGAACAGCAGCGCCGTCAGCCGGGCGGGGGAGAGCGCCTTTTTCTGATTCGGGCCGAACGCCGCGTCCATCAGCAGCGCCGTGAACACAAAGCACAGCCCCAGCAGCGGCGCGTCCCGGCTGAAGCTGGCCGCCAGGTGCAGCGTCATGGGCAGCAGCGCGGCCACGGTAAAGACCCGCTTGCCGAACGGCGCGGTCTTGACCGCCAGCGCCGCCAGCGCCGCAAAGAGCAGCAGATTTGCAAGCCGCCCCAAAAACAGCGCGGGCGCAAAGCCAAAATGCAGCACATAGGCCAGAAATACCGCCGCCGCACTGACGACGTACAGAAGCGGGTTCTGGTCGGTCTGCAATTCATTATATTCCTGATGGCTGTCAAAGGGCTGATCTGTGGTGGTGAACAGCTGGGAGGTGAACGCCTCCCACGTAAAGACCGTCGTGTTCTCGTTTTGCAGGTCGGCGTCCTCGTCACCGACGCGGCGGAAGCTCGTCGTCGTGGGCACCTTACCCATCCGCCACTCGTCGTGGGACAGGTCGTTGGCCCAGCGGCAGGCCAGCGTAAAGCTCTGGTTGATGTGGTATTTCTCGTCGGGCGCGGCATAAGGCGGCAGCACAAAGCTGTACAGCAGTCCAAAGCCGAGCACCAGCACAAAAACAAGACGGTGCAGTGCCAGTTTTTTGCTAAGCACCGCCCACACGGCCAGCGCGGCCAGCACGGCGGCCAGCCCGCCCACAAGCAGGAAGAACCGCGTCAGGTAGCCGCCGATGCGCTGGTAGGTGATCTGCATCGCCATCGTGCCGTCGATCACACGGTCATCCACGGCCATCTGCTCCTTCCAGAGCGCGACACCGTCGCTGTGGCCGATGGCCAAAATCGCGTCCGTCGCGTAGTGCGGCGTGACGGCCAGCTTGTAGCGACGGCCCTCCTGCCCGGTCACGGCGGGGTCCATCCCCAGGGTCGTGTACTGGTCGGGCACGATGTAGTCCATCGTGCCGACGGAGCGGGACAGCTCCTCGCCGGTGTCGGCGTCGTAGAGCACAACGTCCAGCGCACCGCAGGGCTGGTCACCCGGCAGGTAAAATTCAAGACCTATCGTCAAAATATCCTTGTCGTAGGTAAAGACCTGCGTTGCGGTCTGGCCGTCCTGCAAAAGCTCGGCCCGCAGGAAGTCGGTGACGATCTCACTGCGGCCCTTGCCCACATCGGGCCGGACCTCCGCCAGCCAGATCAGCACCACGCCCGCCAGCAGTACGACAAGCGTTGCCAGTGCCGCCAGCAGGGGGGTATGTTTTTTGTTTTTCATGAAATCTCCTTCCGTTAGGCCGAAGGGGCGGATGCTCGCATCCGCCCGCGGGTCGATGCAAGCATCGCCCCCTACAGCCGCCCGCAAGTTTAGCGTTACAATTCCACCTGAAACGCCTTTTTCACAGCGTCGTTCCAGCGTCCGTCCCCGCGCAGGATCTTCTCCACCGCTCCGCGGACGGCACCCTCGCCGCCGCGCTGGGGGCAGATATAGTCGGCGCGCGCCCGCACCTCCGGCGCGGCATCCGCCGGGCAGGCCACAAAGCCGCACAGCGCCATGGCCGCCAGATCGTTCAGGTCGTCGCCACAGTAGGCGACATCGTCCCGCGCGTAGCCGTTTTCAGCCATGAAATCCCGCAGGAACGCTGCTTTCTTGCCAACATTCTGGTAGATGTCGGTGATTTTCAAATCTGCGGCGCGGCGGCGCACGGCCTCGCACTCGCGCCCGGTGCAGATCATCACGCGGATGCCCGCCGTGCGCGCCAGCACCAGCCCGGCGCCGTCCTTGATGGCAAATTTCTTCAGCTCATTGCCGGTGGCGTCGTAGTAGACGCCGCCGTCGGTCATCGTACCGTCCACGTCCAGCACCAGCAGTCGTATCATCGTCAGACCCTCTCGTACTCGCTGGGGGTGATAAATTCCACGGGCAGGCCCGCCGCGCGGATGGCCCCCGCCATCTGGGCATTGTAGGCCGCACCGCGCCCGGTGTGGGTGTGCAGGCCCTCGTCCGCGTAGGCGGCAGTGCCCGACCTGTAGCCGTCGGCACCGGCCAGCAGCACCCGCGCCGCGCCGCACTGGCGCAGCAGACGCAGCAGCATCAGCACGCTGTTGCCGCCCTGCGCGTCGGTGGCGGACAGCCGGTCATAGTTGACCACCGTCGCGTCCTTATCGGCGCGCAGGTTGCTGGTCAGGATCAGCGGGCAGGGGTAGGCGGCATCCACGTCAAATCGTTTTGCGTTCGTGAAAAACGCATAGTCGGGCGTCACAAAATCCGGCACAAAGTTGGCCGAGACTGTCACGTCGGCCTGCGCGGCTGCTACAGCGGCACGTCCAGCCTCGGCAGCCAGACTGCCGCCGGGGGCCAGCACCAGCACGGTCTTGCCCGCAAAGGCCCTCTGCAGGGCGGCCAGTGCGCCTGCGTCGTCGATGCGGCGGTTCTTGTACTCGGTGTAGAGCGTGTCGGCGTAGGCGGCATCAAACACAGTCTTTTTATTCGGCGCGATGGCCGCCAGAATATGGTTGATGTCGCGGTTCGTCAGATCGCCCTTGCCAAGGTAATGCTCGGCATAGTTGCGGTGCAGATTGAACTTGGCCGACAGGAAGTATGCCGGGGTGTAGCCCCACGCGCAGTTGCCCTTGATGGGCGCAATGTGGTCCTGAATGGCATCCATGAGGTCGTCAATGTTGTAGTGGCCGCCGAAGTACTCGTTCATATAGTCGGCGATCAGCTCAATCGGCAGGTTGCCGGGGATGCGGCCCATGCCCATCAGGCTGCCGTCCACAGCCAGGTCGCGGCGCAGATGCTTGTCGAGAAATTCCTGCGCCAGGCAGAAGCTCAGCGCCATGTTCTCATGCAGGTGCAGCGCCAGGCGGATGTCCGGGGCCAAATTATGGTCAGCCATACTGACGATGCGCTCCAGATCGCGGCGGCGCATGCTGCCGAAGGTATCCACAATGGAGAACTGCCACGGATGAATTTCGTTGACCTGCTCAAAGATCCAGAGCAGGTCCTTGTCGCTGTAGCCCATGATGTTGATGGGGTTGATGGAGACCTTATAGCCCAATTCTTTGATGCGGCGGGCAAAGTCCATGCCGTCCTTAATGTCGTAATCATGGGCGGTGATACGGATGATTTCAATGCCGTGGCCGTCGTAGGGGGACAGCTTGGCAATGTCGTAGTTGGAGCGCATCGCCATGCCGGAGTACATCGTGTGCCCGCGCTGGCCCTCGTCGGGCAGCAGGCGGTTCAGCTCCTCAATCGTGTTGCAGACCGTCACGTCGGGGTCGTAGCCGTCCACATTGCGCAAAAAGCCGACCTCGACGACGTCCACGCCCGCGCGGGTCAGCGTCTGGATGATGCGGCGCGCCGAGCCGAAGCCCCACTGCCAGTCGTTCACATAGCCGCCGTCGCGCAGGGTGCAGTCCAGCAGTTTAATATCAGCCATGCTGCTTCTCCTTCAAAATTTCATTTACCAGCGCCAGATCCTTCGGCGTGTCCACGCTGACCGTCTTGTACGGGCTGACGATGGCGTGTACCTTGTGGCCATTCTCGATAAAGCGCATCATGTCGTTTTCCTCGGCCTTTTCAAGGATGGATTTCGGCGTATCATGGTAGAATTTCAGTGCCTGCTTGCTGTACAGCTGAATGCCGGTGACCTTCTCGTACTCGAAATCCAGCGTGCCCTTCGGGTAGGGGATGGGGCTGCGGGAGATCAGCAGGATCTCCCGTGCGGCGTTCGTCACGACCTTTTGGTTCGAGAAGTCGATGACGTCGGCGGGGTGCTCCATAACGTTCGTCAGCACTGCGACGTAATAGGGGTCATCGGGCAGCGTGTCAGGCAGGATCAGGTCGAACGCCGCGGGGTTGACGAGCGGCTCGTCGCCCATGAGCTGCAGGTAGAGGTCGGCGTCCTCGACGGTGCTGACCTCCCAGATGCGCCCGGTGGGGGTGTCGTGGTCGGGGCTGGTCATAATATACCGCATATCGTAGGTTTTGCAGGCGTCGGCAATGCGCTCGTCGTCGGTGGCGATGAGCACATCGTCCAGCTTCGGGCAGGCCCTGGCGGCCTTGTAGACCCAGTAGATCATCGGTTTGCCCAGCACATCGGCCAGCGGCTTGCCCGGCATCCGGGTACTGGCGTAGCGCGCCGGGATCACAGCGATTGTTTTCATGAGTGTACCTCGCTTACACGGCGGCCTGAACAGCCGCCTCTATCGTTTGGCATACGCCGTCAAAGCGGCGGTCTATGTCCAAATTGGTGAACCGCAGAACCCTGATATGGTTCTGTGCGAAAAACTCTGTGCGCAGACTGTCGGTCTGCTGTTGCTCGGGCGTGTAATGCTGTGCCCCGTCCAGCTCGATGACAAGCCTTGTTTTTGCGCAGTAGAAATCAGCGATATAGCCGCCGATGGGCTTTTGGCGCTGGAAGCGCGGGGTGAAGGTGCGGAGGAAGCAATACCACAATTTACGCTCCCATGGGGTCATATCTCTGCGAAGCTGCTTTGCCAGCGGTACGTTTTTTCGATTGTAGTAAAGCATTGCACATATCCTTTCACGGGTGCCTTTGGGAAGGTTCTCTCCCTCCGGCGCTCCGCGCCACCTCCCTCACAGAGGGAGGCAAGGCGCCTTAGCCCCCTCTGCGAGGGGGGGCTCCGCCCGCAGGCGGTGGGGGAGAGAACCTCCCGGCCGGATGCCGTTTTCCCCGCGCATCAGACCAGTTTCCTCGCCTCCTCCAGCGTCAGCAGGATCTTCTCATCCGCCGCGGTGAAGCCGCGCAGGACGAAGCTCTGCACGGTGACGGCACGGGCGAAATGGAAGGGGAGGCAGAAGTTCAGCACCTCGCTGGGCATCGTGCGCTCCAAAATGACTGCATCGGGGAACAGGGCGGCGTAATCCGTCGTGTCCCGCGGGTGGGTCTTGATAAAGAGCGGCCCAACGGCGTATTTTTCCGCCACCGCTTTAAACATCGCGTCCTGCTCCGCTTGGGTCATCAGCCCGTCGGCCACAAAGCTGCGGGGCAGCAAAAGCGTCGCGCCGTCTGCCTTCTCGGGCAGGGGCTGCGTCAAAAATACGCGGCGCACCATCGCTTTTTCGTCGTCGGTCAGGCTCTCTAACAGTTTGGCCTTGCTGTCCGTCACCATGCGGTCCGCCGAAAACAGCGTACACCGCGCGGCGTCCTCACTCTCGACGCGGACGCACCACGGGCTGTCGCCCCAGTACAGGTAGCCTTTTCCGCGCTGCTTCGCGGCAAAATCCGCCGCGGCGCGCTGGTCGGTCACAAGATGCTGGTCAGGGCCGAGCGTGCTGCCGAACGTGTCCTCGCACAAAATATATCCGGCGCGGCAATCCTGCAAATAGCGGCCCAGCACACTCCAATCGTTGTGGATATAGACATTTTCAAACGCTGCACGGTTTAATTTCCAGCCGCACAGCTTCTCAAAGGCGCGGGCCGCGCGCCGGTGGGCAAACAGCCCCGTCACGGTCCCGGGCCAGCGCGTCTCGTCCACAAGGACAGTCTTGACCACGCCCGTCGCGTCCAGACGTGCCGCCAGCGCGGCGGTGTCGGGCACGGAGGCCGACAGCACCATCGTGTGGGGCTTGCCGGTGCAGCGCCCGGCCCGCAGCAGATCGACCAAGACCTGATACGCGGTGTGGCAGATGTACAAATTCGGTTTCATGCGTTACTCCTGCACGAGCTTGACGGGCGGGAAGTGGATGCAGCCCCAGCCGGACGCCCACTCTGGCATCGTCAGGTCGCTGTTCGTCACCTCAAAGGCGAACTCGGTCACGGGCTTGTCCAGGCAGACCGCGTGGGCCAGCGCGCCGTCAAAAATGTCGAGATAGAAGAAATACTGTCCCTCGCCCAGCAGACTCGGGTCAAATTCAAACACAGAGGTGTAGATTTTGCCCGGCTCGGCGGGGCCGAGGTCGACGGGATGGGTGATGCCGACGGGCGTCGAATCCCGCGCGTGGAGGTTCATCTTCATGTGGATGCCCGCGAACGGCTCCGAAACGCGCCAGGTGATTTTCACCCGCATCTTTTCGGTATCGGCAAACACGCTCGACTCCTTGCCGACGAAATCCAGCGTTTCCAGCCGGAACCGCTTGCCCGCGCTGCCCGTCATGCGGGCGACGTCGGCCAGGTCGTAGTGGACAACGTTGACGTCGGTGGTGTCCATGTAGACCGCGATGGCCTGCTCCACGTCGCCGTCAAAGATGACCCTGCCCTTGTCCAGCACGACGCAGCGGGTGCAAAGCTGACGAATGGTCGACATATTATGGCTGACATACAGCACCGTGCGCCCGTCCTGATTGGCGACGTCGCTCATTTTTCCTAAGCATTTCTGCTGGAATTTCATATCACCGACGGCCAGAACTTCATCCATGACCATGATCTCGCTGTCGAGATGCGCGGCCACGGCGAAGGCCAGCTTGACGAACATGCCGCTGGAATAGCGCTTGACGGGTGTGTCGATGAAGTCGCCGCACTCGGAAAATTCAATGATCTGCGGCAGCTTTGCGTCGATCTCGGCGCGGGTCATGCCCAGAATCGCGCCGTTCATATAAATGTTCTCGCGGCCCGTCATCTCGTTGTTGAAGCCGGTGCCGACCTCGAGCATCGAGGCCACGCGGCCACGGATCTTGATTTCGCCCTCGGTGGGGGCGGTGATGCGGGAGAGCAGCTTGAGCAGCGTGGATTTTCCTGCGCCGTTGCGGCCAATGATGCCCAGTGCCTCACCCTGATAGACGGTCAGGTCAACGCCGTTCAGCGCCATAAACGTCTGGCCGAACAGCCGCTGGTCGGTGCCGATGACGGTGTTCGGGTCCTCCTTGCCGCGCACACGGGCCCACCAGCTTTGCAGGTCGTGGGTCAGCGTGCCGCCGCCGATCTGGCCGAGCTTGTATTGCTTTTTCAGCCCCGTGACCTCGATGACAGGGCGTTTTTCATTTGCTGACATAGTTACGCGCCCCTTTCTTACACGGTATCCATGAAGGTCTTTTCAATGCGGCTGAACAGCACAACGCCCAAAACCAGCGCCGCAGCGGTGAAAATCAGGCTGTACACGATGCCGAATGTCGTGACCGTGCCGGTGCCCAAGGTAGCCATGCGGAAAATCTCAATCGGCGACGTCATGGGGTTGAGCTGGACGAGCACCCGCAGGCGCGGGGAGTTATCCAGCATCGACAGCGGATAGACGACGGGGGAGGCGTACATCCAGAGCTGCACGCCGAAGCCGACGGCAATCGCCAGATCGCGGTACTTCGTCGTTAAGGACGACACGATGATGCCGACGCCGAGACCCAGCAGCATGACCTCCAGCACGACGAACGGCACAGCCAGCACCCACAGCGTAAAGGTGACGCCGCTGCCCGTGGCAAAGAAGTACACCCAGAAGATCAGGTACATGACCGCTTGAATGCCGAAGTTGATTAGGCTTGTCAGCACCTGGCTGACCGGCATCGTCAGGCGCGGGAAGTACACCTTGCCAAAAATCTGTGAGTTTGTCACAAACGTATTGGCTGTATTGTTGACGCAGTTGGCAAAGAAGGTCCACACCGTATTGCCGGCCATGTAGAACAAAAAGCCGGGCACGCCGTCGGTGGGCATGTTGGCCAT
>PPYE01644047.1_pt1 | contig 17641 bp, 10 predicted proteins | sample 1559881 | NCBI WGS metagenome assembly PPYE01 (sample SAMN08240022, study PRJNA423297) | Human gut metagenome, whole genome shotgun sequencing project. | reverse complement strand
CTGGGTTCCACAGTTGTGTTTGTTCCTGCCCAATGACAGTACGTTGATTAAGGGGCTAAAAGCGCATATGTCGCGAAGTAGTGGGGAATTTATTGATGCGACGACAGTTAACACGCCGGTGATCGTGCCCAGGTATAAAGACCCCGCCAGGCTACTTTCATGCGCCCTGGATCCCGCCTGGCACACAACGGATTATACACTGACTGATAAAGACGCTCTTGTTAAGTCCAGAGTAGCGCCATTGAAAGGTCGGACACTGTTAAAAAGTTTACTGGCCCTGGACTCACTGGGAACAGGTGCCGTTTCTTTTTCGTTTGGGCAACCCCAGGGAAAGTGCATTGATTTCCCGGTAATGCAGCCACTGCAATGCACTTTTGTTGTTGATCAAATTGCAGTGGAACGACGGGTAACACTGGCAACCACTGCATTTTCGTTGTTGTAAAACTGCAGCGCTCGCCTGTGATTCTGCTGGCACTGATGCACTTTAAAATTCCAACTGTTCCGATTTTAACGTAACCGTCTGTTTTCTGCAGGGTGCAGCGAGTGAGGGAAGGCGTCAGCCTGAACAGGGGGAAAGATTTGCGACCGGAGTGGAGCAAATCATGGGCGGAGCCCGTCCTCGCGACTGGGGTTTTGACTTTCAAATTGCTCAGTGTTGAGTTTGGTTAATGTAATGATATGAGGATGCTGAGAGGGGACCGTGAGTACTGAAAAGGATTATCCAGTGAAGATCCCGAGATGGGTTTATGATCGTATTACTGAAATAACGGGCTGTGTAGTAGGGGATACGCAATGGGCGGTCACCCGGCGACAGACATTGCGCCAGTTCCTGGTCTACATATGGCTGGAGGCAGACGATGATGGGTGGACTATATGCACTGTCCAAGTTGGGCGGGGGCGCATGAGTATACAGTTTGTGAAGGAATTGCGTAGCCGTGAGCCGGATCACTATTACCGCGCAGGTATATGCAGCCTTAACCATCTCTACAATGGCAAAATTGAGGGAGAATATGTTACTTACGACCATCATTATCGTCTGACGTTTGGAGGGCGGTATTACGATCAAGCTTTCCAGAATCTGCCCAATGAGTTGAAATCTAAATTTCGTAGCGGATTACTCAACTATGATATCGAAGCCTGTAATTTGGCCTGTCTGAACCATCTGTTCAGGGAATATGGTGTTGATTACTGCGTAGACACTTCTATCTATGCGGGGATGATGGAACATACAGGGCTGTCCCGGAAGCAGTGCAAACAGATGGTCCATACCACCACCTACAGAATTGGTCGCGTGACTATTGGTATTAATGATGGCCTTGGGGCAAAAGTGTATGAATGGTGCGGTAACAGCAAAAAAAAGGCGCTAAAGATTTTGCGTTGGTGGAACCGTTATGTCAGCCCTTTGAAATCCGCGCTTGAGTCATTGCTGGAACGTGTTCATGAAGTACACCGAGAAAACTGTTCATCGCCGCGTAACTATCACAGGTACGCTAATGAAGTCGGATTAATACTGGATCTGGATAGTGAGGTGTATCAGCGTGAAAAGACTCACCATCAGCAATATGCGCGGAATAAGGCACTCTTGGCGTTTATGATCTGTGGTGTGGAGCAGGCGTATATCCGTGAGGTAGTCAGTCTGAACCCTGGTCGTGTCTGCATGCTCGATCACGATGGAGTAGTGGCAACGGGCGCTCTTTCACTGCCGGACTGGCGGGGTTTCACGATGAAGGTGAAGGACTAGCTTACTTTCTTGAATTTAACTATCTGCGATCTCTGATAAGGGCGTATTACGTTGTGGCGTATGCGCATTGGAGCACGATGTGCATATCCAGCAAGTGATCCACGTCCGCTTTGAGCGCAGGCTGTGTGAAAACTCATAGCTTTGAGTAGCCAAAAAATATTTCTCATCTGTGTTTTGAGAATGCTGTTTAAGTTGACGAGTTAATCTGTGATTTTATTCGGGTGTTTCAGAGATTTTTATTGCGGGAAAGAGCCTAATATTTGTTTCTGGAGGATAAAACGGCCGGAACCGTTAGCCGTATTGTTCCTGAAGCTGAAATATCAATCCTGTAGTACCCCATATCGATATCATCCTTTTCAGGTTATAAGCCAATATATGTAGACTTATTTCCGTACTGACATTTTTAAATTTCCGCATCAGGAAGTGCGTTGCACCCATCCACATTTTAATTGTCCCAAACGGATGTTCTACCGTTTGCTTTCGCATGACTACCGCCTGAGGAAATGACTCAAGCCTCGCATGCATTTCTTCCATTTCAGCTTCATGAACCCAACGCCGTATACGCCTTGGATCGCGTTTCGATGTAGTGCACCTGGAGCGCTGGCTGCAATCGCGACAGGCAATATTGTTAAAGTATAAATGTTGCTCCAGTCCGTCCTCTATTGAGATAAATCGATTCTGAAGCTCATTGCCCATTGGGCATACATAAACATCTTTTTCCCTGTTATATCTGAATATTGAGCGATTATAGAGCCCCTTACGTTCAGCACCAGAGGTATCTCCTTTTGGCACTAACGCCACGGCTCCGCTATCCAGAACTGTTTTAATATCGCTGCGACTGTAATACCCTTTGTCGGCAAGTACTGTTATGTCCTTCCGGCCAACAGCTTTCTGAGCCAGTGTTGCTACTGAACCAAGTTGCCCATTATCTGTTGTGTTGGTAACTTTATGCGCAACAATCAAGTGGTTCTTCGTATCCACAGCTGTCTGAACGTTGTAGCAAACTTGCCGATTCATATTATTTGTTTTCATCAACCGGGAGTCAGGGTCGGTTAAAGAGAGTTGTTTATCTGGCTGTTGTGCGACTGCTTGTTGGATCTCCTGAAGCTCACGTAAACGCTTTTTTAGCCAGGCCAGTTTAGTGGCAGTTAACTTTGTGTTTGCATCTGGCTCAGTATTCTTGTCGGCTTCATCCAGCTTGTTTAAATAATAAGTAATACTTTGCTCAACGCGCTCAATATGGTCTTTGGCTTTCTGAGATGTGAAGTTGTTGGGTTTGCTGTTTACTGCTTTAAATTTGCTGCCGTCGATGGCAACAACGACATCAGTGAACATTTGCATTTGCCGGCACAGGCCAATAAAGGCCCTACAGGCATTCCTGATACCTTCACCGTTATCTTTTCTGAAGTCTGCAATGGTTTTAAAATCAGGCGTTAATCGTTCAAGTAACCACATCAGTTCAACGTTCCGATGGGCCTCTTTTTCCAGTCTGCGGGAGGACTGAATTCGGTTGAGATATCCGTAAATGTACAACTTCAGTAGGGTTGCAGGGTGATATCCGGGTCGTCCGGTTCGCTTTGCATCAACTCTTCTGAAACCAAGAGAATCGAGCTTTAGTCCATCAACAAAGATATCAACGACTCTGACGGGGTTATCTTCAGTGACAAAATCATCCAGTGCATCAGGGAGTAATGTCACCTGGTGCCTGCCTTGTCCTTGAATGTGATTGGCCATGTCGGTATCCGCAGTATTCATTCGTATATTTCTAATTTTAATGAAAAAGTCAGTTCGTCGCATGGGTTTATCAAGAATGGTTGATCATATGAAACCATCGCTTAGACCAAGAAGTGATCAGGAGTTTTCACACAGCCTGAGCGAGGAACGGAAGTTCGTTTTCAGGTAACATACTCCCTCTGAAAGAGAATGGGGCGTCTAAGCGGGATACTTATTACGATTCTTGCCGTATTCACAGTAAGCACACTGTTTGGCGTATTTTTATTCGAATAGCAAACACTAATAAAAGGAATTCTCATGAACAACATTCCCTCTATGCCGCAGTTAGGGATTTATGTCTCAAAAATCGATCCCACCCTTCGCATCACTGTAACCGACGTTGATATTGTTGATGACGATGATGAGTCTCCTGATGATGAATTGTTTTATTTAGTCCGCTGGATCGAGGGGGAAGATGAAAGTGATATGTCGGCGATGGAATTTGAGCTAGGCCCAGTAGAGTGGCATGCTTTTGTTGAGTCTGAGCAATTAGTGTTTGAGCGCGATCCATACATGGATTCAGCCCCCGTAAATTCAAACCTTGCGAAAATCCGGGATTTACTCATGAAGACTAAACAGAATGATCGTTCGTAAGCCCCCATCAGGAAAGTGGTTTAGCGAGTGTTATCTATTTAGGGCAAGCGGCAAACGGATTCGCATGCAATTTTCCACCAAAGGTGAAGCACTTTCACATGAACGCTGTATAATAAATAACGTGTTCGACCTTCAGTTTAATACCCGACTTGTACGGGGTTTGTACTTTATGAACCTCAATCTTAATTCAGGAGTAAGATAGTGGACACTTTGTCTATTAAAGGGATTCTTGAAGTTTTCGTTAACAATTGGGTTCCTGGTATCTTCACCTTCTTTTTAGGTATCTGTTACTCAAATATCGTTGAAAAAAAGAAACTTAAGCAGAAGCTAAAGAACGATATTCTTGAGATCTTCATACCGGTCTTTAATGCAGGAAACGAGATCTCATTCGAAATCGCGGAAAATGCCTGCAGGAAGATGAAAGGTACCTTTCAGGCATACAAGAGAATATATCCAGGTATCTTCAACAAAGAGGTAGAGAGTGAACTTGAAGACCTACTTAAAGATGGTTTCCTCATAAATGGTGAAGTTAATCCGCATTACTTTGAACCAGCCAATATTGAGAATCTGATTAAAAAATTATAGTTTCGTTCAAACCCCGCTCTTTCGGGGTATTTGCATCATGTGTCAATAGCGGCTATTTGATTTGCTTTCAGTTGTTCCACGCAATCGACTATTAGCTACTGCCGCTTTTGGCACGAAGCGGAGTGGGCTTAAGGCCTGCTGTGAGCGAAAAGCGGACATTGGCCTTATAGGATACCTGAACCGTTCACTGAGAATTCTCTAAAAGTGAATGGATTAGTTAAGCGGATACTTACAAAGGGCCAGCCAGTTCCACACAACGCGGTTTTGACTGAGTACGGCAAGTGCGGATGCCGTGCAGGTTTCTAGGATGTTGAAAGCCATACGCTACTCAAGAGCAAGGGGCAGTCCAACTATAGGGCAGGATCGTCTACCGGGGTGGGGTCAGTCCAAAAATGACTCTGAGGTGTCTGTTAGACCCGTGTCGATTCATGCAACTATATAGGGCATGCTACTAAAAAAAGTAGGATCTATTTCTCCAGTAGTGAATTGAATATCGTCTGAGTTTGTTTTTGAATGAACACAGCACAACTAAACTTTAAGGTTAATTTTTAGATGAAATCGCATGAAGATGGATTGACCGAACAGGAAAAAGAATGGTTTTACGCCCTAATGCAAGATCGTGCGGATAATGCTAACACTCTGGAAAAACCATCAATGCGTGGTATCCAGCGCAGCGTTGTGGACAAGTATTCCGACCAGGCGCATTTCATCTACGAGCTTTTGCAAAACGCAGATGATGTCAGAGCAACATCGGTGAGCTTCCGCCTTGATCAAGATGGACTTTATTTCATTCATAATGGCTCTATTCACTTTTCCGTATCTGACCCGCACTGTGAAGGTGAAGACGCTGGCAACGGTGCTTTAGGACATATTAATTCAATCACCTCCATCGCTAACTCAAGTAAGACGGAGGCGTCTATAGGTAAGTTCGGTGTAGGATTTAAAGCTGTCTTTCAATACACGCAAACCCCACACATATATGACCCTGGAATTCGTTTTAAGATCGAACGTTTCATCGTGCCGCAGATGCTAAATGCTGACCTTGATTGGCGTAATGCTTCAGATACCGTTTTTTTCTTTCCGTTTGACCATAAAGAAAAAACGCCCCTGGAGAGCTACAACGAAATTTTTGAAAAATTGAAAGCGCTTGAATTTCCTGTCTTATTCCTTTCGACGTTAAAATCGGTATCCTTTACCGTAGGTGAAACTACTGGCAGATATACTAAAAAAATTGTAGAGGAACTGGAGCAAGAAGACATTCTGGCGCAAAAACTGGTGCTGACATTAGAAGTGGGTGACAGTAAGGCTATTCATCAATTACTCCTATTTACACACAATCACGCGAACAGAAATGCCTGCACAATCGGGTATGCAATTGGAGAAGACGGGAAACTCGAGCCTGTTGAACATCCAGCGTTCTGTTTTTTCCCGACCAAAGAAATAACGCATCTGAAATTTATCCTTCACGCGCCATTTCTGTTAACGGATAGTCGTGAAGGTATCAAAGCAGGAGAAAAGCATAACCAGCAACTGATTCAGCAGCTGGCGAAACTTACAGCGGATAGTTTACCCATTATTCGTGATAAAAAACTGCTCGATGATGGCATCTTTGACATTATTCCCTATGACGAAAATCAGTTCAGTGAACTAGACGACCGGAGAAAAATTTCGTTCAAGCCGTTTTATTCTGCTATCAAAACCAAACTCCAGACCGACACGTTGCTCCCCGCCGCCAATGCCAACTACTCACCAAAAAACTGCTCCTATTGGGCAGCAGACAGTGAACTAGTTGAATTATTCTCTGACATGCAACTGGCGCAATTGACGGGTACAGAGAACGCAAGCTGGATTTTTCGTAGTCGTGGCAAGAAAGACGTACAAAATGTTAATAAGGCCCTGGCCGAATACATCGACGGCGGCGATGCTAGGGTATGGTCAATAAGAGAACCTAATCTGATCGTATCAAGTCTTGATCCCGAAGCTACCCTTAAGAAAATTACCGCTGACTTCATCGCCAGTCAGTCAATAGAATGGCTGCACAGACTCTATATATACCTTGCCGGACGCGATTCTTACCAAAAATTTGTGAAAGATAAGCCTATCTTTCTTGACCAGCAAGGTCAGGCAATCCCGGCCTTTGACGCCTGGAATCAACTCATCCTGTTTCTACCAGACGACGATATTGACGGCTACAAGACCGTCAACGCCGAATTGCTGTCCGACGAGAGCACTCGTGAGTTTATTGAAAAATTTGGAATCAAGAAGCCAAGCCTGCGTGATGAGATCTACAACAAGATCCTCCCGGCCTATAACAGCACCAGCAGCCCTGTTAACGCAGACACCCATTTCGGCCGATTCTTCCGTTACTTCAAAGAGTGTAAAAACGAAGACGTTTCAGAATTTATTAAGCTTATTAAGGATAAAGCTTTTCTTCTCTACACAACGGCTGGGAAAAATGAGTTTTCTCATGGCAAAGCCGATGACATCTATATGCCGACCGAGGATTTGCAAACCTGGTTCACGACCAAGCCAGAAACACCATTTCTGTTTTTGGACAAATACCACGAGATGTTTAGCGAAAAAGAATATCCTGCACTCAAGGACTTTTTCAAAAAACTGGGAATTGCGGATCGCCCTAAAATAATCACCGAAGAGCGCTATATTGAGTGGCAAGAGCGGCGCGATCGACACTTATCCTTAGAGGGACATTCGCACAAGCTGTATGAAAAAAACCTTGATGGCTGTCAGCAGATCATGGCAAATATTGACTTGCCACGGTCACTCCTGCTGTGGAAATTACTTCCACAATTCATTCACCAGCTTAGCGGCAAGCATGTATGGTTTTATTATACAAATCGAAGCGAGTCTTACGAATCCGCAGAGCAAGAAAAATTGCGTACAACCCGTTGGATCCTTGATAAGGATGGAGCATGGGTTTCAGCCAAAGAGATCACGATTCAAACGCTTGCAGAGCAATACGACATAGTCAGTGCAGAAGCAAAGATGCTCATCAACTTTTTGCACATTCGCGATGAGACACATTTAAGCCCCGAGGAAGCCAGAAAAATTAGACTGGCGGATGCAATTGAACACTCCGGTTTGTCAGAGGACGAAATCCGCATAGCGATTGAAGATGCTAAGCGAAAAAAGCAAGATTCATCCCAACCCATCGTGGAGCCCGTTGACAAAGATCAGCCAGCGGCCGACTCACCATTCATCCGTGATATTGCTCGACGCCGTCCATCCATCCAGGACACCCACTCGGATGGCCCGCAGAAAGACGATTCTGCGGCAGCAGATCGTCAAAGCGACGAAAGCATCGACACAGACGATTACACGCCAAAAACGGTTGACTACGGCAAAAAAATTGACTTGGCCAAAGACCGTTATGCCAGTGAAATTGACTGTCTGGAGCATGAGCAGACGTTATATGACAAGGCCAACGAATTACCTCGTTACAGTTATGGCTGGTTTCTGGCTTTGCTGGAACTTGAGTGCTTAGCAACCAGAACAAAGAATGCTGACAGTAAGACTATTTCTATTGGCTTTGGCAAGGTGGAGCACGATGAACAATCATCCAGAACCATCGTACTGAAAGAACCCAGTCGCTTCATTCCGCAATCTATTGAAGAACTTTCCGGCATACGTGTGGATCTCGATTTTGGTAATGGGCGTACAGGAAAGTTACATATTGAGTCGTTTACGGCCAGAGAATTTTCATTACTTGGTAAACTGGAATCTGCCGATGATTTACAAGGGATGGCACTGGAAGAGGTGGTGGAAGCACGTATTGAAGTCCAGAATCCATCGTTCCTGCAGCAGGTGTTGCTGGAACGATTCCAGGAATTGAGATTAGGCGAAACGTTTGCGATGAAAGCGGGCCTGACGTCTGACATTGATTTTGTGTTTGGTCCACCAGGAACAGGTAAGACGACTCATCTCGCAGAAAAAGTACTGATACCAAGAATGAAGGGTAGTGGGAAGGAAAACGTGCTTGTCCTAGCGCCAACCAACAAGGCTGCAGATGTGTTGACGACCCGCGTCATGGAGGCGATGGTTGGGGATACCTCATATCAGGAGTGGTTGGTGCGTTTCGGATCATCTGTTGATGTGCGTATTGAAAACGCTGGAGTATGGCGGGACAGAACATTCAACATCGGCGCATTGGATCGCTCTATAACGATCACCACCATTGCTCGCTTCGCCTATGATGGATTTACTGGTGAGTATGGTAAGAAACTTTATGAAATGGAGTGGGATACCGTCGTCATTGACGAAGCGTCAATGATTTCGTTAGCCAATATCATCTATCCACTTTACCGCATACACCCACGAAAGTTCATTATCGCTGGAGATCCTTTCCAGATCGGGCCGATTGTTGCTGTAGAAGAATGGAAAGATGAGAACATTTACACGTTGGTCGGTCTCAATAAGCGAGGTTCTTTTGCGCAGCCGTCGACAGAGCCTCATGATTACCCGATAGTCAATCTGGAAACACAGTACCGTAGTATTCCTGCAATTGGTGAAGTTTATAGCCGTTTCACTTATGACGGGATCTTGCAACATCACCGTACGGCAGAATCTCCCTGTTCGTTTAGTTTCTGCGAATTCGATGCTATGCCGATAAATCTCATCAAATTTCCGGTCAGTAAATATGAAAGTATTTACCGGGCAAAACGAATGGAAAGCGGAACACCTTATCAGACTTATTCAGCATTGTTCACTTTCGAGTTTGTTCGCTGGCTGTCAGGGAAGATACAGAGAAAAAATTCAGAGATAATCCGTATAGGAGTTATCGCTCCTTATCGCGCTCAAGCTAATCTACTGAGCAAGTTGAATGATTCATGGCTTACCAAACCTGATACTGTAAATGTTCAGGTCGGTACGATACACGGCTTCCAAGGGGATGAATGCAATATTATTATTGCGGTGCTTAATCCGCCGCCAAACATTTCAAGTGACTCCCGGATGTTCCTGAATAAACAGAATATTCTTAATGTAGCGATCAGTCGCGCACGCGATAACTTGTTCATTGTTATGCCTGATGCTGAAACAGAGAATATTGGAAATTTACGCAAAGTTACTGAGATTGAGAGGCTGGTGAAAGCAAGTGATGCGTACTACGAATATGGATCGAATGAAATTGAGAAGATGATTTGGGGCAATGCAAGATATCTTGAAGAGAATATATTCTCGACTGGCCATCAGATGGTGAACGTTTATCGGAAGCCTGAACGTTACTACGAGGTACGTAGTGATGATTCTGCGATTGATATTCAGATTCATGAAAAACAAAGCGGAAGTAAGTCACAGATACCTTGATCTGGAAACGTAGCAACCTCACCCGATAATATGATGTTTACCGGGTGAGGAATTACTATTTCTGACCTTCTAAATAGAGCTGACTCCTAATCATTGACTGAGATTGTATCTTATCTATCCTTTTTTCTTACTGCTTTTTGTCCGCTCATGGCAGGGAGCAGACAGGCTTGCTGGACTAGAAGGTCTGCTTTGAGCGAGAAGCGGAAGTTCGCTTCTTGATGTATTAGTAAATACTACCATGCTAAGATCGGCGAGGATCTGGCCATCCGTTGCACTTTCATAGATAAGATATATACCATTGCGGTATATAATATAGCATATAAGATCTGCAAAGTATTAGTTCACGGCTCAATCTATTTTTTTGAAGACAAAAGTAAATTATAAAATATTTAACTTTGATTAAATGCTTCGCGTGGCTTACAGTTCACAAAAAATTAAGTAAATCCTTCTGTTTTGTATGTTACAATTCGTCGGTAAATGTTGTACATTGCTACAATAATCTTAAGGTAAATGTCCTGCCGATAAGGAGGTATAGCTCTACCTAAATCATCTATTAATTCATCCATCTCTACTGTGTAATCGCCATAATAACTAATACCATCCATGTGTGGATTAACGTTAACCGTGTCCGTGTGGATCGAAAAATACATTTCATTCAACGAGTTTGGACTAAAGTTAAATGTCATATTAAAGGACTCAATTGTTTCATCAAACTCGTGAGATAATACTACATAATCAATTAATTCCTTTACTGGCAAGCATATTAATCCTATGTAAGAATCATTTCTATATTTGATGGGATTGAATGAATCTTTAAAAAAGATATCTATTCTACGATCTTTTACGATTATATTTAAAGGCCCAACACCGCGCAAAGTGAAGCATTTATCATTTGAGTCCCTATATAAACTGAAATATTCAATATCACGAATACCTGAAAAAAGTTCACGATGGCGATTTACATTTTCCGTAAAGACATCCTGAGATACATCATATCTCGCTTTGCCTACTTTACTCAGCGCATACTGTTCAGCTGTAAGCTTCCATTTACGAAGAAGCTCTACAGAGAAGCGGTCTGGATCTACATCAATTTCTTTTGCATGGATAGAGCAAAGCCAAATACCGTTGTCAAAAGAGCATCTTTGATCTTTTTGCATTTCCTTGTTGTAGCGGGGGCCACCTTCAGATGCGGCTTCAATATGGCATGCCTGTCCAACATTAACTCGCTTTGTAGGATCTGTATGGGGCCCAACAGTCACAACTCTGCAATCGGGATTGGAGCAAAGCCATGCTACGCGTTCGGCCAACCTCTGTTTAATTTTGTTTGAGAAATCGTCCCTCACTGCCAATCCCTATTTGAATTACTATTACGCGTTGGCCAACACTTTATCATAATTGCAAAACTGTAGTCAGGGTAACCAGCTCAACCCATTTATTATTATCTGTCTCCTTCAGCAAGGTCCGCTCCTGGCACGAAGCGGACATACATTGCAAAGCAGCCCACGAGCGAGCATCGGCTTCTTCCATAGCCGCTTTTACTCTTAGAAAGGTCTGCCTTGCGGTGTCGAATTCTCGGGCGAGCGTGCTGATGCTTTTCCCTTCACCAGGGCACTGGAACACCGCTTTCTTTTGTATGGGCTATATATTGATCATTATAGTATGCCTTTGCCGTGCTTTCACTATTGCCAGCTTAACAAAAAAGCCATCACAAGCGCCGTACATACGCTCTATAAAATAACTGCTCCGGCGCTGCGGTACCAAGGGCGAATCCCGGAGTGCTTTACCCAAAAATGAAACGGTGCTTATATGTACTGGCTTCAGCTTAAATAATTAATCGGGCCTGCAATATACGGGGCCTGCTCAGTGTCTTTGCCGTAAAGGATTAGGTATGGAAATTGAAATTAACTGCTGTAATAACATCGATAAAGCAAATATAACTCTGGCAGTAAAAAAATTAAATATTAAATTTGCGCCTAACGGCACCGGAAAAAGCACCATTTCCCGCGCGATTCAGTGTACGGTAAACGGGGATGAACAAGGTCTCAGCGACCTGCTTCCGTTTAGATACCGTGGTTCTAATCCCGATGCAGTACAGCCTAGGGTAACTGGTGTCGATGGCCTGCAAAACGTCATGTGCTTTAATGAAAAATATGTCGATCAATTCACTTTTCAACCAGACGAGTTAGTAAGTAATAGTTTTGACATCTTCATCAAAAGTGAAGCGTATCATGAGACAGAACGCGAAATCGAAGCCATGGTCGTGGCCATACGGCAGCAGTTTGCTGATAACGTCGGGCTTGAAGAATTCATCACGCACCTGGGGGAACTCAGCGCCGCATTTAAGCTGAGTAGTACCGGGATTGCAAAAACGTCTACCGGTATGAAAGGCTTATCAGCCGGCAACAAGCTTCAGCACATTCCCGACGGTTTGGAATCTTATAAGCCGTACATCCAAAGTAAAAGCAGCGTAGAGTGGATCGAGTGGCAGACCCGGGGGTATGAGAAATTCTCCGCGCTATCCGACGGCTGCTGTCCGTTCTGTACTGGCGACTCCCGTGAAAAGGCCGAGCAGATTAGCCGCGTCAGCGCGGAGTATGATAAGGCTGTCATTAAAAACCTGATCGGCCTGATCGGCGTGCTAGATAAACTCGGCGAATATTTTTCAGAGTCTGCCCGTGCCCGCCTCACTGATATTACAACCCTAAAAAGTGGGCTGGAAAAACAGCACGAAGAATATCTCGTGACAGTGAAGAAGCAGACAGACAGCCTGATAAATATGCTGAATACCCTTAAGACTCTTAACGGCTTTACATTCAGCGCTTCAACCAACGTCAAGGCTGCACTGGAAGCCTGTCGCCTAGACGTGAAGTTTTTCCCGGAGCTGCAGTCGGATAAAACGGCCCGCACCGTAGCCAGTCTCAATACCTCTTTAGACGATCTGACGACGCAGGCCGGACGCCTGCAGGGTCAAATAAATAAGCAGCGTCAGGGCATGCAGAAGCTGATCCTCAAGCATAAAACCGATATCAATACCTTTCTGGCTTACGCTGGCTATCGTTATCAGGTGGATATCACGGGGGAAGGCGATAAATGTCGGCTGAAACTGCGCCACGAAGACTTTGAAGGCTACGTCAGCGGCGGCAGCCAGCATCTCAGCTACGGTGAACGCAACGCCTTTGCCATCGTTCTGTTTATGTATGAATGCCTAGCCAAGAAGCCAGGCCTGATCATTCTTGACGACCCGATTTCATCGTTTGATAAGAACAAGAAATTTGCCATCCTGGAGATGCTGTTTCGCCGCAATACCGGTGAGTGCCTGAAAAATGAAACGGTACTGATGCTGACTCACGATGTTGAGCCTATTATTGATACGCTGAAGTCCGTCAGGAAGCTGTTCAGTAATCTGGTTACGGCCTCACACTTGCGCTACTGCGCAGGCTGCATCACCGAGCAGCTCATCGGTGAAAGTGATATCCGCACTTTTGCTCAGATCTGCCAGTCTGTCACTGACTCTGATAGTGAAGACATCATCAAGTTGATCTATCTTCGCCGACATTATGAAATTATGGACGACCTCGGTGATGCCTATCAGGTGCTGTCAAACCTTTTTCATCACCGTGAAACGCCCATCGACACCCGTGAACCCGTTGTGCAGGGAGTGGGACATCCTGAAATGTCCGCAGAAAAAGTTGCCAGCGGCTGCCAGGCAATCGCCGATCGCATTCCCGGCTTTGACTACCAGGCCACTTTCGTTCAGCTCACCGACCCGGATCGTATACGTGCGCTTTATCTGCTCTGCCGTAATGGCTACGAGAAACTGCAGGTGTTCAGGTTGCTTCAGACCGGAGTCGAAGGCCTCGCGGCTGGGCCTGACATTCAGAGTGCTGACTGTACCAAGGCAGCGCCACCTCAAGGGAGCAGGAAGGCGACAGGAGACATGATCTTGCACGGTAATCGGATACATTACGATAATCAAATCCATCACATGGAGATAAACAATGAACCATCCTGAAATTCACGTCAAAGACTGGATTGATGTTGGCAATCGTGAGTGTGTGGTGCAACGACTTCTTCCTCCAGGGTCTCCCGTCGGCGCCTGTATTGTTGTTCTGAATAAAACCAAACCGACCACCCGGATCGCTGGTTGGAACGGCGAAAAGTGGTACTTCATGCCCAGCCATGACTTTGGTGGCTATGCAGATGAGTATGATCCCTGTGTACGTGAACTGAATCGGGGCCGTCGCTGACCCCACGAGGTAATGTAGTACAACTGCGTTTAGGCCAGACCACACGTCACAACACAAGGGCTGCATTCTGATGTTGACCATAACGCATTGTGATGTAGCAATGTCCGCTTCTGGCACATTGCGGAAGGGCTAACGGCCCGGAGTAAGTGAGTAACGGATGTATGCAAGCACTCTTACTGCTGACAATGATCGCATCCAAGATAAGATAGGTGGTGTCACTCAATCTATCCAAGGTACAGGTTCACCAATATAAGTGTGTGTGCAGCAACGACATGTCACCTTAACGTCATCTCTTGTGATTGAAAGGTTTACCTGTTGCAGAATTCCATTCTCATCAACAAACAGACCTGGGTAAAAACTGCTTGCACCAATGCAGACTAAATCCCTTCGCTGATGCTCATGTAGCGCGACCAACCAGAATACCGGCTCAGTGGTATCAAGACGTCCACATACTTCGCTGAATATTTCATTCCACGGCTTGCCAATCTCTTTGATCAGAAAATAAAACAATGGTGTGTAGTCTCGGCCACGCTTCTGTCTGCTAAGCATTGTCTCACGCTTTACCAGTAGCTCATCTCCGACTTTTTTGCGATTTCGTTCCCACCGATACTCAGCACCCGGATTATTAGAATGGTGCCGCGTCGTCGTGTTGACGCTGCGATATAGTGTACGGGACTTATTCTGCTGATGAATACGCATAGCTCGATCTCGTACATCCTTTCTTTTGTGGGCCAGTAGCCCCATTCAGACCTTGTGTTGTTGTATAAAAAACGAACAGCCTTAAAGGCTGTCTCATTCTGCTCAAATACCATCCTACTGACAACTACCAAAAGTCGGCTTCTGGCACGCAACGGACAGGCTAAGTGGTCATTGGGTTTGCTTTGAGCGAGTAGCGGACATCAACGCTGCCAACAGCGGCCGAGCGTAGCGAGGTCCTGCGCACGAAGTGCGCGATGCAGTGTTATGCATTTTTTCGTCCGTCAAATGGTATTAACCATTGGCAGCCGGTAACCTCTCTGAATATTGCCATAGTAAGCATTGAGTAGAACAGTACGAACTGTTGAAGTCCGTAATCTCTAAATTCATCCATACGATTCTCAAATGCGGTTTTCAGATAACCAATCCCTTCGACATCCTTCATGGCTGAATTAATCTGCCTTGAAAAGTTAATGATTAGATTAACGTTATCTTCTGATTGGCGTGGTTCCATTGCTTCAATCATTTCAATTAGATTAAAATTTTCAATCATTTCTGGTTCACTACATGCTTGCGAGTATGTGCCTGCCTTTATGTAGGTGTTTCTGTGGTGCCCATCCAATTCTCTGGCGCGTCTAAAGTTAGTGTGATCAATGATTGACCCAGCCCTTTTTAGGTTAACCAAATCGCCAACATCTACGACAGAAGGGGCAGCGTAAAGGACTACGGCATCGTTACCAAATTTAGTTTCTATGTGGGAGAGCAAGGTATGTTGCTGAGTGTACAGGTCATAGCGGAAATACTTCTGATTCCATAAGTGCCACTCAGAACCACTTGACATCGTTATGTATTGCGGACGCTTATACTGAAATAGCAAGTTAACTTTCATGGTCGGTATGTTCTTAACCTCTCGGCCAAGGTAATGCTCCATTTCATGAGCGATTTCCCTTAGTTCAACGCCTGAAAATTGCGGAGAGAGCCAGAATGGATATCCGAGCTTTCGCCACAGAAACCATCCTCTAGAATGAGCAACGGAGTCCAAGCCTAAAACGCCTTCTTGCACCTGGCCAAGGGGGAAATAGATAGATGTTTTTCTATCAAGCTCATTGTTGAAGTAACTTTCGAAAGTCTTTTCTTCGTATCTCGCATCCATTCACACATTCTCTATTATCATTTTGAATAGGCATAACGCTTATTTGGCGGAAAGCTCCATATTTAAACATGGTGTTTTCCGCCTTTGTAAATTTGATGTGTAGAACACTACATCGATTTTTCACAACTAACAATAGGTTGTAGGTACAGCTGGTGGGATTTGCATTTGCTACAAATATGGATTAATCCGTCTAATAAGCGTTGTCTATGCAAAAATGCAGGCAAAATATTTAAACGTCTGCTCCTGGCACAAAGTGGACCCATGAAGAATGAGTTCTATCCTCGTGGTTCACTAAGTGCAGTAAGTTCTACTCGGATCCTGCTACCCATTTGTCCAACATATCAGACCATTCCTGCATCATCACTTTACGCTCATCAAGGTAAGTTGCATGGTTGTATGTGCGACGAACATTGTTGGTATCAGCGTGCGCGAGTTGGGCCTCAATAGCATCAGGCCGATAGCCCATTTCGTTTAAACGCGTACTTCCTGTAGTTCTGGTAGCATGGGGGCTATAAATGCCACTCCAGCCGAAGCTTTTAAGTAGCTGGCGCAGGGAATGTGATGTCATTGGGCCTTTCGGATTATCCCTGCCCGGGAAAAGGTGCTGCCGATGTCCGGTTAATCCTTGTAGCGTTCTAAGAGTTTTGACAGCTTGAGAGGGCAGGGGAATAACGTGTTCTCTTCGGGCTTTCATCCGCGCTGCCGGAATGGTCCACAGGGCGTTATCAAGATCGAATTCTATCCATTCCGCTTCGGTGGTTTCTGCAGGACGCGCCAATGTCCACCACATAAGCCACATGCAATAGTTAACCTGGTACGAGCCACGACTATTGTCAAAACAGCTTAATAACTTTCCGATTTGCTGAGGATTCAGTGCTTGTTTGTGCTGTGTCTTATTGGCCGGCAGAGCCTTGCGCACGGGCCAGACAGGATCACTATCAGCTCTAAGTGTCGCTACTGCCAACTCGAAAACTGATGAAATGGTTCGACGGGCTTCAGCGGCAACTGTCGGTGCTCCTCGTTTGGCTGTTTCCTGAAGAATTTTAAGGATATGGTGTGGAGTGATCTCTCTGACAGGGAGCTTACCGATGGCGGGAAAAACCACACGTTCAAGCATATCCAGTCGGCGCGTTTTGGTGATTTCGGCCCAGTCTTTCATCTGCAACCACTCTTTAGCGATCAGCTCAAAGGTGTTGGATGCGTCGTTGACCTTGCGAATCTTATTTAACTGGCGAGCCTGTGTCGGGCTAACTCCATCCGCGACTTGCTTACGCGCTTGCTCGCATTTCTCGCGAGCTTCGGCAAGTTTGACCGTCGGGTACTCACCTAGCGCAAACATGCTGGATTTACCGTTGAGTTTAAACCGATAGCGCCAGGCCTTTTTGCCATTGGGTTTAACTTCGAGGTAGAGACCGTTGAAATCATTGAGCCGATAGAGTTTTTCTTTCGCTTTAGCAGTGCGGCATTGCGTATCAGTGAGCATAACGGGGCCTTGTTTATTTATTATACCGTTATTGTACTCACTTAAAA
>PPYE01413621.1_pt1 | contig 17648 bp, 8 predicted proteins | sample 1559881 | NCBI WGS metagenome assembly PPYE01 (sample SAMN08240022, study PRJNA423297) | Human gut metagenome, whole genome shotgun sequencing project. | reverse complement strand
ACTTCTTACAGTTGGATACTCCGCCTGAGGAACGCAAGAATGACGGTTTGTATAAGGTGTTCTCTGAGAACTTCCCTATCACCGATACTCGTAATAATTTCGTTCTTGAGTTCTTGGATTACTATATTGACCCTCCACGCTATTCTATTGATGAGTGCTTGGAGAGAGGTCTTACGTATAGTGTACCTTTGAAGGCTAAGATGAAACTTTACTGTACAGACCCAGATCATGAGGATTTCGGTACTTTCATCCAGGATGTATTCTTGGGTACTATTCCTTACATGACAGAGAACGGTACTTTCGTCATCAATGGTGCTGAGCGTGTTGTTGTATCGCAGTTACATCGTTCACCTGGTGTGTTCTTCGGTCAGGGCGTTCATGCCAATGGTACTGTGCTTTATTCTGCGCGTATAATCCCATTCAAGGGTAGTTGGATAGAGTTTGCTACAGATATCAACAATGTGATGTATGCTTACATCGACCGTAAGAAGAAGTTGCCTGTAACGACCTTGCTCCGTGCTATTGGTTATGAGCAGGATAAGGATATTCTTCAGATTTTCGATCTTGCTGAGGAGGTAAAGGTCAATAAGAAAAACATGAAGGCTGCCATCGGTCGTAAGTTGGCAGCTCGTGTATTGAAGAGTTGGAATGAGGACTTCGTTGATGAGGATACCGGCGAGGTGGTTTCTATCGAACGTAATGAGGTGATCATGGAGCGTGAGACAGAACTTACTGCTGAGAATATCGACGAAATCTGTGATAGTGGAGCTTCTACTGTGCTGTTGCATAAGGACGAGGAGGCTGCCAATAAGTACACTATCATCTTCAATACTTTGGCCAAGGATCCAAGTAACTCAGAGAAGGAAGCTGTTACTTATATCTATCGCCAGTTGCGCAATGCTGATCCTGCCGATGATGCAAGTGCTCGTGAGGTGTTCCAGAACCTCTTTTTCTCTGATAAGCGATATGACTTGGGTGAGGTAGGCCGTTATCGTATTAATAAGAAATTAGGTCTCGATACTGATATGGACGTTCGTGTTTTGACAAAGGACGACATTATCGAGATTATCAAATATTTGATTCAGCTGGTTAACTCCAATGCTACAGTTGACGATATTGACCACTTGTCAAATCGTCGTGTACGCACTGTAGGTGAACAGTTGGCTAACCAGTTCTCTATTGGTTTGGCTCGTATGAGCCGTACTATTCGTGAACGTATGAACGTTCGCGACAATGAGGTGTTTACCCCTACCGATTTGATCAACGCAAAGACTATCTCAAGTGTTATCAACTCATTCTTCGGTACCAACCCATTGTCTCAGTTTATGGACCAGACCAACCCTCTGGCAGAGGTTACAAATAAGCGTCGTCTCTCAGCATTGGGTCCTGGCGGTTTGTCACGTGAGCGTGCGGGTTTTGAGGTTCGTGACGTTCACTATACCCATTATGGTCGTCTTTGTCCTATTGAGAGTCCTGAAGGTCCTAACATCGGTTTGATTTCTTCACTCTGTATGTATGCAAAGATTAATGACCTTGGATTTATCATCACTCCTTATCGTAAGGTAACAGACAGTAAGGTGGATATGGACAACAAGGATGTGGTATATCTCACTGCTGAGGATGAGGAGAATAAGATTATCGGTCAGGGAAATGCTCCTTTGACGGAAGAGGGTACATTCATCCGTGATGTTGTAAAATGTCGTCAGGATGCTGATTATCCAGTTGTAGAGCCTTCTGAGGTTGACCTTGTTGATGTGTCTCCCCAGCAGATTGCTTCTGTTTCTGCTGGTCTGATTCCTTTCTTGGAGCATGATGATGGTCACCGTGCGCTGATGGGATGTAACATGATGCGTCAGGCTGTTCCATTGCTTCACAACGATGCTCCTATAGTAGGAACTGGTTTGGAGAAGCAGGTATGTGAGGATTCTCGTACCATGGTTACTGCTGAGGGTGAGGGAGTTATCGAATATGTAGATGCTACTACTATCCGTATCCTTTACGATCGTACAGAGGAAGAGGAATTTGTAAGCTTCGAGCCAGCTTTGAAGGAGTATCGCATTCCAAAGTTCCGCCGTACCAATCAGAATATGACTATCGACCTCCGTCCTATCTGTAATAAGGGACAGCGTGTCAAAAAGGGTGATATCCTGACAGAGGGTTATGCAACCGAGAATGGAGAGTTGGCATTGGGCCGCAACCTGCTTGTAGCTTATATTCCTTGGAAGGGTTACAACTATGAGGATGCTGTCGTTATCTCAGAGCGTATGGTTCGCGAGGATGTGCTTACTTCTGTACACGTAGACGAGTATTCACTTGATGTTCGTGAGACCAAGCGTGGTATGGAGGAGTTTACCAGCGATATTCCTAACGTTAGCGAGGAAGCTACAAAGGATTTGGATGATAATGGTATCGTACGTGTTGGTGCTCGTATTGAGCCAGGTGATATCATGATTGGTAAGATTTCTCCTAAGGGAGAGAGCGATCCTTCACCTGAAGAGAAGTTGCTCCGTGCTATCTTTGGTGACAAGGCAGGCGATGTGAAGGATTCTTCATTGAAGGCTAACCCATCACTAAGTGGTGTTGTTATAGACAAGAAACTCTTCTCTCGTGCTATTAAAACTCGAGAGTCAAAGAAGCAGGACAAGATTATTCTTGCCAAGATTGACGAGGAATACGAGGCAAAGAACGATGACTTGAAAGATATCCTTGTTGACAAGTTGCTCACATTGACCGAGGGTAAGGTTTCTCAGGGTGTGAAGGATTATACTGGTGCTGAAATCATCACCAAGGGCAGCAAGTTTACTACTGCTACGCTGAAGAACCTGGAATATGATGGCGTTCTGTCAAACAACTGGACTGATGACGATCATACCAATGGTTTGATTCAGACTCTGATTATGAACTATATCCGCAAGTACAAGCAGCTTGATGCAGAACTGAAGCGTCGCAAGTTTGCAATTACTATTGGTGATGAACTTCCTTCTGGTATTCTTCAGATGGCTAAGGTTTACATTGCCAAGAAGCGTAAGATTCAGGTAGGTGATAAACTTGCAGGTCGTCATGGTAATAAGGGTATTGTGTCTAAGGTTGTGCGCACAGAGGATATGCCATTTATGGCAGATGGACGTCCCGTTGATATGGTGTTGAACCCATTGGGTGTGCCTTCTCGTATGAACTTGGGTCAGATCTTTGAGTGTATTCTTGGTGCTGCCGGTAAGAAGTTGGGTGTTAAGTTTGCTACTCCTATCTTCGATGGTGCTAAGCTTGATGATCTCTCAGTATGGACAGACAAGGCTGGTTTGCCACGTTTCTGCTCTACATATCTTTACGATGGTGAGACTGGTGAGCAGTTCGACCAGCCTGCTACTGTTGGTATGACTTACTTCTTGAAGTTGGGTCATATGGTAGAGGACAAGATGCACGCTCGTTCTATCGGTCCTTACTCTCTCATCACACAGCAGCCACTTGGTGGTAAAGCCCAGTTTGGTGGTCAGCGATTTGGAGAGATGGAGGTTTGGGCCATCGAGGCATTTGGTGCAAGCCACGTACTGCAGGAGATTCTGACTATCAAGTCGGATGATGTTGTAGGTCGTAGCAAGGCATATGAGGCTATCGTTAAGGGCGACCCAATGCCAACTCCTGGTATTCCTGAGTCTCTCAACGTATTGCTCCATGAGCTTCGTGGTCTTGGTCTGAGCATCAAACTTGATTAATTTTGAGAACCCCTAATTTAGATATAGAAACATGGCTTTCAAAAAAGATACTAAGGTAAAGAATAATTTTACGAAGATTACCATCGGTCTTGCCTCTCCTGAGGAGATCCTGGAAAATTCGTATGGTGAGGTTACAAAGCCCGAAACCATTAATTATCGTACATATAAGCCCGAACGTGACGGACTTTTCTGCGAGCGCATCTTTGGTCCTACCAAGGACTATGAGTGTGCTTGCGGTAAGTATAAGCGTATCCGTTACAAGGGTATCGTCTGTGACCGATGTGGTGTTGAGGTGACCGAGAAGAAGGTCCGTCGTGAACGTTCTGGTCATATTGAACTGGTTGTGCCAGTGGCTCACATCTGGTATTTCCGTTCATTGCCTAACAAAATTGGCTATCTCTTAGGTATGCCTACCAAGAAGCTTGATGCTGTCATCTACTACGAGAAGTATGTTGTAGTACAGCCAGGTGCGCTGGCTGGCAGAAAGGATGCTGATGGTTTGGAATTGAATGGTTCTCATACTCTCGACCTTCTTACAGAGGATGAGTATATCGATATCATCGACAATCAGTTGAGCCCAGATAACGACCGTCTTCCTGATGAGGATCCAAACAAGTTTATTGCAAAGATGGGTGCTGAGGCTATTTATCAGTTGCTGCAGAACTTGGATCTCGACTCTCTGTCATACGAGTTACGCGACCGTGCTAGCAACGATTCAAGCCAGCAGCGTAAGACAGAGGCTCTGAAGCGTCTTCAAGTTGTAGAGGGCTTCCGTGCCAGCAAGGGTATCAACCGTCCTGAGTGGATGGTTATGAAGATCATCCCTGTAACTCCTCCTGAACTCCGTCCATTGGTACCTCTGGATGGAGGTCGATTTGCCACTTCAGATCTCAATGACCTCTATCGTCGTGTTATAATTCGTAACAACCGTTTGAAGCGATTGGTGGAAATCAAGGCTCCAGAAGTAATCCTCCGTAATGAGAAGCGTATGCTGCAGGAGGCTGTTGACAGTTTGTTCGACAACTCTCGCAAGAGCTCTGCTGTGAAGAGCGAAAGCAACCGCCCATTGAAATCACTTTCTGACTCATTGAAGGGTAAGCAGGGTCGTTTCCGTCAGAACTTGCTGGGTAAGCGTGTTGACTATTCTGCTCGATCGGTAATCGTTGTAGGTCCTGAGTTGAAGATGGGTGAATGTGGCCTTCCTAAGTTGATGGCTGCCGAGCTTTATAAGCCATTCATTATCCGCAAGCTCATAGAACGTGGTATTGTGAAGACTGTAAAGAGCGCCAAGAAGATTGTTGATCGTCGTGAGCCAGTAATCTGGGATATTCTCGAGAATGTGATGAAGGGTCATCCTGTTATGCTCAACCGTGCTCCTACTCTTCACCGTCTTGGTATCCAGGCTTTCCAGCCTAAGATGATCGAAGGTAAGGCTATTCAGTTGCACCCATTGGCATGTACAGCCTTCAACGCTGACTTCGATGGTGACCAGATGGCTGTTCACCTTCCTTTGAGCAATGAGGCTGTTCTCGAGGCACAGATTTTGATGCTTCAGAGTCATAACATCCTGAACCCAGCCAATGGTGCTCCTATCACCGTTCCTTCACAGGATATGGTGCTCGGTCTTTATTACATCACCAAGATTCGTCCAGGAGCCAAGGGTGAGGGCTTGTCTTTCTATGGTCCTGAAGAGGCTTTGATTGCACGCAATGAGGGGCGTTGCGACTTGCACGCGCCTGTAAAGGTTATTGTCAACGACCTCGTAGATGGCAAGTTGCAGAAGCGTATGGTTGAGACATCTGTAGGTCGTGTTATTGTAAACCAGATTATTCCAGAGGAAGTAGGCTTTTTCAATGATGTTATTTCAAAGAAGACTTTGCGCGGACTTATTTCTGATGTAATCAAGGCTGTCGGTATGGCACAGGCCTGCGAGTTCCTCGATGGTATCAAGAACCTCGGTTATCGTATGGCTTACGTTGCCGGTCTTTCGTTCAACCTTGGTGATATCATTATTCCACCAGAGAAGGAAGAAATCGTGGCTAAGGGTCATAAGGAGATTGAGGAAATCACCAATAACTATAATATGGGTTTCATTACCGATAAGGAGCGTTACAACCAGGTTATCGATACCTGGACTCATGTAAACACCAACCTCGGTAATGTGCTGATGAAGGAAATGACCGAGGCTGATCAGGGATTCAACGCTGTGTATATGATGCTTGACTCTGGAGCCCGTGGTTCTAAGGACCAGATTAAGCAGTTGTCTGGTATGCGTGGTTTGATGGCTAAGCCTCAGAAGGCAGGTGCTGAAGGTGCTCAAATTATTGAGAACCCAATTTTGTCTAACTTCAAGGAGGGTATGTCTGTGTTGGAGTACTTCATTTCTTCACACGGTGCCCGTAAGGGTCTTGCTGATACCGCTATGAAGACTGCCGATGCTGGTTACCTGACACGTCGTCTTGTCGATGTGTCCCATGATGTGATTATTTCTGAGGAGGACTGTGGTACCTTGCGTGGTTTGGTTTGTACAGCCTTGAAGAACGGTGACGAGGTGATTTCTACTTTGTATGAGCGTATCCTCGGTCGTGTATCTGTACATGATGTTATTCATCCTACAACTGGCGAGTTGATTGTACGTGCCGGTGAGGAGATAACAGAGGCTAAGGCCAAAGCTATCGAAGATTCTCCTATTGAGAGTGTTGAGATTCGCTCGGTACTTACCTGCGAGAGCAAGAAGGGTGTCTGCATGAAGTGTTATGGCCGTAATTTGGCTACTGCCCGCATGGTACAGTTGGGTGAGGCTGTAGGTGTCATCGCAGCTCAAGCTATTGGTGAGCCAGGTACACAGCTTACTCTTCGTACATTCCACGCCGGTGGTATTGCTTCTAACGCGGCTGCCAATGCCAAGATAGAGGCTAAGAACAAATCACGAATCGAGTTCGATGAGTTGAGCACAGTTCCATTTGTAGAAGAAGACGAGGAAGGCAATGACGTAAAGTGCGAGATGGTAGTAAGCCACTTGGCAGAAATCCGATTTGTCGATCCTAATACAAATATCGTTCTTTCAACATTGAACGTTCCTTATGGTTCTTCACTCTATCACAAGGAAGGTGAGGTCGTTGATAAGGGTACTGTTATTGCCAAGTGGGACCCATTCAACGCCGTTATCGTAAGCCAGTATGCTGGTACATTGAAGTTCAATGACGTTCAGGAGGGTGTTACCTACCGTGCTGAGACTGATGAAACCACCGGTCTTACCGAGAAGATTATCACCGACTCCAAGAATAAGACCATGGTTCCTTCTTGTGATGTTGTTGATGCTAACGGACAGGTATTGGGTACATACAACTTCCCAGTGGGTGGACACGTAGCCGTAGAAGATGGTCAGACTATCAAGACGGGTGAGACGTTGGTGAAGATTCCACGTGCCGTAGGTGGTGCTGGTGATATCACTGGTGGTCTTCCACGTGTAACTGAGTTGTTTGAGGCTCGTAACCCATCAAACCCTGCTGTTGTTTCTGAAATCGACGGTGAGATTACCATGGGTAAGGTAAAGCGTGGTAACCGTGAGATTATTGTTACATCCAAGACTGGCGATCAGAAAAAGTATCTCGTATCTCTTTCTAAGCAGATTCTGGTTCAGGAGCATGATGCCGTTCGTGCTGGTACGCCTCTTTCTGATGGTGTCGTGACTCCAGGCGATATTCTTGCTATCAAGGGCCCTACTGCCGTACAGGAGTACATTGTCAACCAGGTTCAGGACGTTTATCGTCTTCAGGGTGTGGCTATTAACGACAAGCATTTTGAGATCATCGTTCGTCAGATGATGCGTAAGGTTCGTATTGATGATCCGGGTGATACTACATTCTTGGAGCAAGAATTGGTAGATAAACTCGATTTTGCCGAGGAGAATGATCGTATCTGGGGTAAGAAGGTTGTTACCGACGCTGGTGACAGTGAGAATCTCAAACCTGGCCAGATTATTACAGCTCGCAGACTGCGTGATGAGAATTCAGGTCTGAAGCGTCGTGATATGAAGTTGGTTCAGGTCCGTGACGCTGTAGCTGCAACATCTACTCAGATACTCCAGGGTATTACTCGTGCTGCTTTGGGTACTAAGAGCTTCATGAGTGCCGCTTCATTCCAGGAAACTACCAAGGTCTTGAATGAGGCTGCTATCCGTGGTAAGGTGGACTACCTTGAGGGTATGAAGGAGAATGTGATTTGTGGTCACTTGATTCCAGCTGGTACAGGCCTTCGCCATTGGGAGAAGATTATTGTTGGCTCTAAGGAAGAATATGAGCGCATGCAGGCTAATCGCAAGAACGTGCTCGATTACTCTGACTCCAATATGGGTGAGTAGTCTTAGTAATATAGATAAAACAAAAGGGATATGTCAGTAATGGCATATCCTTTTTTTTGATGAGTATTGATTGTCAATAATGTTTTTTGTTAGTATAGCTTTTCTTTTCTTTACGATTAGCTGTGGGGCTGAATGGAAAGGCAACGTCTCTGACCCCAATCAAAGTATTATCCTTTGATTCTTGAAAACCTAAAAGTAGCTTGTTGTCGTTTCTCTTTTTGATACTTTGTGGAAAGATTGCCTCTAAGAGAATGGAAAAAGTTTCATACCTTGGAACGTGGAGTTCCATAGGATGAAACTGTAAGTTCCGTAGTTGGAAACTGTGTGAAACTTAGTTGCTGGAAAGTTCTATCTTCTCTTCGTATTTGTCGAATGTCGGTTGGTCGTATCCTTTCGCCTTAAACAATGCGCCGATGGCTACTTGCAGCTCTGGTGTGAGGTATTTCTCGCCGCGGTGATATCTGTAATAGGCAGTCTTGCCTCCAAGTACTCCCATTATCTGTATTCGCAAGTCGGCTACGTCGCAGTTCCTTACTTGGCTGTACACATGTGAAAATCCCCACGCAGAAGTAATGACTCTCGGCCGCAAGAAATACTCGCATTGTCCGTTTTGCAAGGCATCGGGGAAAATGGTTCGTCCCACTTTTTGCGCAGGGTTCTTGTATGCGTATGCCTGGTGCCTGAAGCACTCGTCGGCTCTTGGACAAGTGCTGTTGAAACAATAAGCCATGTCGTATTTGATGAGGCTCTTGATAACGCTGGGATCATTCATGTCCTTTTTCATATTTGTGCTTTTAGATGACGTGAAGCCGTGTCAATGGCTTTTGGTTATGTATTTTGTTGAGCGCAAAGTTAGATAATTTTTCTGATTTAGCAGCCTGTAATATAGAAAAACTTGAATGTCTTTCGTCGATTTTTGCAAAATAAGCTTTGTATTACGAGAAGTTTCGCAAGATAACTCACGGCAGCTGTTACGTGAGGGCGAATATCATATAATGCGTGTGGGCTGCCTGTTGAACGGCTACTATTTTCCTCAACAGGTTCTCCTATTACCAAGTATCGTAAGAAGAAAGAACAAGAATGAGAGTGATACAGATGTTCATTTCGTAAAAATAAGGGGCAATTCGTAAAAAAAAGACAGTTTGACTATATATATAAGCACATAAAAGCGTTTTCTTGATTTTTTTGTTCTATATTTGCCAAGTGCAATAATGCTTTTTTCAAAACAAGAATAACATATAAAATTTTAATGACATGAAAAAAATCAACCTATTGTTACTAACTGGCTTGGTATTATTGCCTGCAATACCGCTAAGCGCACAAACCTTTGAGAACGTATTTCTTCGGGGGGGCAAGTAGTACCTACTTTCTATGATGACGTAAATAATGACGGCAAGTTGGAATACCTTTGGAATTATCAAGATAAAATGCAATGGTATTCTATCGATGGTAGCCTTGTGATGGATTTGAATGCCATTAAGGATAATGGTATTATGGTCTCAAATATCGCAAATAGTAGATATTTGAAGTTGCAGAAGCTGAATGCTGAGCCTTATTCTGGTTTTGCCTATTATGGAGTAGATTCATCAATAAAGTGCAAGGTGCTCATTCCTCGAGACGGTAGTTATGTCTACCATGAGTTTGGTATGAAGAATACCACAGGTGCAACATGGGCAGATGTGAATCTTGACGGATTGGAGGACTTGCTGTATTGGGATAATAGTGACGGTACGTATCGGCCTTACTTCAAAATCCAGAAAAGAGACGGTACGTTCACTACTCAGCCTGTGCCCGTTGTTACTGATCCGGAGAAGCTGAAATCGGCACAGTACGCTATGGCGGGTAATGGAGCTTTTACTATAAGAACCAATGGCATGACAGCCTTTGCAAGTCCTAATAGTGGCTATTATAGCAAAGACCCGATGACGGTTGTCGACCTGAATCTTGACGGATATCCCGATTTTATTGACGACAACGGCAACTCGCTCATTTCTTTAGGTAATGGTAAGTATTATTCTGCCGCTTTCTCTGGAAGGGTGAAAGTGGCTGATGTCAATGGTGACGGACTGACTGACTTGATTGTCTACAGCAATGGAGAGCTGAAGCTAAAATTAAATACGGGTGCAGGCTTTACGGAGAAATCATTGTTGAACAATAATGCCGTTGACGGTATCTATGTGTTGGATTGCAATGGAGACGGCTCGCTTGACATCTTGGTTACGATACCTGGCAAAGAGAACAGCTTTATTGCATTCTTGAAGAATCAAGGCGATGGTACGTTCAAGCGTACCGTTAAGTCGTTTACAGGAGAATACAAATGGAGTGCTCCTTACTTTATCAATAATAATGGTTTGCCAAGCTTGTTTACTCTTGGCGATTTTACTTATAAGAAGGAAGATTCAAGTGTCATTACCATACATGAAGGACTTGTCACGATATGGAACTGGGATTCTAACCTTAAGGTAACTCCAACTTCTATCAACCAAGATACACCTTATGCTTTGACATTGCCGCCACGCGATATAGACAGCGACGGTAAGATGGAATTCTCGGCGTATATACCTGAGAATGATTGGGCGGCAGAAAAAAGTGGAATTTTCCGTTATGCCGTTGATAAGGTCAATACAGCCCCTAAGAAGATGAAGTCACCTGGCTTGGTTTTGGACAAGTCAATTGGTATGTTGCGTGCTGAATGGGAAGCCGGTAGCGATGCTGAGAATGCCACGGGCGACTTGAGCTATGAGTTTGAAATATCTTCGGGTGGCGAGTACTTGTATCGTACTTACACCAAGAGTTTGTTTGCCCTTGCCGCAGCAGGTGTATGGGGTAAGAAAAGTGTGTCTGCCCGTGTCCGTGCTATAGATGCATGTGGCATGAAGGGAGAATGGAGCGATTATGCACAGCTGAACGATATTTCTCAGTTGGCAACATTCTCTATTGACAAGAAGACAGTCAGCACATGTGATACTGTGTTTGTGTCAGGTCTTAATGGACAGGATTTTACTCTTAGGGGAAAACCTGATGGTATAATCGTCACTTCTGCTGACGGCAGACAGGGCATCATGTTCGATACCTTCGGCAAGAAGCAGATTGAAGGCATAAGTTCTGACGGATTGACATTTGCCTTGGACGTAGACGTTTTGCCATTCAGAATAGAGAATATAGCTCGATACTTTGGTGGCGTTTTCTTTGATTATTTCCAAGAGGGGAGAATGCTTAGTATGAATTGGGGTGGTCTGTATGTTTATAATAAAGAGGCTAAGTCTGATTATAATAATGGAACGTTTGAGAAGCTGCCTGTCTTCGGACTTTCAGACGGAGTAGAAAGTGATAAGTTGGCTGCTTTTGACGCAAATATGGACGGTTTGCCTGATGTCTTATGCGGACCAATGCCAACTGATGATAGATTTCGAACACAGGCTGTCATTAATCTGGGCGATGGCGACTTCGAGAAGTCTACGGATGCTTATACCTATGACGGAAAAGAATATTATGTGCGTTATCCTTATTATTATGTTGACCTGAACAATGATGGTCTGCTGGATTATTGTTCGTATGATTCAGATGCGTCTAAATATAAAGTTTATTATAATAATGGTGACGGCACCTTTACTTCCAAGCCTTTGGATTTTGGCGATTATACTTTGATAGAAATGATTTCCGGGGCTTTTGCCGATTATGATAGGGATGGTCGTATAGACGCATTGGTACGTTTGAAAAACAAGAATAACAAGGACTGCTATGCTGTGGCTTTCAACAAAGGCAATGGCAAATTCGATGTTGTAGAACTGGCTACAAGTATAAGCGATTGGAACGCTAATGTATATGACGTAGACGGAGATGGTTATATGGATTATGTTATGTCTGATAAGATTCTCAAAAACATGGGTAATCGTACTTTCGAAGAGCAAGCCTTAGGTCAGTTGCGTCCCGTCTATATCGACTTTGACTTAGATGGCAAGCTTGATTATCAGAGCAGTAACAGGATGGAGTTCACGATAAGTAATAATGGCAGTCCTGTGACATTCGAGAATTTGCAGTCAAAATGTTTTATTGGGACTACTAAAAAGAATATTGTGGACATAGACAATGATGGTGTTCCTGATAGTGAAGATGGAGATTATACTTGTTTAACCAAACAAAAGTGCATCAATACTCCGCCTACTGCCCCAACTACCGTATATGCCAATCAGAAGAACGGCGAGGTGGTTATCTCATGGAGTGGCGCAACAGACAAGGAGAGCACGAATGCTCAGCTGCTGTATAATATAAGTATCAGGAAAAAAGGAGAGACTGGCGACGGCAGCTACATTTGGTCGCCACTGAATGCTAATGATGACAATGCCAAGATGGCAGGAACAGGAATCCAGACATATTATCGTCAGGCAACAACCTTGCCTATGCCTATCAGCAGATTTGAGGCTGGCAAGACTTATGAGATTTGTGTCCAGACGTTGGATCCTTGGATGGCTCATTCGCCGTTCTCTAAGGTTGTTGAGTTCACGCCGACAGAAACAACCCTTATCTCTATGCCCGAAAAGGCTGGAGTAGGACAGGCTGTCAAGGCTTCTGTAGAAAGCAATGTAGGAGAAATTACTCTGACAACAGATGATGGTGAGCTAAAAAATGACGGCACTATCGTTTGGAATACACCGGGTCTGAAGACCGTTCAAGCTGTGAGTGCGGCTAATTCACAGGTGAAGGGTACGGCTCGTATCATGATTTACGAACAGCCGTCGTTGGAGTTGAACATACCTGATAAGGTGCTGGCTGGGCAGACTATTGTGGTGAATATGCCAGAATGCTTCCGCAATGAAGATACCAAGGTGTCGGTGTCTGCCGATAATGCAGAGGTGTCGTATGACAAAAAATCCAATCAAGCTGTTGTTGCAATATCAGAAGATGCTGCTTTTTGTTCTTTGAAACTCAATTACAGCGATGATGTCTGGAATCCGGCAGTTAAGAAGAACTATGACATCGAGGTGGTAGGTGCTGGTTGGCAACCGCAGTTGACACAGGTGACAGTAGCTGATGGACATAATGTGCTGGAGTGGAATGCAGGTCAGGCATTGCCTGATGCAAGTATTTTTACTGGTAAGGTAAATGTATATCGTGAGACCAACGTTGCTGACAGCTACGAAAAGATAGGAGAGATTGCATTGGCAAACGGCAGATTTGTAGATACAGACAGCCGTCCTGACGTGAAGAGCAATCGTTATATGATAACGTTGCCGACTGTCTATGGAGTGGAAAGCGCTCCGAGCCATGTTCACGCCTCTGTCCATCTGATGGTGAATAAGGGTATGGGCAATGACATCAACCTGCATTGGACTCCTTATGAGGGAGCTGAAATTTCGCAATACATGATATTTGCAGGTGCTACTCCTGATAATATGCAAGTTGTGGAGACATTGTCTGGTTATTCTCGTAGTTATGTTCATCGTCGTATGTCTGACGATGTTACTTACTATGCCATAGGAATGAAGCAGAAGTCAGAAGCTATGAAGAGTAGGGCCAATCGTGCTGAGGCTAAGCAAGAAAATGTTACCTCTAATGTGATAAGCAGTAAGGAAGCATATGCTGTCAAACTGGTTACAAATATTGAAATCCAGACAGAGGAAACTGATGCTACTATTTCGGAGACTCAGACCACTCTGCATCTGAAAGCATGGGTTACTCCTGTATTGGCTACTATTGCTAATGTGGAATGGAGCATTGTAGAGGGCGCAGAATTTGCAACCATTGACAAGAACGGAGTCTTTACTGCCAACATGGGCAGCAAGGCTGGTTCGGTAGTTGTTCAGGCTAAGGCTATTGACGGTTCGGAAGTCGTCGCTTTGCGTACTTTCGATATTCCTCAGTCGACAGGAATCTCTGCTGTAACAGATGGTGCTTCTGCTGTAACAATACTTTCTGGTTATGGTAATATCTTTGTAAAGAATGCCTCTGGCTTAATGACGGTAACAACTGCCAGTGGTGCCGTTGTTCACAGATCGGTTGTAGAAGGTGAACGCAAGGTTTATTTGCCTGCGGGTATTTATATTGTCAAGATAGGCAAGACGGTAAGAAAAGTTGTTGTAAGATAACTTATGTAATAGGAGAGCGGATGAACGATTCATTCGCTCTCTTTGATGTAAGTTCGGAGTGAACATTATTACAAGAACTTTCGCATTCACTTAGTATTTCCCTTGGCAAAAGCTATTTGGTGGCAAAGTTACAACATGAATTTCTCACACATGTCGAAGAGTGTCGTAGAATGTCGTTAACTTCATGACTCAACGAAGCGCTTTGTTGCACCTTAACGAAGCGCTTCCTTAGCACCTAATGAAGCGCTTCCTTAACACTTAATGAAGCGCTTCGTTAGACTACAATAAATACTTCGTTGGATTTTATGCTTGCGCTTCCTTTTGGAAGCATGTTTTTTTGCAGGCACTAAGGATTTATTATGCACATATAGTTATGATTGCTGCTATTTTATAGTTGTTCTTTATATATAATTATGTTTGCGCGCATGCGGACGTACATTATAATAAATGTGACAACCACGATATTTTGAAGTCGTTTATACGGGAGTTAAATTGCTGTTATTTGATGTGTATTTATTAAAAGCTGCAAAAAAGTTGCAGTTCTCAGATTTTTTATGTAAGTTTGCAACGTCAATAAAATTAATAACCTTATAAACTTAAAGAATTATGGAAGATAATAACAAGAACAATCAGAATCAGTTTCAGATGGGAATCAACCCCGAGGTAGCAGAAGGAATTTACTCAAACCTTGCGCTCATTACCCATTCCAGTTCGGACTTTATACTCGATTTCGCCTGCGCACTCCCCGGAATGCCACAGCCGCAAATAAAGAGTCGCGTCATTATGGCACCTGAGCATGCCAAGCGTTTGTTGCAGGCTTTGCAGAGCAACATATACAATTATGAGCAGACATTTGGCAAGATCAAGATGCCTAATGAGCCAGAGCGTACAATCGCTCCATTCAATACTCCTAAGGGTGAAGCATAATTTGAAACAGAGATAATTAAAGGAGTTGTGGCGTGTTCTATAGAAGTATGCAAATGAATGTGACAGTAATTAGTCCTTCGTTTCGTTTCCAAGCACACATCTGCCTTAACTCCTTTGATATCTTTAAGTTCTGAACCATTGAAAGTTTACCTCTTTTTTAGTTCAACTTCGTCTTTCTATTTGGTAAGTTGTATGTCATGAAATACTAAAAAGGCTTCTAAAAAACGCAACAAATAGTTATATAAAGTTAAATGTTGCGATTTTGAAAAGCTTCCTTTTTAATTAGTTAGGTGTTTTGCGAGAAAAGTCGTATCTTTGCACCCCGAAAACGGCCAGAAATATTTGGGACGTTATGGATTTGACAATAACAAAACAAAAATAATAAATTAAAAAGTAAAATTATGCCTACTATTTCACAATTGGTAAGAAAAGGCAGACGAGTTCTCGTAGACAAGAGCAAGTCACCAGCTTTGGATTCATGTCCTCAGCGTCGTGGTGTTTGTGTCCGTGTTTACACAACAACTCCAAAGAAGCCTAATTCGGCAATGCGTAAGGTTGCCCGTGTTCGTTTGACAAACTCTAAGGAGGTTAACTCTTATATCCCAGGAGAGGGTCACAACTTGCAGGAGCACTCAATCGTATTGGTTCGTGGTGGTCGTGTTAGGGACCTCCCTGGTGTACGTTATCACATCGTTCGTGGTACTCTTGATACCGCAGGTGTAGCAAACCGCACACAGCGTCGTTCTAAGTACGGAGCTAAGCGTCCAAAGGCAAAGAAGTAATCTTTGTAAAGCCGTAAAACCAAAGACTCACGACCGGAGAAGGTCGAGAGTTTAGGAAACAAAAACAAAATTTTTATTTCAAACGTTTTGCTGGAGAAGTAACAGGTTGAGTAAATACTCGGGTGCGAGTGTTGAAGAGACAATGAACAGCCCCATGCAGAATTTAATTTTTTTCTTTTAAAAAATGAGAAAAGCAAAACCAAAGAAGAGAGTGATCCTTCCAGATCCAGTCTTCAATGACCAAAAGGTCTCTAAATTCGTGAATCATTTGATGTATGACGGTAAGAAGAATACATCTTATGAGATTTTCTACAATGCACTTGATACCGTTAAGGCTAAGATGTCTAACGAGGAGAAGTCTGCCCTTGAGATTTGGAAGCAGGCCCTCGATAACATCACTCCACAGGTTGAGGTTAAGAGCCGTCGTATCGGTGGTGCTACCTTCCAGGTTCCTACAGAAATTCGTCCTGATCGCAAGGAGAGTATCTCTATGAAGAACCTTATTGCTTTCGCTCGTAAGCGTGGTGGTAAGACAATGGCAGACAAGTTGGCTGCTGAGATTATGGATGCTTACAACAATCAGGGTGGCGCATACAAGCGTAAGGAAGATATGCACCGCATGGCTGAGGCTAACCGTGCATTTGCTCACTTTAGATTCTAATTTAATAAATAGGTAAAAAGAAAATGGCAAATCGCGATTTACATTTGACACGTAATATCGGTATTATGGCTCACATCGATGCCGGTAAAACAACAACATCAGAGCGTATCTTGTTCTACACTGGTAAAACTCACAAGATTGGTGAGGTGCACGATGGTGCAGCTACCATGGACTGGATGGCTCAGGAGCAGGAACGTGGTATTACTATTACCTCTGCTGCTACAACTTGTAACTGGAACTATCTTGGCAAGTCATACAAGATTAACTTGATCGATACTCCGGGACACGTTGACTTTACCGCCGAGGTGGAGCGTTCTCTCCGCGTACTTGATGGTGCTGTTGCTACATATTCTGCAGCTGATGGTGTTCAGCCACAGTCTGAGACTGTATGGCGCCAGGCTGATAAGTATAATGTACCTCGTATTGGTTATGTAAACAAGATGGACCGTTCTGGTGCAAACTTCTTTGAGACAGTACAGCAGATGAAGGATATCTTGGGTGCTAATCCAATTGCTATTCAGATTCCTATTGGTGCAGAGGAAAACTTCAAGGGTGTAGTAGACCTCATCAAGATGAAGGCTATCCTTTGGCACGATGAAACTATGGGTGCTGAGTATGACGTAGAGGAAATTCCTGCTGACTTGGTTGACGAAGCTGCTGAGTGGCGTGATAAGTTGCTCGAGGGTGCTGCCAACTTTGATGACGAAGTAATGGAGCTTTATCTCGATGGTCAGGATATTCCTGAGGAGAAGATTCTCGCAGCTATCCGTAAGGGATGCTGTGCTATGGAGTGCTGCCCAATGTTGCTTGGTTCTTCATACAAGAATAAGGGTGTTCAGCCTTTGCTCGACTATGTATGTGCATTCCTGCCTTCACCAATGGATACTCCTAATATCGTAGGTACCAACCCTGATACAGAGGAGGAAGAGGATCGTAAGCCTTCTGAGGATGAGCCAACATCAGCTCTTGCATTTAAGATCGCTACTGATCCATTCATGGGCCGCTTGGTATTCTTCCGTGTTTACTCAGGTAAGGTTGTTGCTGGTTCTTATGTTTACAACCCACGTTCTGGCAAGCGCGAGCGTATCAGCCGTCTGTTCCAGATGAACTCTAAGC
>PPYE01643906.1_pt1 | contig 17652 bp, 13 predicted proteins | sample 1559881 | NCBI WGS metagenome assembly PPYE01 (sample SAMN08240022, study PRJNA423297) | Human gut metagenome, whole genome shotgun sequencing project. | reverse complement strand
TGTCAAGAAGCTTGCCGATCTCGAGTCCCGCGAGGTCCTGCTGGCCAAGGCCGCAGGCGTCCTCAAGGCCAAGATTGGTCAGGCGGCGTTCGCATTCAACGCTCTGCCCGTCAAGGCAGTGCGCACCATCGATGCTCTGCGCGAAAAGCAGGGCGAGGCGGCCTGACGAGACAGGCCATGTTCCACGCCGCCACCCCGGCTGCGTGAAACTACCCAACAATCTGCACTCGTGCAGGCCAATTAGGAAGGATGCCACTCATGGCTAAGCTCTCCAATGACGAGCTCATCGCAGCTTTCAAGGAAATGACCCTCATCGAGCTCTCCGACTTCGTGAAGCTCTTCGAGGAGACCTTCGACGTTGAGGCCGCTGCCCCCGCAGCCGTCGCCGTTGCCGCCCCGGCCGCCGACGCCCCCGCCGCCGAAGAGAAGGACGAGTTCGAGGTCGTCCTCGAGTCCGCCGGTGACAAGAAGATCGCCGTCGTCAAGGTCGTCAAGAACCTGGCCGGCCTGGGCCTCAAGGAAGCCAAGGACCTGGTTGACTCCGCGCCCTCCACCATCTTCCCCGCCGCGAAGAAGGAAGACGCCGAGAAGGCCAAGGCTGAGATCGAAGAGGCCGGCGGCAAGGTCACCCTTAAGTGACTTTCCCCGTCTGAATCGTTCAGACTTCATACCCGACTGGGTAGCGGAAACCCCGTCCCGCATCTGCGGGACGGGGTTTGACGCATGCGCGGGGGTGGGCTGCTTGGTGTGCCCGTGGGCGGCGGCTTCCTACTTTTGATGGTTGTGGCCCCACGGGTGTTCCGGGCGCCGGAGGGCCCGGCCGCCCGCGAGGCTGGGCGGCCTCACTTCGTTCGGCGCCGCGCCTCGAAGCCCGCCCGTGCCCTCCGGTCCCTCCGGCGCCCTCCACACCAGTGGGGCTGTGTCGCTGACGTGTGGCTCGGCGCGTCGTCTCGAAGCCCGGCCAGGCCCCGCCGCCGCCCACGGGCACCGCAGCCAGGCCCTCCGGTCCCTCCGGCGCCCTCCACACCAGTGGGGCCTGTTGTGCTGGCGTGTGGCTGGGCGCGTCGTCTCGCAGCCTAACTGCGGCTGTCGATCAGCAACTTCGCACGTAATTCCTCTGCGGCTCATTCAAACTTTGAATTTGCATCGTTGGAATTGCAATGTTTTGGGGCGTCTCGAAAAATGACCAGGTTAAATTACGTGCGAGATTTGGCTGGAGGTGGTGTCATCGCCGCCCACGGGCGCCGCGGCCTGGCCCCGCCACCGCCGACCAGCACCGCGGCCAGACCCCGCCGCCGCCGACCAGCACCGCGGCCTGGTCGACGCGGCTATTGTGCGTCCAGCACTTTCGCATGCAATTCCTCCGTCACTATTTCAGTATTTGAATTGGCGTCGTTGGAATTGCAACGTTTCTGGGCTTTGTTGAAAGTTCATGCAATCGAATTGCATGCGGAATTTCTGTTATGTGTCTCCGTTGTCACTCGGGGCAGTGGAGCCTCGTGCAACGGCTTCCTCGCATGCTGCGTAAGCGGATAGGTTATGAGCATCTGGATAGGTTGTGAGCATCCGGATAGCTTATTAACCTATCCACATCGTCGTAACCTATCCGGATCGTCGTAACCTATCCGGATCGTCGTAACCTATTCGGATCGTCAGCTGCCAGGTCAGGGACATCTGCGTGCCCGATCGGCGGGCTCGCGTGTTCTGGCGTGTTAGCGCCGCTGGAACCTTCTTCCATGTGATCATGGCGCAGCAACGTTCTTCCGTTTGACCATGACGCGGCGTCAGGGGCCAGAATCGATGCCATGAGCAACGACACCATTCTCTACACGGTCGGTGAGGTCGCCGAGCGCTTCTCGCTGACTGTGCGGACGCTGCGCCACTGGGAGGCGCAGGGGCTCCTGGCTCCCGTTGCGCGGAGCTGGTCGAACTATCGCCTCTATTCGCCTGAGGATTGTGCGCGTATCCAGACGATCGTCATCTATCGGGCGACGGGCATGAAACTGATGGATATTAAGTCTCTGCTCGATTCTGGAGACACAGCGGTTGAACACCTGAAGAGACAAAGAGAAAGTCTTCTCGCTCACCGTCGCGAGACGGACGCAATGATCGAAGCACTAGACATACTTTTGGAGGATGCAATGAATGACAAGGCGCTCACCGTGGAAGAAATCGGGGAGATCTTGGGGGAGGCCAACTTTGCGGCGCACCAGAGTGAGGCCGAGGAGCGCTATGGCGACACCGACGACTGGCGTGAATCGCGAGAACGCACCGCTTCGTGGCAATCCGCCGACTGGCGGCGCAATGCCGAGCGATTCCACGACATTGAACGCAGGATGATCGACGCGATTCGCGATGGTGCCGCTCCTGACAGCGAGAGGGCGGCCGGCCTCGTCGAGGAACATGGAGAAGCTCTCAGTGAGTTCTTCCCGGTTACGCCCGCCAAGCACTACATCATGTCTCGCGCGTACATCCACGACGAGCGTTTATCTTCTCTTGTCGCAATCCTGCGTAGCTCAACGGCAGAGCATCCGACTGTTAATCGGACGGTTACTGGTTCGAATCCAGTCGCAGGAGCAGATGCCCCGAGTTCTCACGGACTCGGGGCTTTTTGTTGATCGGAGAAGGGGGCTCATTGGAAGCGATCGCAGGGCATCCCAATGTTGCGTTGCTTATCGCCATCGTCGCTTTCTACGTCGTCTTGGGGGTTGTCGAGGCTCTACGCGCGCCTCGTAAGCCGAAGTCTCGCCCGCGCGCCCCCAGGGAGAGCGCAGTCGAGCGCGAGAAGCGTATGCGAGAGCGCTATGCTGCTTTCGGAGAGCGTTGGCGCGAGTGGCTGAACCAGCCGCGGGGGAGCGGCGATGCAAGCCGTCTCGTGACGGCTGCGAGCATCTGGGGAAGCCCGGAACAGGGAGCTTCCTTCCCTCGCCGCTTCCATGATGCTCAGCTGGGAAAGGTGATGCTCGACAAGCGCGCCTACCTGGCGATGCTGAACGCGCCCGCGGACGCAGTTCAGCCGAGGCGCGAGCTGGCCCCGACCTCGTGGGCGACGATGCGCCTCGATGTGTGGGCCCTGCACTCGAAGGCCGCGCAGAAGCCTCGTCTCATGCGCGTGTGGCTGAGTGGAGACCGTGCGCTCGTGGAGCTGCATCGTACGCGCGTCGTCAAGGTTGACGAGATCCTCCCCAGCGAGGTCGTCGGCTTCGTCCGAGGCTTCACGCGCCTCGGCCCGCGCACGGGCAAAGTCGACGGCCTGCGTTGGCTGCCCGCCGAGACGATGGAGCTGGGAGCCAAGCCCCTCTGGAATACCTTCCGTGCGATGCGCGACATCTCCTGTGTGGCTCCCGCGGGGTCGACCGTCGCCGACGCCTTGAATGCTGCGGACTTCCACGCCTTTGCCTTCTTGGTTTTCCGTGCCGAGAGCGCGTGGAAAGAGCCGTGTGCGCATCTGCGCGTCCTGGATTGTTCTGGAGTCACCTATCAGGTGGGCGATGCGTTCTCGCTGCAGCTTGATGAGGGGCAGGAGGAGCGTGCTTCTCGACGAGGCCGGGGCCGCCCGGGCAGGCGCCGGAGCCTGAGGAGGAGACGAGGTGCGGCAGAGGAGGCGGCCGTCGCTGATGGTCAGCAGGTTGTCCAGCCGGAGGTATCTGAGTCATCCGACCGTGAACCTGAACCGCTGGTGGACACGGACCTCGCTGTGGTCCCGATCGATCCGCGTGAGGTCCTGTGGGTCGTGGAGAGGATGATCGAGCTGTGAGGGAAGAACTCGTCGAGGCGGTCCTGCGGGTCGTGGAGGAAATTCCCGAGGGGAGAGTGGCCACCTATGGCATGATCGCCCGTGCGGTCGGTACCGGTCCGCGCGTCGTGGGGCGGATTATGCACGACTGGGGCGGTGGAGTCCCGTGGTGGCGCGTCGTGAACGTTCACGGAACTTTTCCGACAACTGTACGAGGTGAGGGATTTTCCGAGTGGGAACGAGAGGGGATTCCTCACGATCCGACACGCGGAAAAGTGCTGATCGCGGCGTGCGTGGTCGAGCAGGATTGGTTGGATGCTGTCGCGTCTAACGTCCTTGAAAATCTGCGCGATCATGCGGAAATGTCAGACTGAATCGTCCTGACATTCGGTTACGATTTGATTACGCGCAAAGACATTTGGGTCGCGCGGGCCACTGTGATGCTCTACTCTTAAGGGGACGCCGAAGAGGGCGATTCTCCGGAACGGTGACCGTTAGCGTTAACGATGCCGGGGGAGCAAACTCCAGAAACAGAGAAGTTACTGGTACCCAAGGGGTGAGAAGTGACGAACTTACTAGAGCTAAAGGGGATCTCAAAGACGTTCCCCGGCGTGAAGGCGCTGTCCGACGTGGACCTCGACCTTCGACCCGGTGAAGTCTTGGGTCTCTGCGGTGAGAACGGAGCGGGCAAGTCCACGCTCATGAAGGTGCTCACCGGTATCCACAAGTCCGACCCGGGCGGCGATATCTGGCTGCAGGGGGAGAAGGTCGACATTCAGTCGCCGGAGCACGCACGTGACCTCGGCCTGTCGATCATCCACCAGGAACTCAACATCGTTCCTGACCTGACCGTCGCCCAGAACCTGTACATCGGTCGACCCGGCACGTCCAAGTTTGGCTACATCGACGACCGTAAGATGGTTCGTGATGCGCGCGAGCTTTTCGAGCGCCTCAACATGGACATCGATCCCACCGCCTACTGCCGCGACCTGCCGGTTGCGCGCCTGCAGATGGTGGAAATTGCGCGCGCGCTGTCCTTCGATTCGAAGATCCTGGTCATGGACGAGCCCACGGCTCCTCTGACGACCACCGAGACCGAATCCCTGTTCGAGCTGGTGCGCGACTTCGTGTGCCCGACGACCGGCCTGATCTTCATCACGCACCGCATGCCCGAGCTCACCGAGCTCACCGACCGCATCTCGGTCCTGCGCGATGGCAAGTACATCGGCACGGTGGACACGGCCACCACTCCGATGCGCGAGGTCGTCAAGATGATGGTCGGTCGCGAGGTCCCCGCGGACGCGCGCCCCACCACCAAGCCGCTCTCCGACGAGGCCGTCCTGCGCGTCGAGCACCTCTCGACCGTCAAGGCCGTCCACGACGTGTCCTTCGAGGTCAAGAAGGGCGAAATCTTCGGTTTCGCGGGCCTGGTCGGCGCTGGCCGTACCGAGGTCGCCCGAGCTCTGTTCGGCGCTGACCCCCACACCGCGGGCGACATCTACGTCCACGGCAAGAAGGTCTCGATCAAGGGCGCGAACGACGCCGTGAAGAACGGCATCGGCTACCTTTCCGAGGACCGCAAGCAGTACGGCCTGCTCCTTGACAAGGACCTGTCCTTCAACACGGGCTTGGCCGCCATGGACCACTTCACGAACGCATCGGTCGTTGCCACCAAGAAGCTGCGTCATGCCGCCAAGGATTACGTGGCGAAGCTGCGCACGCGTACCCCCAGCGTCGACGTCGAGGTCCGTAGCCTCTCGGGCGGTAACCAGCAGAAGGTCGTCGTGGCTAAGTGGCTGGAGCGCGATACCGACATCCTGATCTTCGACGAGCCGACCCGCGGCATCGACGTGGGCGCGAAGGACGAGATCTACACGCTGCTCGAAAACCTGGCACAGCAGGGAAAGGCGATCATTGTGATCTCCTCGGAGCTGCCTGAGGTCCTGCGCCTGGCGAACCGCATCGCCGTCATGGCCCACGGCCGCATCATCGGCACCCTCGACAATGAGGAAGCCACCCAAGAAAACATCATGGAACTGGCCACCGTCGGCCAGGAAGAAGCGAACGGAGTACACGCGTGAGCACCGCCGTCGTCGATAACAAGGGCCTGGAGGCGCCGTCGTCTTTCAAGACCTTCATGAAGAACAACATGCAGCTGCTGCTGGTCACACTGGCGCTGCTGGTCGTTCTGGCATTCTTTAGCTTTGCAGTGCCCAACTTCGCGTTCGTGACTCGTGACGTGTACCTGGGCATCGTCCTACAGTCGGCCTACATCGGTGTCATGGCGCTCGGTGCGACATTCGTCATCGCGACCTCCGGCATTGACCTCTCCGTCGGTACGGGCCTGAGCCTCGTGGCGGTGATGGCCGGTATCTTCCTGGCGGGCGACAAGATGAACCTGCCGCTCGGCCTCGGCCTCGTTCTGACGCTGCTGGTCGGTATGGCGATCGGCTTGGTCAACGGCCTGAACGTCTCGATCCTGGGCCTGCCGCCCTTCATCGCGACGCTCGCGATGATGATGGTCGCACGAGGCCTGGCGCTGATCATCTCCGACAAGGCATCGATCTCGATCGCCAACCCGGGCTACAAGTTCATCGCTAGCGGCACGCCCATCCCTTACGTTGCCAACGCTGTCATCATCTTTGTGGTCCTTACGATCCTGGCTACCTTCCTCATGAACAAGACGCTGCTGGGCCGCTACGCCCTCGCGATCGGCTCCAACGAGGAAGCCACGCGCCTGTCCGGCGTCAACGTCCGCCTGTGGAAGATCATCATCTACGTGGTCGCGGGTGCGTTCATGGCTGTCGGTGCCATCCTGTACTCGGCCCGTGGTGGCCTCGTCCAGCCCGCTGAGGGCGTGGGCATGGAGCTCAACGTCATCGCCGCGGCCGTCATCGGCGGCACCTCCCTGTCGGGTGGACGCGCCTCGATCCCCGGCGCTCTGGTCGGCGCGATCCTCATGGAGACCCTGAAGAAGGGCCTGACGATGATGGGTATCGCCGCCGAATGGCAGTTCGTCGTCACCGGTATCGTCCTGCTCCTCGCGGTCGTTATCGACAACCTGCGTCGCATCCGCGAAAACGCAGCCTGATCCTTCATCCATCCCAATTTCACGCGGTGAACCAACGCCGGTTCACCCCCCCCAGAAAGGCGGGAACACTCCCGCCCCCCACGAAAGGAAAACCAATGCGCCCCATCGGACGTATCTTCGCCGCCGCCGCCGTCGGCTCCATGGCCCTGGGCCTGGCTGCCTGCACGACCTCGACGGATGCGAGCGGAGGCTCCTCCTCCGACACCAGCACCACCAAGAGCGACACCTCCGGCGCCTCGAAGGTGGACACCTCCGGCGACATGCAGGACTGGGAGAAGGCCGCGGTCAAGGGCGATGGCACCAAGACCATCTACCTGGTCTCCAAGGGCTTCCAGCACCGCTTCTGGCAGGCTGTGAAGGAAGGCGCCGAGCAGGCTGGCGAGGAGCTGGGCTACAAGGTGAACTTCGTTGGCCCGCAGGACGAGACCAAGGTGACCGAGCAGACCGACCAGCTGAAGTCTGCTCTGGACTCCGGCCCGGCTGCCATCGGCTTCGCCGCCCTCGACTCAAAGGCTGCCGCCGACCTGCTCAAAGAGATCCATGACAAGGGCATCCCGGTCGTCGCCTTCGACTCCGGTGTTGAGTCCGACATCCCGGTGACCACTGTCCAGACGGACAACACGAAGGCCGCCGAGGAAGCCGCCAAGCACATGATCGAGCTCCTCAAGGGCAAGAAGGGCTCCGTCGGCATGGTCTGCCACGACTCGACCTCCACCACGGGCAAGCAGCGCTGCGAGGGCTTCAAGGAGTACTTCAAGGCCAACGCTCCCGCGGACCTGAAGCTCCTCGACGAGCAGATCGCCGGTGAGGTCACCAAGGCCGCCGACACCTCGCTGTCCATCATCCAGGCCAACTCCGACATCGTCGGCATGTACGGCTCCAACGAGGCCGCCGCCTCCGGCATCGTCCAGGGTGTTGCTGAGTCCGGCAAGGACGTCACCGTCGTCGGCTTCGACTCGGGCAAGACCCAGATCGACGCCATCAAGGCCGGCACCGAGGCAGGCGCCGTGACCCAGTCGCCCGTCAAGATCGGCTACTACACGGTCAAGGCCGCGGTTGCCGCGCTGAACGGCGCCGAGCTGCCCAAGACCATCAACTCGGGCTTCGCCTGGTACGACAAGTCCAACATCGACAGCCCTGATATCAAGGCGAACCTGTACGAGTGAGCCGATAGCTCCATCGGGCACGAGGCCGGGGCTGGGGAAGTGACAAACTGAACCGGTGGCCCGCCGCGGGTCCCGCTCCACTCACGTGGGGCGGGACCCGCGGACCCGGCACTTTTTTGTTCAAAGGATCCGAGGGGGCGAGCGCCCCCGCGCTCCGACATCGACGTCACCATGAGGGATGAAGGAATAATGACAAACCACCCCCGCATCGGAATCCGCCCCACTATTGACGGCCGCCGCAAGGGCGTTCGTGAGTCGCTCGAAGAGCAGACCATGAACATGGCGAAGTCCGTCGCCGAGCTTTTCACCTCCAACCTGCGCTACCCGGATGGCAGCCCCGTCGAGGTTGTCATCGCTGACACCACGATCGGCCGCGTCCACGAGGCCCAGGCCTGCGCCGCCAAGTTCCGCGCGAACAACGTCGGCCTGACCCTGACGGTCACCCCCTGCTGGTGCTACGGCACCGAGACCACCGACATGGACCCCGCGATGCCGCACGCCATCTGGGGCTTCAACGGCACCGAGCGCCCCGGCGCCGTGTACCTCGCTGCTGCCCTGGCTGGCCATGCCCAGATTGGCATTCCTGCCTTCGGCATCTACGGCGAGCACGTGCAGGACGCTGACGACACCTCCATCCCCGAGGACGTGCGTACCCGCCTCCTCGACTACGCGACCGCCGGTCTGGCCGTCGCTCAGATGAAGGGCGAGGCCTACCTGTCCATGGGCTCCGTCTCCATGGGTATTGCTGGCTCTGTCGTGAACCCCGACTTCTTCGGCTCCTACCTCGGCATGCGTAACGAATACATCGACATGTCCGAGTTCACCCGCCGCATCGATGAGGGCATCTACGATCCCGAGGAGTACGAGAAGGCGTACCAGTGGATCCGCGAGAACTTCAAGCAGGGCAAGGATTGGAACCCGCCGGAGTGGCAGTACCCGGAGAAGCACGAGGACTGGTGGAAGTTCGTCACCAAGATGACGCTCATCGCCCGCGACCTCATGCACGGCAACCCCCGCCTGGCCGAGCTGGGCTTCGAGGAAGAGGCTGGCGGCCACGGCGCCATCGCGGCAGGCTTCCAGGGCCAGCGCCAGTGGACGGACCACTTCCCGAACGGCGACGTTCTGGAGACCATCCTCAACACGAACTTCGACTGGACCGGCATTCGCCAGCCTTCCGTCGTGGCCACCGAGAACGACTCGCTTAACGGTGCCTCGATGCTGTTCGGCTACCTGCTGACCAACACGCCGCAGATCTTCTCCGACGTGCGCACCTACTGGAGCCCCGAGTCCATCGAGAGGGCCACCGGTTGGAAGCCCGAGGGCCGCGCTGCCGCCGGTCTGCTCGACCTGCGTAACTCCGGCTCGACCACGCTGGACGGCGCCGGCAAGGCTGTGCGCGACGGCAAGAACGTCATCAAGCCCTGGTACGAGCTGACCGAGGAAGACCGCGACGCCACGCTCGAGGCCACGACCTTCCACCCGGCCTCGACCGGCTACTTCCGTGGCGGCGGCTTCTCGACCCACTTCCGCACCTCCGGCGAGATGCCCGTGACGATGTGCCGCCTCAACCTGGTGCGCGGCCTCGGACCGGTCCTGCAGATCGCCGAGGGCTACACGGTCGAGCTGCCCGACGAGGTCGCCTTCACCATCGAAGAGCGCACCAACATCGAGTGGCCCACCACCTGGTTCGTCCCGAACCTGACGGGTGAGGGCGCGTTCAAGAGCGTCTACGACGTGATGAACAACTGGGGCGCTAACCACGGCGCGATCTCCTACGGCCACATCGGCGGTCAGCTCATCACGCTGGCCTCGATGCTGCGCATCCCGGTCAACATGCACAACGTCCCCGAGGAGCGCGTGTTCCGTCCCAAGGCGTGGTCGCTGTTCGGCACCGAGTCCCTCGAGGCCGCGGACTTCCGCGCCTGCGACACCTTCGGTCCGATGTACCGCTGATGCAACCACCGGTCGGGCTCGGGTGTCCTCTCTCCCCGAGCCCGACCGGGCCCGCCCCCCACGCGGGGCACCACCACCGGGATCCGGCCCCGGCCTCGCCGATGAGGAAAGCCGCACGAGAACCCAACGTTGGGACGCGCCGCGCGAGGGCGTTTTGAGCAGGAGACCTTCAATGACCACCGTACTTGCTGTTGACCTTGGATCCGCATCCGGACGAGTCCTCGCCGGAACGCTGCACGACGGACGCCTCGACGTCACCGATATCCACCGCTTTAAGCACGAGGCCCGCCGCCGCGAAGACGGCACCCTCACGTGGGACGTGGCCACGATGGAGGCTGAGACGATCACCGGCCTGAAGAAGGCCCTCGAACAGTTCCCGGACGCCCGCGCGGTCTCCATTGACACATGGGGCGTGGACTGGGCTCCCCTCGATGAGAACGGCGAGCTCGTCGGCGACGTCATCGCCTACCGCGACGAGCGTACTTCCCGCACCCTTGACGCATTCCGTGATCGCATCGGCGACCGCGAGTTCTTCGACCTGACCGGCAACCAGCCGGCCACCATCAACACGGCGAACCAGCTCTTCGCCTACCTGCAGGAAAGCCCCGCCGACGCGCAGCGCGTCGCAGCGGCCCTCTTCCTGCCCGACTACTTCGCGTATCGACTGACCGGCGTCGTCGGTTGGTCGCGCACGATCGCCTCGACTTCCGGCCTGCTCACCCCGGGCGGCGGCGACTTTAATGACGAGGTCTTCAACCGTCTCGGTATCCCGCGCGGCTGGTTCGGTGACCTGTCTGCCGACCGCACCGTCGTCGGCCGCTGCACTGTCCCCGGCCTCGAAACCCTCACCGTTGTGCGCGGCGGGGCCCACGACTCCGCGTGCGCCGTCCACGGCCTGCCCATCGAGGAAGGCAAGCGCGCCTACTTCCTGTCTTGCGGCTCCTGGTCCGTCCTCGGTGCCATCGAGGACAAGCCCCTCATGAGCGACGCGGCCTTCGACCTCGGTATCACGAACGAGGGCCGCACCGACGGGGGAGTGCGTCCCCTCTTCAACATCACCGGCATGTGGATTCTCCAGGAGATCCAGCGCCAGTGGGAGCGCGAGGGCACGCCGACCGACACCGACGAGCTGGTCGCCCAGGCGCGTGAACTGCCCGCCGCCTCCGGTGTGTTCGACCCCGACGAGGAAGCCTTCGCCACCCCCGGCGATATGCAGCGCAAGATTGACGAGGCCCTGGACGCCCAGGGCGCGGCCCGTCCCGACTCCATGGCAGGCTACGTGCGCGTCATCATCGAGTCCTTCGCACGCCGCTACGCCCGCGCGATTGGCGAACTGACCGAGGCCACGGGGAAGGCCCCCGACCAGCTCAACCTCGTTGGCGGCGGCGCGCGCAACCGACTCCTGTGCGACCTGACCGCGCAGATCTCCGGAGTCACCGTCGTTCGCGGCCCCATCGAGGCCTCGACCTTCGGCTCCCTCCTCGCCCAGCTCGAAACCATCGGCGCTCTCGCGCAGGCAGACCGCGCCTCCGTCATCGCAGCCAGCGCAGCGACCCATGTCCACGTCCCGACCCACAGCTAAGAAGGTCTCCCTCGCCGACATCGCGCGGCGTGCAGGCGTTTCGACCAACACGGTCTCTCGGGTCGTGCGCGGGGACCCCGAGGTCTCCGAAAAGACGCGTGCGCGCATTGCGAAACTCGTGGAGGAGCTGGGCTACGTGCCCAACTACGCGGCGCGCGCACTCGCGGCCAAGCGCACGAACGTCCTTCACGTCGTCTTGGCGGCGCCCATGTTCCACGGGCACGGGCGTGTACTGCTGTCGATCCTCAACGCCTCGTCGCAGGCCGGGTACCACGTGTCCCTGTCCTACGCGTACGGGCCCGACGGTCAGCTGCGCAGCGACTTCGCCCCTTTCGACGTCGACGGCGTCATCATCCTGGGCGGCCAGGACCCGACGATCGACGTCGCGATCGAATCGGGTAAGCGCTTCCCGACCGTCCTCGTTCTGACGAGTGAAAAAGGACTGGACGGCATCTCGACCGTCGCTGTCGATAACGTGCGTGGGGCGCGCCTGGCCACCGAGCACCTGCTTGCCCAGGGCCTCACCGACGTCGTCCACATCTCGGGACCCGCCGGATGGTCGGACGCGCAGATGCGCAGGCTCGGCTACGAGCAGGCGTGTCAGGCCTACGACATCGAGCCCGTCGTCTTTCAACCGGACTCGTGGGACTCGCGCGATGGCTATGACGTCATGCGTGCGGCCGGTCGTCTGCCCCAGGGCATCCAGACCGCGAACGATCAGCTGGCCCTCGGCGCCATGCGCTACATCTACGAGCGTGGGGGAGTGGTGCCTCGTGACGTGCGGGTCGTCGGCTTCGACGACATCGACGGTGCGGACTCCTACGCGCCTCCGCTCACAACAATCCACCAGCCCTTCGATCGCCTGGGACGCACCGCAGTGCGCCTCGTGCGCTCGCTCATGGGCGGCGGTCCCTCTCAGGACATCGTCCTCGACCCCGAGCTGGTCATCCGGGCCAGTTCACACCTGTAAGAAAGGCACGTTCATGCTCTATGGACCTATGACGCACCCGCAGTTCCTGCGCGCACTGGCCGCCGCTGGCCACGGCTCGAAGATTCTGCTGGCGGACGCGAACTACCCGCATACTACGGGTGTGAACCCGCGCTGCGAACTCATTTCGCTCAACCTTGCTCCGGGGCTCCTGGATGTCAGCCAGGTTCTCGATGTCCTCAAGCGCACGATTCCGATCGAGCGCGCAGAGATCATGACCCCCGCCCCCGACGCTGATCCGGTGGAGATTCCGATCCACGACGAGTTCCGCGCTGCTCTGCCCGGCGTGGAGTTCGGCGAGATTTCGCGCTGGGACTTCTACGATGCCGCGCGCGACGAGAACGTCGGCATCATCGTTGCGACGGGCGAGCAGCGCCTGTATGGCAACCTGCTCCTGACGGTCGGCGTTCGCCAACCCGGGGAGTAAAACCCATTTTCCGCTCCAGGGCACGCCTTGTAGCATCGGTGACGAACGCTTTCGTTTCGTTTTCGTTTCAACTGGACGGTGGCTCCGGCGTGGGCGTGAGAGTTTCATAGCTGGTGGGCGGCTCGAGGGAGCCGCCCACCAGCGCATTTATCCTTGCAATATCATTGAATTCTGAAAAATGGGCGGCGTTGCTCTGAACGTTTGTGCGCCCCGTGTGCACGCGCGTGAATGTTCTTCTCGTGATGTTGCATACTTTCGTTTTAGTGACTATTCTTTTCTTAACGAAAGATAAAGCGACAAAGAACGTCGCTGATTCCGCAAAGAGGTGCCCCATGGGACGTGCAGAAGAACGCACGAACTACATCCTGGATCGCCTTGCCCGGGAGGGTGAGGTGAGCGTGGCGCAGCTTGCTTCCGATCTGGGAGTTTCGCCCGTGACTGTGCGTGCATCGCTCAAGTCTCTCGACGAGCAGGGCTACCTCGTGCGCACGCACGGAGGGGCGCGTCCCACCACCTTCCGCAACATTCACCTGCGCCAGAACGATCGTGTTGAGATCAAGGAGCGTATCGCTCGCGCCGCCGCCGACATGATCCACGACGACGATCGCATCATGATCGAGGCCGGCACCACCTGCGCCCTCATCGTCAAGTACCTCACCGGCAAGCGGGGAGTCCAGGTTCTCACCAACTCCGTGCTCGTCTTCGCCAACGCCCGCTCCAACCCGAACCTCAACATCACGCTGACGGGTGGGCACTTCCGCGCCGAGTCCGAATCCCTCGTGGGACCGGTCGCCGAGCGCGCCATCAATGACTTCAACGCACGTGTCGCGTTCCTTGGAACCGACGGGTTCAGCGTTGATCGCGGCCTGACCACCCAGCTCGTAGAAGGTGGACAGGTCGGCTCCATTATGCGCACCCGCGCACAAGAGACGTGGCTGCTCGCTGACTCCTCCAAGTATGGGGAAGCCGGCTTTGTCAGCTTCATGGGGATCGACGAGGTCACCGGAATCATCACCGACGATGAGATCCCCGAAGAATCCATCAAGGAATTGGCCGAGCGCACTAAGCTGCGCATCGTCTAGGAGGAATTACATGGCCACCATCGTGGTGATGCCCCAGCTGGGCAACTCTGTTGAGTCATGCATCATCGTCGAGTGGATGATCGCAGAAGGCGACACCGTCTCCGTCGACCAGACGCTCGCGTCCATCGAGACCGACAAGTCGACCATGGAGGTGCCCTCGACCGCCGAGGGTACCGTCCTGAAGCTCCTGTGGGAGGAAGGCGACGAGGTCCCCGTGAAGGATCCGCTCATCATCGTCGGTGAGCCCGGGGAGGACATCTCCGGCCTCGTTCCCGGTGGCGACGCTGCCCCCGCCGAGGCCGATGCTCCTGCCGAGCAGGCCGCTGCAGCCCCCGAGGCTGCCGCCCCCGCCTTCGCAACCGAGCGCGCCACCGGCGCCGTCTCCCCGCGTGCCCGCGCCCTTGCCGCGTCGAACGGCGTCGACGCTTCCGCTATCGCCGAGGGCTCCGGCCCCCACGGCCGCGTTATCGAGCGTGACGTCGCCGCCGCGATCGCCGCCGGCCCCGTCCTGACCTCCGCCGCGCGCGCCGCCGGCGTGAGCGCAGCCGAAGGCACCGGCATCGGTGGCCGCGTGTCCGTCGCCGACGCTGGCCGCACCGCCGAGGCCGCGCCCGCCGCCGCTGTCGCCGCCCCCGCTGCGGCCGCTGACTTCCCCGGTGCCTCGACCTCCGCCCCGCTCAAGGGCGTGCGCAAGGTCGTCGCCAAGCGCATGATGGAGTCCCTGACCTCCACCGCGCAGCTGACCCTCAACACGACGGCCAATGCCGCCGGCATCCTCGCGATGCGCAAGAAGGTCAAGAACGCCGACGAGGCCCTGGGCCTGAACAAGATCACGCTCAACGACCTGGTCTGCTTCGCGGTGTCGCGCACTCTGCTCAAGTACCCCGTGTTCAACGCTCACCTGGAGGACGGCGTCCTCACCGAGTTCGAGCAGGTCCACCTCGGCTTCGCGTGCGACACCCCGCGCGGCCTCCTCGTCCCCGTCATCCGCTCCGCGCAGGCCCTGGGCCTCAAGGCGTTCTCCGACGAGGCCAAGCGCCTCGCCGGCGGCGCGATCGACGGCTCCCTGTCGCCCGACTTCCTGAGCGGCGGCACCTTCACGGTCTCCAACATCGGTTCCTTCGGTATCGAGACCTTCACCCCCGTTATCAACCTGCCCCAGACGGCCATCCTGGGCGTCGGCGCGATCACCCCGCGCCCGACCGTGGCCGCCGACGGCACGATCGGCGTGGAGCAGCGCATCAACCTCTCGCTGACGATCGACCACCAGGTCATCGACGGCGCAGACGGCGCTCGCTTCCTGCGCGACCTGGTCGCCGCCATCGAAAACATCGACGTGACCGTTCTGGCCTGAGGAAAGAGGAATACTCATGAGTGACACGCATTTTGACGTCATCGTCCTCGGTGCGGGCCCCGGCGGCTACCTGGCTGCCGAGCGCCTCGGACACGCGGGCAAGAAGGTCGCCCTCGTCGAGGAGCAGTACCTGGGCGGCACCTGCCTGAACGTGGGCTGCATCCCCACCAAGACCCTGCTCAACGGCGCGAAGAACTACCTGCACGCCAAGGAAGCCAGCCAGTTCGGCGTGGACGCCCAGGGCGTGGCCGTCAACTGGACGCAGATGCAGGCCTGGAAGGATCAGGTTGTCAAGGGCCTGGTTGCCGGCGTCGCAGCCACCGAGCGCAAGGCGGGCGTGACCGTCATCAACGGACGAGGCCACCTCGACGCCCCCGGTCGCGTGACCGTCGAGGGCACGACCTACACCTCGGACCACGTCATCATCGCCACGGGCTCCGTGCCGGCCATGCCCCCGCTGCCTGGCACCCAGGACAACCCGGCGCTGGTCGATTCCACGGGCATCCTCTCGCTGCCCGAGGTCCCGGCCCGCCTCGCGATCATCGGCGGCGGCGTCATCGGCGTCGAGTTCGCCTCCCTGTACTCCACCCTCGGCTCCCAGGTGACCGTCATCGAGATGGCCCCCGAGATCCTGCCCTTCATGGACGACGACCTGGCCGCCAAGGCCCGCGCCGCGATGAAGGACGTGACCTTCGAGCTGGGCTGCCGCGTCGAGTCCCTCGACGGAGGTACCGTCCACTACTCCAAGGGCGAGGAGAAGCTGAGCGTCGAGGCCGACGTGGTCCTCATGGCTGTCGGCCGCCGTCCCGCGACGGTGGGCTGGGGCGCCGAAGAGGCCGGCCTCGAGATCAACCGCGGCATCGTTGTCGACGACACGATGCGCACTAACCTGCCCAACGTGTGGGCCATTGGCGACGTCACCGGACGTTCCCTCCTGGCGCACGCCGCCTACCGCATGGCGGAGATCGCCTCGGCGAACATCCTCGACCCGACCGCGAAGAAGCGCGGCGAGGTCATGCGCTGGCACACCGTCCCGTGGGCCGTCTTCTCGATCCCCGAGGCCGCCGGCGTCGGTCTGACCGAGTCCGCCGCCAAGCGCGAAGGCCGCGACGTCCTCGTCGCCAAGGTTCCCGCCCTCATGTCCGGCCGCTTTATCGCGGAGAACGGCTTCAAGGCCCCCGGCGAGGCGAAGATCCTCGTTGACCCGAAGACCCACCAGGTGCTGGGCATCCACGTGCTGGGTGCGTACGCCGCCGAGATGATCTGGGGCGCTCAGGCCGTCCTCGAGATGGAACTGACCGTCGAGGACCTGCGCCAGGTCGTCTTCCCGCACCCCACGGTCTCCGAGGTCATCCGCGAAGCCGCGTGGGCCGTCAAGCTCTAACGAACATCCCCTACGTCAAGGAAGAGTAGAACAATGACTCAGTCTCTTATCATCGACCCCAATGAGGTGCGTCGCCCCGGGTACGTGAAGTTCCCCGAGGTTCCCGTCAACCAGTACACCTTCGACCGTGACACCGAGATCGCCCGCTACGGCGAAAAGGGCATGGTCCAGATGCTCCACGACATGATCGTCGTGCGCACCTTTGAGTCGATGCTCGACTCCATCAAGAAGACCGGCGCCTGGCAGGGCATCGAGTACAACCACCGCGGCCCCGCCCACCTCGGCATCGGCCAGGAGAGCGCCTACGTCGGCCAGAGCTACGTGCTGTCGCCTGATGACTTCATCTTCGGCTCGCACCGCTCCCACGGCGAGATCCTCGCCAAGTGCTACTCGGCCATGCACCAGATGGACGAGAGCCAGCTCGAGGGCATCATGAAGGGCTTCCTCGGCGGCGAGACCCTGTCCTACGCCGAGAAGATCGACTACAAGGACACGAAGGACCTCACCGAGAACTTCATCCTCTTTGGTGCCCTCGCCGAGATCTTCGCCCGCAAGTCCGGCTTCAACCGTGGCCTGGGCGGCTCGATGCACACCTTCTTCCTGCCTTTCGGTTCCTACCCGAACAACGCGATCGTCGGTGGCTCCGCTCCCATCGCGAACGGCGCGGCCCTCTTCAAGCGCATCAACCGCAAGCCCGGCATTGTCGTCTCGAATGTCGGTGACGCCGCCCTGGCTTGTGGCCCCGTGTGGGAGGCCATGAACTTCGCGTCCATGGACCAGTTCCGCTCGCTGTGGCGCGAGGAGGACGGTGGCAACCCGCCGATCCTGTTCAACTTCTTCAACAACTTCTACGGCATGGGCGGCCAGACCTTCGGCGAGACCATGGGCT
>PPYE01433187.1_pt1 | contig 17652 bp, 22 predicted proteins | sample 1559881 | NCBI WGS metagenome assembly PPYE01 (sample SAMN08240022, study PRJNA423297) | Human gut metagenome, whole genome shotgun sequencing project. | reverse complement strand
ACATCAAGACCGCCGACCAGCTCCATCTTCCCACCCCGGAGGTAGAATATCACAACATCGTGGCCCAGCCCACCGAACACCAGAAGGAGATGGTAAAGGCCCTTTCCGAGCGGGCGGCCAAGGTACACGGCGGGAGCATCGACCCCAGGCAGGACAATATGCTCAAGATTACCAGCGATGGCCGCAAGCTGGGGCTGGACCAGCGGATCATCAATCCGCTGCTGCCGGATGAGCCGGGAACCAAAGTCAATCAGTGCGTGGACAATATCATGCAGATCTGGCGGGATGGGCAGGCGGATAAGCTGACCCAGCTCGTATTCTGCGATATTTCCACGCCCCAGGCAAGCCCCGCAAGAAAAGTGGCGAAGGCGCTGGACAATCCGACCCTGCACGCCCTGGAAGATGCGGTGCCGCTGCCGGAGCCTGAACCGGCCTTTACGGTGTATGAGGACATCCGGCGGAAACTCATCGCCCAGGGGATGCCCGCCGAACAGATTGCGTTTATTCATGAGGCCAATACTGAAGTGCGGAAAAAGGAGCTGTTCTCTAAAGTCCGTACCGGCCAGGTGCGCGTTTTGCTCGGCAGTACCCAAAAGATGGGGGCTGGGACCAATGTGCAGGACCGCCTTGTGGCGCTGCATGACCTGGACTGCCCCTGGCGGCCCGGCGACCTGGCCCAGCGGAAGGGCCGCATTGAGCGCCAGGGCAACCAGAATGAAAAGGTCCATGTATTCCGCTATGTGACTGAGGGGACCTTTGACGCATACCTCTGGCAGACGGTGGAGAACAAGCAGAAATTCATTAGCCAGATCATGTCCTCGAAATCGCCGGTGCGAAGCTGTGATGATGTGGATGAAACGGCACTCTCCTTTGCCGAGATCAAGGCCCTGTGCGCCGGGGACCCCCGCATCAAGGAGCGTATGGACCTGGATGTGGATGTGTCCCGTCTGAAGCTGATGAAGGCCGACCACCAGAGCAAGCAGTACCAGATGGAGGATAACCTGCTGAAATACTTCCCGGAGCAGATCGAAAAGCACAAAGGCTTCATCAAGGGGCTTGAGGCAGATATGGAAATGCTGGCTGCCCATCCCCACCCGGCGGACAGCTTTGCTGGGATGGAGGTGCGGGGCGATACCCTCACCGACAAGGAGAACGCCGGTGCCGCCCTGTTGGATGCCTGCAAAGAAGTGAAAAACGCCGAGCCGGTCCAGGTGGGAAGTTACCGGGGCTTCGCCATGTCGGTGTCCTTTGATGCCTTCCGCCAGGAATACACCCTGCAACTGAAAGGCCAGATGACCCATCAGGCCACTCTTGGCGTAGACCCGCGCGGCAACCTGACTCGCATTGACAATGCCCTGGCGCAGATGCCCCAGCGGTTGGAAAGCGTGAAAGCCCAGCTTGATAACCTCTACCAGCAGCAGGCCGCCGCAAAGGAAGAAGTCGGCAGGCCCTTCCCCTATGAGGATGAGCTGCGGGAGAAATCGGCCCGGTTGACGGAGCTGGACACGCTGCTCAACATCGACAGCAAGGCCCCCGGCCAGCAGGAAACCATTGTTGCCAAAAGTACACGCCCCTCCGTCCTGGAGGGGCTTCGCCGTCCCATGCCGCCGAGAGCGGCAGACAAAAAATCCAAAACCCATGAGGAGGTGCGATAACCATGACACAGGAAGAAATGCTGACAGCCCTTTATGAAAAGATGGCTGCTGAACAGGACAAGTACCGCGACTGGCTGAAAGGCCAGCCTGCGGCGGAGGTCCTGAACCATGCCTACGAGTACACTGTCCGGGAGGACATCGTGATGTGCATGGAGGAATTGGAGCTGACCGAGGCCCAGGCAAAGGCGCTTCTGGCTTCGCCCGCGCCGCTGGCCGATGTTTACAAGGACTTTGAGAAGCTGGAAACCAGCTACATGGATGTGATACGGGACACCATCGAAACCAGGGCAAACGAGCTGTATCAGGCCCAGGAAACACTGAAAAATACGCCCCTCTATCCTCATTCGGCGGCGTATGCGTCCGAGCATGGGGAGATGGCACAATACAACGCCTCGTTTCAGGCAAGCCATGCCTGCAAGGAGGCCATCGAACAGGCAATCGGCCGCCATTACAGCAATAACCGGCTGGATGCCGAAGCCGCTGTGAACGATGTATTAGAACAGTTCGGGGCGGACCGGGTACAGTATGTGCTGGCCAACACGGTCCGGCATAAGGAATGGGATGGGCGCATCTCCCGCGACAATAAGGCATGGGCCAGCACGATGCCCCTGCCGGAAGGCAGTCCCCAGGACCGGCACAGCGAGTATCTGGTGGTGGACCGCTGCAACCCCGGCCTGACCGACCTGTTTCTGAAGCAGGTACGGCAGCTTGCCGGGGAACGGGAAAAGCCCTCTGTCCGGGAGATGCTGCAAAAGGCTCCGGCGGCTCCCCGGCGCTCTGCCCCGGCCAGGAAGAAAGAGGCGGAGCGTTGATATGGCGAACCGGGAACGGGAAATCCAACTGAAATTCCGCGTCACGCCGGAGGAAAGGGATCTGATCGAGGCAAAGATGGCCCAGCTCGGCACACAGAACATGGCGGCCTATCTGCGGAAGATGGCCCTGGATGGGTATGTGGTCCGTCTGGAATTGCCGGAGCTTCAGGAGATGGTATCTCTGCTGCGCCGGAGCAGCAACAACCTAAACCAGCTCACCCGGCGCGTCCATGAGACGGGGCGCATCTATGATGCCGACCTGGAAGATCTGCGGCAGGGACAGGAAAAGCTGTGGGAGGCGGCGGAGCATATCCTCTCGGCATTGGCGGCCCTGAAATAAGGGTGCGGGGCGGCGGCCAGAACTTTGGCTTGCCGCCCCGCTTTCTTTTTTGGCCGCATCCTTGCAAAAAGAAGCTGGGGCCGCTATGCTGAAATCAGAAACGAAAACAGCGCACGAGGTAAAGGAGCTGATTGCGATATGCTGACACACGAAAAAGTGCTGAAGGTGTTCGGCCCGTATCTGGATGCCGACCCTGACTATGAGGTGGTAAAGACCAGCCGGGGCTATACGCTGCTGGCCTGGAACAACCGCCGGGAGGAATGGTTCAGCGCCGAGTTCTGCAAGACCCCGGAGGACCTGCGGGATGCCCTGTTAGATGCCTATGTGAATTACCTGGAATATGTTGTCACCGATGAGGACCGGGACCCCACCGAGCAGGAAATGCGGGAAATCCAAAAGAAGCGGCAGGCGATGTATGAGGAATGTATGAAGGAGGGACTGTGATGAGATTGATTTTGAAGATTTTGGCCGCACCCCTGGTGGTCGCCCTGACCCTGTTCGTCTGGATTTGTACCATTCTTTTGTACTGCACCGGCATGGTCCTTGGGCTGGCCGCTTTGGTGGTGGCCCTTTTAGGGGTGGCTGTGCTTGTGACCTACTCCCTGCAAAACGGCATCATCCTGCTGGTGATTGCCTTTCTTATCAGCCCGATGGGACTGCCGACTGTAGCGGCCTGGCTGCTTGGAAAGGTCCAGGGCCTACGGTATGCAATCCAGGACCGCGTTTATAGGTGAACACACCGCCTGGATATGGTATAATCGGAACATGGAAAGGCGGTGGCGGCATGGGGGCCAGCAACAAGGTCTGCCCGGTATGCGGCAGGAAAATGAAACAGCAGTTCATCGGCTTGCAGCACTGTAAATGCGGCATAAGCTGGAAAAAGGACATTGGATTTTTTGAGCGCACCAGCGACATGGTGTTTGCTCTGGAACGGCGGACGGAGGGCAAAAAGGTAAAACAGGTTCCCGTGATCCGGCATAAGGACTAAATAAAAGCAGGTGATATTTATGAAAATTTTTATCGTAGAAGATGAAGCAGCTATCCGTGAAGAATTGATACAGATGCTTCAAAAATATGGGTATGAATGTGAAATCTCTGATGATTTTCAGAACATTGGAGAAAAAGCATTATCTTCAAAAGCTGATTTGATCTTGTTGGACATCAATCTTCCTTACCAGGATGGATTTCAGGTTTGCCGCTATATCCGCCAGAAATCCAATGTGCCTATTATCATTCTAACCAGCCGCAATACGGACTTCGATGAATTGATGGGCTTAAACATTGGCGCTGACGACTTCGTTTCCAAACCCTACAACGGACAAGTGCTGTTGGCTCGTATTCAGAAAATACTGGCCCGGACGTATGAAGTGCAGTCCAACACTTTGCTTACCCACAAGGGTCTTACGCTAAATTTGCTTCGTGCAACCATAAGCCATAATGGGAACGAAAAAGAACTGACAAAAAATGAGCTTGGCATTCTGCGACTGCTGATGTTGAACAAGGGAAATATCATTCCCAGAGATGCCATTATTGATGAGCTTTGGCAGAGTGAGGAATTTATTGACGAGAACACGCTCAACGTCAATGTCGTTCGGTTACGAAAGAAGCTGGCCGAGATTGGCCTACCTGATTATCTTGAAACGAAACGTGGTATGGGGTATAGCGTATGAAATTGACCGATTATCTTTCAGACCGTATTGTTCCCATCGTGTGCTTTGTTATTGCGGAAGGTCTGTTGTTCGGGCTGCTGTGGCTGATTGAAGTCCCTTCGGTGTTTATTGCATTTGCAGAGATTATTTTTCTGCTTTTCTTTTCGGCTTCATTCATTTGGGACTTTCATAGAAGAAGCAGCTATTACAATAGGCTGCTTAGACTGCTGGAACAATTAGACGAAAAAACACTCCTGATGGAAATTGCGGAGCGCCCCACCTTTTTGGACGCTCAAATTATTTCTGATATTCTGCGCCAGAACACGAAATATCAAAATGATAAAATTGCCGAAATGCAGGGACAGAGCCGGGATTACCGGGATTTTTTAGATACATGGGTGCATGAAATCAAAACCCCTATTACATCAGCCCGGTTAATTGTAGAAAATGAAAAGAACCCCACAACACTCAAGATAGATGACGAGCTTCGTAAAATTGATGCCTTTGTGGAATTGGTACTATATTATGCCCGGAGCAGCGATGTGGAAAAAGATTTCAAGGTGGAGAAAACTACATTGAAAGCCCTTGTCAGCGCATCCCTAAAAACCTATTCCAAGCCAATCATTCAGGCCAGCGGGCGCATCCAAATGGAAGGACTGGACATTTCTGTTTGTGCGGATTGCAAGAGTTGTGCCTTTGTGATCGGGCAGATCATATCTAATGCGATCAAATACCGACAGGATAATTTTTGCCTCACCTTTACATCTGATACAGAGAAAAACAGGGTACTCTTAAAAATCCACGACAACGGGATTGGGATTGATACAGCAGATCTGTCCCGTGTCTTTGATAAAGGATTTACCGGCGAGAATGGCCGCCGCTTTCCCAAATCTACCGGGATAGGTCTGTATCTTTGCAAGAAGTTGTGCGGCAAGATGAATATGGACATATCTATCAGCAGCGAGAAAGGGAATGGCACAACAGTAACTTTATATTTTCCAACAGAAAGTTTTCTGAAAGGGGCGGGCGTATGACCCGCCTTTTTCCAACCTTACATTCTGGTAATCTAAATGTAATCTAACTTAATGGCACATCCTAAATAGATGTGATATTGTAAAAATGCAAAGAGAGAATTTCTTTGTGAAAGGAGCTGAAATCTATGAATGATGCAATCTTGCGGGTAGACGACATCCAAAAATATTACGGCAATAAAGGCAGCCTGACAAAAGCTGTGGATCATATCTCGTTTACGGTTGATAAAGGAGAGTTTTTAGGGATCATGGGGCCGTCCGGCTCTGGCAAGACCACCCTGCTCAACTGTATTTCTACGATTGATACTGTAACCAGCGGCCATATCTTTGTAGAAGGACAAGATATTACGACGCTGCATGGCGGACGGCTCTCTGATTTCCGTGGCCGAAAGTTAGGATTTATATTTCAGGATTTTAACCTGCTGGACACATTGACAGCTTATGAAAATGTTTCGTTGGCGCTGTCTATTGCAGGGGTCAAACCTGCGGAAATCCAGAAGCGCGTAAAACAGATTGCCGAGGCGCTGAACATTTCCGAAGTGCTGTCAAAATATCCTTACCAGATGTCGGGAGGTCAGCAACAGCGTGTCGCGGCAGCCCGCGCAATGGTTACAAATCCAGCAATCGTACTGGCAGATGAACCGACCGGCGCATTAGACTCCAATTCTTCACGGATGCTTCTGACGATGCTGACAGAATTGAATGAACGTCTGTCTGCAACGATCCTTATGGTTACGCATGATGCTTTCTCTGCCAGTTATTGCCGCCGTATTCTTTTTATCAAGGACGGGAAAATCTTCCATGAATTGAACCGCGGTTCTGACAGCCGGAAGAATTTCTTTTCTCAGATACTGGAAGTGGTGTCTGTGCTGGGAGGTGAGCAAAATGACCTCTTTTAAGCTGATTTTCAAAAACGTGCATAAGAACCTTCGGGACTATCTGATTTACTTTCTTACCCTGATGATCTCAGTTAGTCTGTTCTATGCGTTTAACTCCATTTCCGACCAACCAGCTTTCTCGGAAATGGGAATGACACGGACTTTGTTGTACGACCAGCTCGGCATTTTACTTTCTGCTCTTTCTGTGTTAATTGCTATTGTGCTAGCATTTTTGATTATCTATGCAAATCAGTTTCTCTTAAAGAGACGAAAGAAAGAGTTGGGTATCTATATGATGCTCGGCATGAAAAAGGGACGGATTTCGCGTATCTTTGCAGGCGAAACATTCTGTGTTGGGGTGATTGCTCTCGCGGTTGGCTTGATTCTGGGATTTATACTTTCACAAGGTGTTTCACTGATTGCCTTGAAATTATTTGCTATTGAACTGGATAAATACCAGCTTGCGTTTTCGATGGGAGCTTTTCGTCAGACGATCATCTGCTTTGCGTTGATTTTCTTCCTTGTTATGCTTTTTAATGTCTGGTCTGTTTCCAGCGTTCAACTGATCGACCTGTTGACGGCCAGTCGGAAGAATGAACGACTGAAAAGCGAAAATCGTGTACTTCCTGTTTTGATGTTTCTGCTGTCAATTCTCTGCATTGGTATTGCCGGAGTTCTTTTTTACAAGAACGGTATATTGCCATCAAGAGAAAATATGTCTTTCCAGATTGCCGGACTTGCATTAGTCGTTGGAACCATTTTGCTGTTTTACTCATTTGCAGCGGTGTTCATTCAGCTTATGCGTTCCAATAAGGGATTTTACCTGAAAGGCTTAAATACTTTTCTGGTACGACAGATTGGCAGTAAAATCCGTACCAATTATTTTGTAATGACGGTTGTTTGCGGCCTGTTGACCATTACAATCTGTGCTGTTTCCATTGGAGCGAGTACCGCATTGGCAATGAATAAGTTATCCCAAGCCGCAACACCGTATGACCTGACTGTGATTTCTGATGTTTCCATTGATGGTGACAGCGATATTACCGATTATCTGGCTACTTGTGATGTGCAGATGTCGGACTATGCAAAAAATATGGAGCAGATCAGTGTATATGATGCTGATATGACTTACGCAGACCTCTTTGCCGGGCAGGATTTGAATTTGTGGCCGATTGATGAAGCCGTTCCCCAAAGCAGGGTGTCCGTCATTTCTATCTCGGATTTTAACCGGGCTTTAGCGATGCAGGGCAAAGGGCCAGTTACGCTAAATGAAGGGGAATACCTGCTAAACTGCAACTATGAAGGTACTTATCAGTATGTGATAGAGGCCCTGCGTACTTATTCTGAATTGTCAGTTGGCGGAGTTGCTTTGCAGCGTGCCTCTGATGAAGTCCTTCAAGAAACTTATGTCATGACTTCTGTTGGCAACAATGACCGTGGGACTTTAATCGTGCCGGACAGCGTTGTGACAGCCCTGCCGAAAGATGTAAATGCCCTGCTGGTGCAATATAAAGAAGAAACCAATCCCGATGAAGTGTTACAGAAAATGATCCCCATCGGTTTGGATGAAACCCACGGCTACCGTTATTCTGAAAAGAATATGCTGTATGATATGTTTTATGGTATCAATGCACTGGTAACATTTATTTGCTGTTATGTCGGACTGATCTTCCTGCTAATTTGTGCGGCTTTGCTCGCGCTTAAACAGCTAACGGAAACGACAGATAATATTTTCCGCTATGGCCTGCTTCAAAAATTAGGAGCAAAACGGCAGCAAATTAACCATACCCTTTTCGTGCAAACGGGTGTATTTTTCACCGTTCCTTTGGTAGTAGCCGGGCTTTACTCTATTCTGCTGATTGGAAAGGGAATGGAAATCGTTGAAGAATTTATGAACATCCATATTGCAACGAATGTGTGGCTTACTGTTATCCTTTTCCTTATTGTGTACGGGAGCTACTTTATCGCAACTTATCTATCCTGTAAACGGATGGTTACAGAGCAAAAAGAAATGGAGGTGTAACTATGTTGCCTGAAAATATCAAATGGGATGCTGTGTTCCAGAGTATTGTTGACACATGGCTCCCCCTGATCGGAGTGGTTGCCGCAATCATTGTAATTGCTGTGATCGTTCATGTGATTAAGAAAAAGAGAAAATAATTATAATCTGCCGGACGACGGCAAAAGAAAAAAAGCCGTCGTTCAGCAGGCAATCACCATGCCATCATTATATATCGCGGCGGCTTTGAACAAATCAAGGCCGCCGCTCTTTTGTCCCTCAAAGGAATGACGACCACAAGCTAAAGATCACGGCGGCTTTAGGAGGGAGCCGCCGTGAAGCGAGAACAGCTTCGACATAATCCGGCAGGAATTTACCTGCCAAAAAAAGCCTGTCCCCGGTAGCGGGGACATATACCCAAGAAGATGAACTATACCGTGTAGGTAAGCAGCAAAACACACCAGATAGCGTCTGGCTGGCGTATGACCAGTCAGGCGTTTTTTGTCTCATCCTGCGGTTTTCCGTGGGGTGTCGTTCTCCACCGTCCCCATTTCAATTCACCCGTTAACCCCTGAATTGAAATGGAGGACAAGTATGTTCAATAAGAAAAGTGAATACGCGCAGAATAAGCGCGAGAAAGATAGCATCATCTACATAAGTGTGAATGGACGCATCCGGCTCACCCGCGCAGACTTTTCCAGTGAGGGAGAATTTCTCCGATGGAAACAATGGTCCGATGAGGACTATTATGAAACCGAACGCCGGGGGCGCGGCTACTATGACAATGGGGTTCCTCTGGATGAAAACATAAGCGCGGCAGGTGCGGTGGAGTCTGCGGAGGATACATATTTCCGTGAGCTTCTGGCTGATGAAATCGACGCCGCTCGGAAGACTCTGTGCCAGGAGCGCATGGCCAAGGTGAAGGCCCTTCTGACCGCCAGGCAGTACCGCCGGATCTGGATGTATTTGGCCGAAGGAAAATCCATTACAGAGATCGCCAAGGCTGAAGGACTGTCTAAAGCCAGCGTGTCCCGTTCTATTGCTGCGGCGCTCCATAAGCTCCGCAAACTGCGTTAAGGCAGAATAAGAAACTATCAACAGGGGTGGCCTGCAGATGCAAGCCGTTTTGTGTTGAGGTGAATTAAAGTGATAGAACTGATTTATCAATAGGTTTTAAGTGGGGGCTGTTTTGCAGCCCCTGCTTATTGTAAATTTTAAGAAAGCCCCTGCAATGGTTGACACTATGTAGTTTCAATGCTATAATAGAATAAACTACACAGTATCAATCAAAGGAGGCGCTTTATGGAACAGCAACTTTCAATTTCAGAGTCAGAGTGGCGAGTGATGAAGATTGTTTGGAGTAATTCTCCACAAACACTTCCCGAAATATTAGACAGGTTAAAAGAAACAGGTTGGAGCAAGACGACTATTCAAACATACCTTGCCCGTTTGGTAAAGAAAGGAGCATTGACTACAAAACGCCAGGGAAAGGGATATTTATATTATCCAGCAGTATCAGAAAGTGAATGCCAGCTTGCGGAAAGCCGCAGTTTTCTAAGCCGCGTATATGATGGTTCCCTGTCTAAGATGGTAATGGGATTTGTCAAAAACGGCAATCTTTCGTCTGATGAATTGCATGAGCTAAAGAGCCTGATCGAGCAGCAGGAGAAAACAGATGCAGATACTCGGTAACATTTTCAATGCGATTATTTTTGTATCTGCTATTGGCGGTATATTTTGTGTTTTATCTCTTTTTATCAATCACATTCTGCGTTGTACGCTGCCGCTATGGTTTCCGCTTTGCGGTATGATCCTTTTTTGCGTTCCATTCCTTTCACCGGATGTGTTTCTCATATCACCAGAAACACAGGAATGGTTAAATGGATTTTATATTGCCTGTTGGGTATGGGTGTGTGGGTGCGGTATTCTTTTCGTCTATGATACGATACGCTCTATAATGGCAAAGCGGGCATTGAAAGGATACCAGATATGTAGCACTGAGCGTCTAAATGCTCTTTGCTTACAATGTGCGGAAATTGTCGGCTTAAAAAAAGTGCCTGCACTATATTGGGGGACTTTGGATAACCCCATTTGCGTTACCGGCGCAATCCGCCCAGCAATTATCATGAGCAAAACAGTTATAGAAAAGCTGACCGATGGCGAATTATCCGCTGTTTTTATCCATGAGTTGACCCATATTAAGCGGAAACATATTCTTTTGGAGCGTATCTATGATTATGTTTGCATATTAAACTGGCTTAACCCTTTTGCGTGGATTGCTAAAGGAGATTTTTCACTACATTGTGAAACGGATTGCGATTGCAATGCCTTAAAATTTTCGCAGGGGAAAGTCACGGCAACAGAATATGCTGCGGCTATTATCCGGCTGCTGGAACTGTCTACGGTTCAAGCTACAAAACCCGGTAAAGGGATTGGCGCACTCAGTTTTGTGTTGGCAAAACGCAGAATTAAACGGATCACCACAAGAACATCAAAGATTAGGGACAGGATGATAACGGTTATACTGGCTGTTTCTCTGATACTTACGGTTGCTTTTTCCGTACAATTCAGCAGAGAACATTTCTATCCTTATCCGGCCTATCATACTGGTACAGAATATGGTGCGGGTTACAATGAGTAACCCGTATCATTAAAGCCTATAAATCTACGAATGTAGTTAAATGGAGGAGCGTATGAATACAAACATTGAGATTAGTCACATTACTAAAAAATACAAGAACGGCGTTACCGCCCTTGATGATATCAGCTTTCATGTTGGCAGCGGTGTTTTTGGCCTGTTGGGACACAATGGTGCCGGAAAAACTACGCTGATGAAGGCATTGGTTACGGTATTAACCCCATCAGCAGGCACAATCCGCATTTGCGGTTTTGATACCGTGAAACAGGGAAATGAGGTCAGAGCAAGGATTGGGTATTTGCCACAGGAACTTGCCATGTACCCCTCTCTTTCTGTATTTGACTTTGTAAATTACATGGCAGAACTCAAAGGCATTCATAACAAAAAAGCTGTCAGCAACGTGTTGGAGCAGGTTGAAATGTTGGAATTTTCCAAACGCAAAATAGGTCAGCTTTCCGGCGGCATGAAACGGAGGGTTGGCATTGCGCAGGCGCTAATTGGCAATCCTCAAATTCTTGTTGTTGACGAACCGACAGCCGGTCTTGATCCAGAAGAACGGGTGAGGTTCCGCGGCCTATTGTCAAGATATGCAAGCGAGGGCCGCACCGTTTTGCTTTCTACACATATTGTCGAAGATATTCACCAGCTTTGTGAAGAACTTGCTGTTCTGCGGAAAGGGCATCTATTTTATGCAGGTACATCTGCCGCCCTATTAGAACGGGTAAAGGATAAGGTGAAAATCCTACATTTAGAAAATGAAAACCAGCTTATCGAACTTCAAAAGAAATCCGTAGTGTTATCGACGACATACGAGAGCCAAGGATTGACTGCGAGAATTATGGACGAAAGCGGACTTTTCTTACAGGCCACACCTGTCACGGCGACTTTGGAAGATGCTTATGTGTATTGTATGGGAGGGAAAGCCCATGCGTAAAATGTTTTCTGTTCTCCATTATGAATATAAAATGCAGTTCAAGCGCCTGGTTACATGGGGTGTACTTCTCGTAGCGACGGCACTTTCTTTACTTGACAATTTCCCCTTTGCTGGGAATTTAGCCCGGTTGGAGTTTTTGAATGAGCCAGCATATTTTGTCTATCGGATCGTGAGCCTTGACAGCCTTGTTTTATTGTTTGGTCTGATGTTCTTATTGGCAGGACGTATTCCGATAGATACTAAGACAGGAATGAAATCTTTGCTGATGTCATCGGCCTTACGAAAATGGCAATATGTGTTGGGAAAGCTGTTGGGCGGATTTCTATATGTTTTCTCCATGCAGTGTATTTTTCTTTTGCTTAACACGATGGTCTATTTTATTGCTGCTCCGTTTGAAATTTCCCTGATTGAATGTATTGTCCCGTTGATAAAAGCAATCTTTGTTTCTTTAGTTCCAACGAGTTTATTTGTCAGCTTTTGCTCGATTGCCTTACCGGGGATGATTGACATTCGCTTATTCTATATTCTGGCTGCAATATTGTTTGGGTTTAATGCCACCTATGTAGGCTCGGCAGAGGCAATGCCATTTTACTTGATTACTTCCGGCGATTTAGTCCGTTTGATATGGGTGCATCCGAGATGGCCGTTTGTTGATATGGGGAGCGTTATTGCAAATGGATTTTTCCTTGTAGGAAGCGGTCTTGTGTTTGGCAGTCTGCTGTTTTTGAAACACAAGTTTTGGAGGTCAGAATGAAAGCGCGAATTGAAAGCGAAGTAAAAATTTTCGGGATAAATTTCTTTATCGTATCAGCGGCCTTTACGGTTGCTATGATTGTTCTTTCTATCATAGCCGGAGATCTGCTGGATTTTTACCCGGTCAGCTTTGAAGTGATATTTCCGTTTTTTGTTACAATCGTTGTTGGTGAATGGGGAAAGACAAGAGCCGACAGTAATTTTGATATTATTGCCGCACAAAGCAAATCTCTTTTCAAATGGGTATTGTTACGTTATATAATCGCTTTTGCAATATCCAGTTTATTCGCGGTTTTTAGCATGGCAGGCGCGTCAGTTATGCGATACGAAATGCCAATATGGGAATTGATTGTGCTGTATTTCCCACCAACATTCTTTTTATCGTCTCTGTGCGCCTTGTTAGGGATTATATGTAGGCAAGAACATATTGCAACATTAGTTTGTGGGGTTATATGGCTGATAATCTTATTGACACGAAGCCTGTTAAGATTTCCGGGGTTAGAATATGTCTACTTGTTTATCCGATTTGCCGGAGATCAAAATAATATTTGGCTATGGAACAAAGGAATTATTACTTTGGCAGGTCTTTTTTTATGGTGTGTTATTTACTGGAAATGCAAAAGGGTTGATTGAGGTATAAGAAAAATAAATATCGTTTTAATCTGCCCCGCCAGACGGGAAAAGAAAAAACCGTTCTGGCTGATGAAATCGAAGCCGCTCGGAAGGCTCTGTGCCAGGAGCGCATGGCCAGGGTGAAGGCCCTTCTGACCGCCAAGCAGTACCGCCGGATCTGGATGTATTTGGCCGAAGGAAAATCCATCACAGAGATCGCCAGAGATGAAGGATTGTCTAAAGCCAGCGTGTCCAACTCTATCGCTGCGGCGCTCCGTAAGATCCGCAAACTGCGTTAAGACAGAATAAGTAACTATCAACAGGGTGGCTTGCAGATGCAGGCCGCCCTCATCATGGAAGGAGGTTATTTCATGGCAACCACGCGGCTCATGCCCCTGCATACCGGCAAAGGCCGGACGGTGGGGACAGCCATCAGCGACATCATCGACTATGTTCAAAATCCGCAGAAAACAGACAACGGCAGGCTCATTACCAGCTATCAATGTGACAGCCGGATTGCGGATGCGGAGTTCCTTTTCAATAAGCGGCAGTATATCGCCGCCACCGGCCGGGTACGGGGCGAGGACGATGTGATTGCCTATCATCTCCGGCAATCCTTTGTACCTGGTGAAATCACGCCGGAAGAAGCAAACCGGCTTGGCTGCGAGCTGGCGCGGCGCTTCACCAAAGGCAAACACGCCTTCATTGTCTGCACCCATATAGACAGGAAGCACACCCATAATCATATCATTTTCGATGCAACCGCTCTGGACTATCAGCGGAAATTTCGGAACTTTTGGGGAAGCACCCGCGCGGTCCGGCGGCTCAATGATACCATCTGCATTGAGAACGGATATTCCATTGTAGAAAACCCGAAGCCGCATGGAAAGAGTTATAACAAGTGGCTGGGTGATCGGGCCAAACAATCCCAGCGTGAGACGCTGCGGGTGATGATCGACCAGGCACTGGAACAAAAGCCTGCCGACTTCGATGCCCTGCTGAAACTGCTGGAAGGGATGGGCTGTGAGGTGTCCCGCCGCGGGCAGTCATACAGCCTCAAAGCGCCCGGCTGGGACAACGCTGCCCGCATGACGAAGAAGCTGGGCAAAGGGTACAGCGAAGCCGAACTTCGTGCGGTTCTGGCCGGAGAAAAGGAACATACCCCTACCAGGGCCACTCCCCAGCCGGAGCCGAAACAGACTGTAAGCCTGATGGTCGATATTCAGGAAAAGCTCCGCGCTGGCAAGGGGGCCGGTTATCAGCGATGGGCCACCGGCTTCAATCTGAAGCAGATGGCGCAGACTATGAATTATCTCTCCGAGCATAAGCTGCTTAATTACAAAGTGCTGTCTGAAAAGACAGCGGCAGCCACCACCCGGTACAATGAATTGTCCTCGCAGATCAAGGCAGCGGAAAAGCGAATGACGGAGATTGCGGTTCTCCGCACCCATATCATCAACTATGCCAAAACGCGGGAGGTCTATGTTACCTATCGCAAAGCTGGATATTCAAAAAAGTTCCGCGCCGAGCATGAGGCGGACATCCTTTTACACCAGACCGCAAAGAAAGCATTTGATGAGCTGGGAATGAAAAAGCTCCCCACCGTCAAGAGTTTGCAGGCGGAATATGCGGAGCTGATGGCACAAAAAAAGGCAGCCTATTCCGGCTACCGAAAGGCTCGTGATGAGATGAAGGAGCTTCTGACCGTCAAGGCCAATGTGGACCGCATCATGGGCTATGAGGAAGAAAAGCAGACAGAGAAAAACCATGCCCAGGAGCAGAGCCAGGGACGATGACCGGCTCATGGATTTGGGCTTTTCGGGAGGGAAAGCCTGTGGTGGCTTTCCCTCTTGTCTGCTTACCGGCGCAGGACGGAAACCGGGTCAAGAGTGCGAAGCACCACCCACCGGCGGCTTGCTCTTGATGCGGTTTCTGTCCTGTGCTATCCATCGCCCAGGCGATGGAAAAAGCGTTCCATCGGAACGCGCAGCCAGCTCCAGAATGGAGCTGTTTATGGGGGCTTGGGGGCAGCGCCCTCAACAAGCAACCTGGGATCTTCGCGCCAGCGAAAATCCCAGGTTTGGCCTCTGTGGGTCCCACGAGGCATTGCTTGCCGGTTTCTCGTACCCCGTATTTTTGCCCTTTCGGGCGGTATTTCTTCAAATGAGAAAAGAGGACGCTTACACATCCTCCTTCTCATCATCCGCATCTTTTAATTTGATGGCTCCGTCAATGACACCTTCCACAATGGGCAGATACTTCTCCGGGCAAAGCTGTAATTTGTGGCTTGTCCGCTGGCGCTGCTCACTGTCCTCCCGAAGTAGCTCCGGGTTGAAGTAGCGTTCTGCGGGCAGCTTGCAAATGCGGATGAGCTGCATCACAACCGGCACGCTGGGTATTGTGCCGCACAGCTCAATATTTGCAAGATAGCGCGGGTCGATGCCAACCTTTTCGGCCAGCTCCCGGCGGGACATTTTCACAGCTTCACGCGCCTGCTGAACATCTGCTCCGAAAGTTTCAAATCCAGGGCAATCTTTTACATTCGGCATATCACATCACCCTATTACATTCTATTGTTCATAGGATGTGCTGGAAATGATGTGATATGTGTTTTAGGTTCATTTTATAATTCGTTCTCGGAGAAAAATTGCAGGATGGAGGCGGCGGGTGTCACCGAGAAACTGAAAGCCCATGACCCCATGCGCTGGGTGGAGCTGATGAACACGCTGAAAGCACAAGTAAAGGAAGTCATCCGATTAGAAAATGCAAAACCAAACGGAGCATTTTTGAACTATCCAGAGTGGCGCAACCCATTTGGCTTATGATAAAATCAAATCATGCGAAATCAGGTTTCGCAATTTTTTAGGGCGGTAAGTTAGCTTGCCCTAACCACAGTGGAGGTATGTAGAGAATGGAATTGAAAAGCAACAAATTGCAAGCAAAAGACCTTATCAATGTAGGCATTTTCACCGCCATCTATTTTGTCATTTTCTTTGCGGGCATGATGCTGGGGTATATCCCTATTTTTATCCCGCTTCTTGGACTGGTGTGCCCCATCCTGTGCGGTATTCCCTTTATGCTGTACTTAACAAAGGTCAAGAAGTTTGGTATGGTATCCCTGACCGGCATTATCCTTGGCTTGCTGAATTTAATCATGGGCAGCGGTGTGTTGGTTCTGATTTTTGGCATCATCTTTGGGGTCCTGGGCGATGTAATTTTGCGGGCCGGAAAATATCAAAGCTGGAAGTGTACGCTCCTTGGTAACGGGGTGTTTTCCCTTTGGATCATGGGCTATGTGAGCCGGATGTTTTTGACCCGTGATACCTTCTTCGCTTCACTTGTAAGCAGCTATGGGCAGGAATATGTAGACACACTCATGTCCTATACTCCTGGCTGGATGTATCCAGTTCTGTTTGTAGTCACCTTTATCGGTGGCATTTTGGGGGCGCTTCTTCTTTCAAGGAAATGGGTGGCCGCAGCCAGATTTGCAGTTACATACGCTATTTTGTTTGCGTTGGAATTAACGGTATTGCCGCTGCTCACTGGTACATGGAATTTTATCCTGGGAGCCGCAGTTGGGATTTATACGCACATGCTTCCGGGATTTATTATGGGATATTATCTGGTAAGCACTACAACCGTTAGCGAATTTGTCGCAGCTATGGAGCGGATGCATGTTCCCGAGAAAATAGTAATCCCCGTGTCCGTGGTGTTTCGTTTCTTCCCGACGGTAAAAGAGGAATATGCGGCTATACGGGATGCCATGAAGATGCGCGGCATCACTACTCTCCGCAGTCCCATGAAGATGCTGGAATACCGGGTGGTTCCTCTGATGATGTCGATTGCCAAAATCGGAGAAGAACTGTCTGCGGCGGCTCTCACGCGAGGGCTTGGAGCGCCGCAGAAACGGACAAATATTTGCAAAATTGGCTTTGGGCCTTTGGACATTTTCTTCTTCCTGCTGGCGATACCGTGTTGGGTCGGTTTCTTTATTTGTTAGGAGGAAGGAGTCTATGATTGAACTTCGCAATATCAATTTTCGATATGCCGGGGGAACAGATGCCGGTGGGCTTGTAAACATTGACTTAATCATCCCGGACGGGCAAGTTATCCTTTTGTGTGGGCAATCTGGCTGCGGAAAAACAACCCTGACCCGGTTGGTGAATGGGCTGATCCCGAATTATTATGAGGGCGAGTTAAGCGGCGAAGTCCTGCTGGATGGCAAGAACATCAGCAGACTTCCACTCTATGAAACAGCGAAATATGTGGGGAGCGTTTTTCAAAATCCCCGCACGCAGTTTTTTACGGTGGACTCTACCAGCGAACTGGCCTTTGGATGTGAAAATCAGGG
>PPYE01030607.1_pt1 | contig 17652 bp, 16 predicted proteins | sample 1559881 | NCBI WGS metagenome assembly PPYE01 (sample SAMN08240022, study PRJNA423297) | Human gut metagenome, whole genome shotgun sequencing project. | reverse complement strand
CGACGGGCGTTACGCCGGAAAAGAAAACAGAGAATACGCAGAATGAAAATCACGGAAAGCAGGAACAGGTCCAGACTGCGGCAGCGCAGCCTTCTGCAGCGGCACAGCCTGCCGCTGAGCACCGTGAAGGCGGCGCAGCCGATGCGCCGGTGAAAAAGAAGAAAAACATTATTTTTGTGAGCAATCCGCACAACAGCAAAATGCAGTCCGGCGGACAGCGTCAGTCCTCAGCCGGGAATAAACCCGGTGTGTCTGGAAATAATGGAGACAGAAGGGGCAGCAACAACGGAAATAATGGAAACAACGGCGGCAGAAATAATTCCGGCCGCGGTAACAATTCCGGCGGGCAGGGAAGAAACGGCCAGAACCGTCAGAATAATAACCAGAACCGTTCTTCAGGAAGAATCGGTTTTGAACAGCCCAAGCTGATCAAGCCCCTTACCAAGCCTTCACAGCCCCAGATGCCCGATGAGAGGCTGGAAGAACAGCGCAGGCGTGCGGAAGCTGCGGAAAGAGCAGCCAGAGAACAGAAAGCAAGAGAAGAAAAAGCTGCCGCGGAGAAAGCGGCAAGGGCCGAGAGAAGTGATAACAGGAATGAAGGAAGAACGGATAACAGAAGCGACAGGCCGCAGAACAGCCGCCCGGAGGGCAGCAGACCGCAGGGCAGCCGTCCGGACAGCGGCAGGACAGACAGGCCGCAGTCCAGAAATCCGAGAAACGACAGGCCGCAGGGCGGACGCACGGACACAAGGGCACCCAGAAGCGACAGGCCGCAGGGCAGACCTGGTGAAGGCCAGAGCCGTCCGGGCTTTGGCGGCGGCCAGAGGCCTGGCCAGGGCTTTAACCGTAATACAAATGGCGGCAGACCTGGCGGCAATAGTGACCGTCCTCAGGGAGACCGTACACAGGGCGCAGGCGGAAGGCCGGACGCTAAACGTGCCGCGGACAATAAATTCAGGAAGCCTGCGCCGGGCGGCAAGAGTTTTGTCCCCGAAAGCCCGATTAAAGAAGGCGAGAAGCACAGGGACGAAGAGAAGCGCCGCAGCAGCCAGGAGAGGGATAGACGCTCCAGGAAAGACCTCATTTACGAAGAGGACAATGCGGCAAAGAACAAACTGAAAAACAAGGCCGGCAGATTTATCAAGCCGGAGCCTAAGAAGGAAGAGACTCAGGAGGAGCAGATCAAGGTTATTACCGTAGGTGATACCATCACCATTAAGGAACTGGCCGATAAAATGAAGCTGCTGCCTGCCGCAATCATCAAGAAGCTGTTCCTGGAGGGCAAGGTTGTTACCCTGAATCAGGAAATTTCCTATGAAGATGCGGAAAATATCGCCATTGATTATGACATTATCTGCGAAAAAGAAATCAAGGTGGATGTCATTGAAGAACTGCTGAAGGAAGACGAAGAGAACGAAGAGGATATGATTTCCAGGCCTCCTGTTATCTGTGTTATGGGTCATGTTGATCATGGTAAAACCTCCCTTCTGGATGCTATCAGAAAGACAAATGTAACAGACCGTGAAGCGGGCGGAATCACCCAGCACATCGGCGCTTATACTGTACAGATTAACGGACAGAAAATCACCTTCCTGGATACTCCCGGACATGAGGCGTTTACAGCCATGCGTATGCGCGGCGCCAACTCCACGGATATCGCAGTCCTGGTGGTTGCGGCGGACGACGGCGTTATGCCCCAGACTGTGGAAGCGATCAACCATGCAAAGGCTGCAGGCATTGAAATCATCGTTGCCGTAAATAAAATGGATAAACCCAATGCCAATATCGACAGGGTGAAGCAGGAACTGGCAGAGTATGAGCTTATTCCCGAGGAATGGGGCGGAAGCACCGTATTCGCACCGGTATCCGCAAAGACCGGCGACGGCATCAACCAGCTGCTGGAGATGATCCTGCTTACTTCGGAAATCCTGGAGCTGAAGGCCAACCCTAACAGACAGGCAAGAGGCCTTGTCATCGAAGCGGAGCTGGATAAGGGACGCGGACCCGTGGCAACCGTGCTGGTACAGAAGGGCACCCTTCACGTGGGCGACTTTATTTCTGCCGGCGCATGCCATGGCAAGGTTAGGGCAATGATAGACGATAAGGGCAGACGCGCCAAAGAAGCAGGACCTTCCACACCTGTGGAAATCCTGGGCCTTTCCGATGTTCCCAATGCCGGAGAGGTATTCCTGGCACATGAGAACGACAAAGAGGCGAGAGCCTATGCGGAAACCTTTATCGCACAGAATAAAGAGAAGAAGCTGGAAGAGACAAAGGCTAAAATGTCTCTGGATGATCTGTTCAGCCAGATTCAGGAAGGCAATCTGAAGGAACTGAACCTGATTATCAAGGCCGACGTACAGGGCAGCGTGGAAGCGGTAAAACAGAGCCTGCTTAAGCTGACCAATGAAGAAGTGGTTGTAAAATGCATCCACGGCGGCGTAGGCGCCATCAACGAATCCGATGTCACCCTGGCCGCAACCTCCAATGCCATCATTATCGGCTTCAATGTCCGTCCGGATGCAACGGCGAAGGCAACGGCCGAAAGAGAGGGCGTGGATATCCGTCTGTACAGAGTTATTTACCAGGCTATCGAGGATATCGAAGCCGCAATGAAGGGGATGCTGGATCCTGTATTTGAGGAGAAGGTTATCGGCCATGCGGAAGTGCGTCAGATTTTCAAAGCATCCGCAGTGGGCAACATTGCAGGTTCCTATGTGCTTGACGGTGAGTTCAAGAGAGACTGCAAGGTGAGAATTACCAGAGACAAGGATCAGATTTATGAAGGCACTCTGGCAAGTCTCAAGCGTTTTAAAGATGATGTGAAGGAAGTACGTTCCGGATATGAATGTGGTCTTGTCTTTGACGGCTTTGACCAGATTCAGGAGGGCGATATCGTGGAAGCCTACATTATGGTGGAGGTTCCCAGGTAAGCTGCGAAGGAATGCTGCCTCACAGGTAGGAGTAATATGAGAAAAAACAGTGTTAAAAATACCCGGATCAATACGGAGGTGCAGAAGGTGCTTGCCGAAACCATCCGGGGGGAAATAAAGGATCCCAGAATCGCTCCCCTTACTTCAGTGGTAGCGGTGGAGGTTTCTCCGGATCTGAAGACCTGCAAGGCATGGATCAGCGTGCTTGGGGATGAAAAAGCCCAGGCGGATACGCTGGCCGGCTTAAGAAGCGCCGCCGGCTTTATCAAAAGCAGGCTGGCGAAGGAAATCAATCTTCGTATTACGCCGGAGGTATGTTTTATCATGGATCAGTCCATTGCCTACGGAGTAAACATGTCACATAAGATTGATGAAGTTATGGGCAGCGCAGGGACGCAGGCGGAGACGGATGAGGAAGCCGGAGAAGAATAAGCCGGCAGATGCTTCCGCCTGGCGCATGTTTGACAGCAGGGAGGTCTGATATGAAGCTTTTGGAAGAATGTAAACAGGCAAAAAGGATAGGGATCAGCGGACATATCCGTCCGGACGGAGACTGTGTCGGTTCCTGTATGGGCCTTTACCTTTATTTGAAAAAGGTAAGGCCCGATGCGGACCTTCATATTTTCCTGGAAAAACCGGCTGATATTTTCAGCTGCATCAGCAGTGTGGAAGAAATTGACAGCGAATACGGCGAGCAGGAACGCTTTGATGTGTTTTTCGCCCTGGATACTGCGTCCGACCGCCTGGGAGGAGCAGAAGCGTATTTCAACAGCGCTGTGAAAAAGATAAATATTGACCACCATATCAGCAATAAGGGCTGCGGGGATGTGAATTATGTGGTTCCCACAGCCAGCTCTACGAGCGAGCTTATTTATGATCTGACGGAAAAGGAACAGCTGGACGAAGAGATTGCCAAAGCGCTTTATATCGGCATTATCCATGATACGGGCGTGTTCCAGTATTCCAATACGTCGCCGGAAACCCTTCGGGCGGCGGCAAAGCTGATTTCCTATGGCTTTGATTTCAGCCGTCTCATAGAAGAGACATTTTATGAAAAAACCTATCTGCAAACGCAGATACTCGGCCGCGCACTGCTGGAAAGCATCCTTTTCATGGACGGAAAATGCGTGGTCAGCGTCATTGACAGGAAAACCATGGATTTTTACGGCGCCTCGCCCCAGGATCTGGAGGGCATTGTAAGCCAGCTTCGCAGTATCAAGGGCGTGGAATGCGCCATATTCATGTATGAAACAGGCGTGCTGGAGTATAAGGTGAGCATGAGATCCGGCGGTCTCGTCAATGTATCGCAGATCGCTTCCTATTTCGGAGGAGGCGGGCATGTGCGCGCGGCGGGCTGTACCATGAACGGCACCTGCCATGATGTAATCAATAACCTTTCGTTACATATTGAAAAGCAGCTGTAACTACCCGGCCAGCGGGCATTTTTCTGCCCGTTAAGCCTGACCGGACGGCTGGAAACAGTTTATCAAGGAGCGGAATACATGATAAACGGCATTCTGAATGTCTATAAAGAAGCGGGCTTTACCTCCCATGATGTGGTGGCAAAGCTGCGCGGCATATGCAGGCAGAAAAAAATCGGCCATACAGGTACCCTGGATCCGGAAGCGGTCGGGGTACTTCCTGTTTGCCTGGGCAGCGGCACGAAGCTGTGTGATATGCTTACTGATAAAAGCAAGGAATATGAGGCTGTGCTTCTTCTGGGACAGGTGACGGATACCCAGGACGTGACCGGAACGGTATTGGAGGAGCATGAGGTGACGGTGGATGAAGAGCAGGCTGTGGAGGCCATCCGATCCTTTGTGGGGGCTTATGAACAGATCCCGCCCATGTACTCTGCGCTGAAGGTGAACGGCAAAAGGCTGTATGAGCTGGCCAGGGCGGGGAAGGAAGTGGAGAGGAAGGGCAGGCCGGTGGAAATCCACAGCATCGAAATCCTTTCCGTCAGCCTGCCGGAAATCACCTTCCGCGTTGCCTGCTCCAAAGGAACCTATATCAGGACCTTATGCCATGATATCGGACAGAAGCTTGGCTGCGGCGGCACCATGAAAAGCCTGAAGCGCACAAGAGTAGGCATTTTTACCATTGACGGCGCGCTGAAGCTTTCCCAGCTGGAAGAACTGGCGGCGCAGGGCAGGCTGGAAGAAAAGGTGATACCTGTGGAAGCGATGTTTGCAGAGCTTCCTGCACTTACGGTGAAGGACGCTTTTGCCAGGCTGATAGAAAACGGGAATGCCTTTTATCCCGGCCAGGCGGAGGAAAGCGTAAGGACTCCGGACGGCGGACAGGTGAGAGTGTATGACAGAAAAGGACGTTTTTATGGCATCTATGCCTTCTCGGAGGAGAAGGAAAGGTATCAGCCCGTAAAAATGTTCCTGTAATGTGACCGTGAAGGAACCAAACCCTTTAGATAAATATCCCGCAGAAATAACGGAAAGTACGGATACTGGAGTGATTCAATGCAGATAATTTCGGGTACGACAGAATTTGAATGTAAACACCATACGGCGGTGGCCATCGGCAAATTTGACGGCATTCATCAGGGCCACAGAATGCTTCTTTCTCAGATTCTGAAGGCAAAGGAGGATGGGCTGCAGTCGGCGGTTTTCACCTTTGATCCCCCTCCAGGGGTGTTTTTCTCAGGGAAGCCGCAGGCGGAGCTGACAACCAAGGAAGAAAAAAGACGGGTTTTTGACCGGATGGGAATCGATCTTCTGATTGAATTCCCCATGAATGCGGAAACCGCGGCCATGCCGCCGGAGACCTTTGTCCGGGAAGTGCTGCATGACAGGATGCAGACAAGGTTTATTGCGGCAGGGACGGATCTTTCCTATGGAGACAGAGGAAAGGGGGACTGGCATCTTCTGCAGGCCATGTCCGAACAGATGGGTTATCAGGTACAGGTTATCGACAAAATCATGTATAACGGCCGGGAGATCAGCTCCACCTTTGTGCGGGAAGAGGTGCAGAAGGGGAATATGGAGCTGGCGGAACGGCTTTTGGGCGCTCCCTACTGTGTGGCAGGGACCGTCATGCATGGGAAAAGGCTGGGAAGGACGCTGGGGATGCCCACGGTGAACCTTTTTCCTCCCAGGGACAAGCTCCTGCCCCCAAACGGCGTGTATCTTTCCCGGTTATCCGCCGGAAACAGACAGCTGAACGGCATTACAAATATCGGCTGCCGGCCTACGGTGAGCAACAGCGGCCAGATGAGCGTGGAAACATATCTTTATGATTTTAATGAGGAAATCTACGGGGAATATGTGGAGGTGAGCCTGTATTCCTTCTGCCGTCCGGAGATGAAGTTTTCAAGTGTGGAAGAATTAAAGCAGAATATGGCCCGGGACATAGAAGCGGGCAGGGAATATTGGAAAAACCGGAGGCTGTGACGTCTCCGGTTTTTCTGTGACCTGCAGATATGCTGTTTTAAGTGTTTGCTTATGCGGCTCAGGGCCTGCAGACCTTGCAGGCGCCATAACCGGCGGCGAGGGCGTCGGACAGGTCGATGGAAATTTTGCTTTTCTCCAGATAACGGCAGCTTGCTCTGTGATATTTATTGCCGGTAGCCGTGATGTAAACGGTTTTCTCCTGAGGCTTGTCCGCGGTTACCTGCGGCGCTTCCTGTTGCTGCGGCGCAGGAACAGTCTGTCCTGCCAGGGCTGCCGTAAATACAGGTGACGCCCAGTAGCGTGCGCCGTCAAAGCCTATCAGCCCGGCGGCAATGCCATTCTGCAGCAGTGTCGCATCAGTGGGCGCATACAGCGTCCAGCCCGCGGCTTCAAAAACAGCGGCGATGGCGGCATCCGGTGCGGGAGCCGTCTGGGCGGGAGCGGGGACCGCCTGGGCCGGAGCTGTTTGGGAAGGCGCTGCAGGTGCAGGGTTGGCGGCTTCGGCATTGGGACCAACCGGGCTTCCCTCAGGGGTGGTGCATACGCCTGTTTCATCCAGGTAATACCAGAGCTCACCTACCTGAATCCAGCCTGTCTGCACGAAACCGGCGGCATCCAGATGATAGATGCCCGTCCCGGCCTGCACCCAGGTGTTGGCTGCAAAGCTTCCGTCATCGTTCTGGAACTTTACCCCTGACGTATCCTGGACAAAGCCTGCGGCCGAAACCGTGGACGAGAAGGCGAAGCTCAAAAGCAGGGCTGTGGTTAACAGAGTCACTATCCTTTTTTTCATTGCATATCCTCCTTATTCCCCAATAAAATCTTTTCCTTAGTATACCATTTTCTGGTTAAACAGCCAACAAAATTTATCTGTATATTGTAAGCGTCTGATACAAAAATCAACATTTTCCCCATTTCCTCTTGTAACTTTCTTAAGAATCCCTTAAAATATATGTAAAGTGTGCGTAAATAAAAAGTAAAATCGATGTATAATGCAAACCCTGGAGAAAAGGCCGAAAGGCCTTTTTCGCAGGTGGGAAGGAAAAAGACAAAAGATGAGTATAGGTGCGATGCTGTTGTCAATGGCCGGGGGCCTTGGATTGTTCCTGTTTGGCATGCGGCTGATGAGCGAGAGTATTGAGAAGGCGGCGGGTGCCAAGCTGAGGGGCATCCTGGAGATGTTTACCAAGAACCGCTTTGTTGGAATGCTGGTCGGTATTATTTTTACAGCGGTTATACAGTCCTCCTCGGCGTGTACGGTAATGGTGGTCAGCTTCGTCAACTCGGGGCTGATGAATCTGTATCAGGCGGCGGGTGTAATCTTTGGTGCCAATATCGGTACTACGGTGACCTCCCAGCTTGTTTCCTTTAACCTTTCTGAGATAGCCCCGATATTCCTTCTGGCAGGAATCCTGGGCATCATGTTCTGCAAGCGGCAGAACATTGTTAAAATCTGTCATATTATCCTTGGCTTCGGCGTTCTTTTCATGGGCCTGTCCGGGATGTCCAGCGCCATGTCGGGGATGCGGGACATGCCGGAGATAGTGCATATTCTTTCTTCCCTGACAAGCCCGATGCTTGCCATTCTTGTAGGGACGCTGCTGACAGCGGTAATCCAGAGCTCCTCTGTAACGGTAAGTATTGTGCTGCTGATGGCAAATCAGGGGCTGCTGGAGCTTCCCATCTGTCTGTTTATCATACTCGGCTGTAATATCGGCGCGTGTACCTCCGCGCTGCTGGCATCCCTGAGCGGGAAGAAGGATGCCAAGAGGGCTGCCATGATCCATTTCCTGTTCAATGTGATAGGAACGGTATTGATGTATATCATACTTAAGCTTGCCATGGGTCCGATTATCGATCTGCTTCATATTGTTTCCGGCTCCAACCCGGGACGTTTCGTGGCCAACGCCCATACTATTTTCAAGGTGTTCCAGGTACTGGCGCTTTTCCCGTTTGCCGGCCTGATCGTCAAAATGACCTATTTCTTCGTGCCTGGCGAAGACATGAAGATGGACGACCGCGACAATTTCACGCTGAAATATATCGGGGACAGGACCGTTTTCAATCCGGCTACGGCGGTGGTAGAGGTGGACAAGGAGCTGAAGCGTATGGCTGATCTTGCCTCCGACAACCTGAACCGCGCCATGAATGCGCTGATAACCCTGGATGAAGAAGATATTGAAACCGTTTATTCGGTGGAGAAGAATATCAACTTCCTCAATCATTCCATTACCAACTATCTGGTTAAAATCAACCAGACCACACTGCCCATTGAGGATCAGAAGAGCATCGGCGCCCTGTTCCATATTGTAAATGATATTGAAAGAATCGGCGATCATGCGGAAAATGTGGCTGATGCGGCAAGACAGAGAAAGGCCACCGGCGTAGGCTTCAGCAAGGAGGCGCAGCATGAACTGGGACAGATGCTGGATATGGTCAATACGATCATCCGTTTTTCGGTGGAAATGTTCTCCACAGGCTCTGATGAGCGTGCCGAGGATGTGGCGAATCTGGAGGATGCCATTGACGATAAGGAACGGGAAATCCAGAAATCCCACATAGAACGTATGACCAAGAACCTGTGTACGCCGGAGGCCAGTATGATTTTCTCCGATGTGGTGAGCGGACTGGAAAGAGTGGCGGATCATGCCACCAATATCGCATTTGCCATGAACAATACGGAATATGAAGTAAGTAAAGCCATGTAATAATAATGAAAATGCTCCCGCCGCCGTCTTTGGCCGGCAGGAGGCAGAAAAAGGTCCTTCCATCCAACGCTTCCTTTCTGAAACGGATGAAAGGACTTTTTCTTTGCGGCGGAAGGGTAACTGTGAAGTGACACAACGGTTATATTAGAAATAAATTCCAGGAAATAAGGGGAAATATGGATTGACAGGGAATTAAAATTTGAATATAATACGGTTGTAACAATATTGTAACATTTTGAAAGGAATCTGTAAAAATTCCCTCAGGAATGAAGCAGATGCAGGATAATTAACAGGAGAAATATTTTTATGTTAAAAGGAACAAAAGCAATTGGCGTGTTGGCGGCTGGATTTGTATTATATACCGGAATGACTGTAATGGCGGCCGGAAACGGCAGCGTTGTTGTGCCCTCGGCAGGCGTTGGAGAGATTCTGGAAGCGAACGTGGAGGAAGAAGAATACCTTGCGGCGGCGGAAGAAGCTAAAATAGAAAGAAAAGCGATCTACGGCTTCAGTAATCTGGGAATAGCCAATGTATCCAATTATCTGAACGTGCGTGAGAAACCCAGTGAGGACGGCAAGCTTGTTGGCAAGATGAGCAAGAACAGCGGCTGTGACGTGCTTGAAATCAAGGACGGCTGGGCGCATATCAAATCCGGCAAGGTTAACGGATACGTAAAAGCTGAGTTCCTGTTAACAGGTCAGGAAGCCAGGGACAGGGCGGACAAGGTTGCAACCGATATGGCGGTGTGCAATTCCGGCGGACTGTTTGTGCGGCAGGGCCCGGGAACGGACAACCCGGTAATCACACAGGTGGCGGAAGGCGAAGAGCTGGAAGTCGTGGAGAAGCTGGACGGATGGGTTAAGATCATGCTGGATGACGAGGAGGCTTATGTATCCGCCGATTATGTGGATATAGCCAAGAAGCTCGACAGAGCGGTGACCCAGACGGAACTGATCTATGGCAAGGGAGTTTCCAACGTCAGGGTGGATTTGGTCAACTATGCGAAGCAGTATCTGGGCAATCCTTATGTATGGGGAGGCACCAGCCTGACAAGTGGCGCGGACTGCTCCGGTTTCGTCCTGAGCGTATTTAAGAAGTACGGCGTATCCCTGCCCCATTCCTCAGCGGCACAGAGTACCATGGGATCGAAGGTGAGCCTTTCTGAGGCGCAGCCCGGCGATCTGATCTTCTATGCACAGAACGGAAGAGTCAACCACGTGGCTATTTATATCGGAAACGGCCAGGTTATCCATGCCAGCAATCCCAGAAGCGGCATTAAGATTTCAAATGCCACTTACCGTACGCCTTATGCCGTGAAGCGTGTGCTGAACCAGTAACGTTTAGTGCTTCATACGACATTTTCATACGATTGTATATTATTAAAAAAAGGTTTACAAAGCCTGGAAGAGTATGATATACTTTTCAGGTATGAATTCAGCCGGTACCCAGATGAAGGACACTCCGACCTCATCCTGGTATCAGGCGGTTTAATAAAAAGGAGGAACACACATGATTTCCAAAGAAAAGAAAACAGCAATCATCAAGGAATATGCGAGAGGCGAAGGCGATACAGGATCACCGGAAGTACAGATCGCAGTTCTGACAGAGAGAATCCAGGAGCTCACCGAGCATCTTAAGAGCAACCCTAAGGATCATCATTCCAGAAGAGGACTTCTGAAAATGGTTGGACAGAGAAGAGGTCTGCTTGATTACCTGAAAGAAAAGGATATCGAAAGATACCGTTCCTTGATCGAAAGACTTGGAATCAGAAAGTAATTAACAAAAACAAGGCGGATTTGACTTCAGAGTTTTCTGAGGTCTTCCGCCTTATTGTACGATGATGGAGAAAAAAGCCGCCGGATACGGAGTTAACAACGGCGCGGATATCAGGTGACGTTTATATGCAAAACCGGATAGAACTGCATTTCCATCTCTGTACACAGGGCGTCTCCGCATAACGGATGCCGCCTCTGCTTTTTCAGGTCGGAAGAATGCTTCCGAGACCACTGATAAGTCCATTTGCTGCCGTGCTGAAGTAAGTGGATTTGTCAGTAGTTTCGGCATCTTCTGTGCCTGAACAGCACCAGTATTGTTTCTGCGGACAGAAAAGGCCGGTACCATATATATGGATCCGGAGACTGCCGCGACAGTCAGCCCCGGCATACGGGAAGAACTGACTGACAAGTAATGTTCGAATAAAGGAGAGATAAGATGTACAAAACATTTTCCATGGAACTTGCCGGACGCACCCTGAGTGTGGATGTCGGCAGAGTAGCGGCACAGGCTAACGGCGCCGCATTTATGCATTATGGTGATACCACCGTTTTATCCACAGCTACGGCGAGTGAGAAGCCCAGAGAAGGAATTGATTTCTTCCCTTTGAGCGTTGAATATGAAGAAAAGCTGTATTCCGTAGGAAAGATTCCCGGAGGCTTCAATAAAAGAGAGGGAAAGGCCAGCGAGAACTCCGTTCTGACGAGCCGTGTTATCGACCGTCCCATGCGCCCTCTGTTCCCTAAGGATTACAGAAATGACGTAACCCTGAATAACCTGGTGCTTTCCGTAGATCCTGCCTGCCGCCCCGAGCTGGTGGCTATGCTTGGTTCCGCTATCGCAACCAGCATTTCCGACATTCCTTTTGCCGGACCCTGCGCAATGACACAGGTAGGCCTGATTGACGGAGAATTCGTTCTCAACCCTTCCCAGGAGCAGTGGAAGAACGGCGATCTGAACCTGACGGTGGCGTCCACCAGTGAAAAGGTCATCATGATCGAAGCCGGAGCCAATGAAATCCCGGAAGCTAAAATGATCGAAGCCATCTACATGGCACATGAGGTAAACCAGTCAATCATTGCTTTTATCAACCAGATTGTAGCGGAAGTCGGCAAGGCAAAGCATGAATATACAAGCTGTGCCGTTCCGGAAGAGCTGTTTGCAGCAATAAAGGAAATCATCCCTCCTGAAGAAATGGAAGAAGCTGTATTCACTGATGTGAAGCAGGTAAGGGAAGAAAATATAAGAAAGATTACAGAGCGTCTGGAAGAAGCTTTTGCTGATAAGGAAGAATGGCTTCCTGTTCTGGGCGAGGCAATTTACCAGTACCAGAAAAAGACGGTGCGCAAGATGATTCTCAAGGATCATAAGCGTCCTGACGGCCGTGCGATTACACAGATCCGTCCTCTGGCTGCAGAAATTGATATTATCCCCAGAGTACATGGTTCAGGTATGTTCACCCGTGGACAGACTCAGATCTGTACCATCACCACGCTGGCGCCTCTGTCTGAAATGCAGAGAATTGACGGCCTGGATGAGAATGAAGTGAATAAGAGATATATGCATCATTATAATTTCCCGTCCTATTCCGTAGGAGAGACCAAACCCTCCAGAGGACCGGGACGCCGTGAAATCGGACATGGCGCGCTTGCTGAAAGAGCTCTGATACCGGTACTGCCTTCAGAGGATGAATTCCCCTATGCAATCCGTACCGTATCCGAAACCTTTGAATCCAACGGTTCCACCTCCCAGGCGTCCATCTGTGCATCCACTCTGTCACTGATGGCTGCAGGCGTTCCCATTAAGAAGCAGGTTGCAGGTATCTCCTGCGGTCTGGTAACCGGCGATACCGATGATGATTATATCGTGCTTACCGATATCCAGGGACTGGAAGACTTCTTTGGGGATATGGACTTTAAGGTGGCAGGTACCCATGACGGTATTACCGCAATCCAGATGGATATTAAGATTCACGGCCTGACCAGGCCTATCGTAGAGGAAGCGATTGCCAAGACCAAGGAAGCAAGAGAGTATATCATGAATGAAATCATGACTCCCTGCATTGCAGCTCCCAGAGCTGAGGTCGGTCAGTTCGCTCCCAAGATTATTTCCGTACAGATCGATCCCGAGAAGATTGGTGATGTGGTTGGACAGCGCGGAAAGACAATCAATGAGATTATCGCCCGCACCGGCGTTAAGATTGATATTACCGATGACGGAAAGGTATCCGTATGCGGAACCGATAAGGAAATGATGGATAAAGCGGTAGAGATGGTTAAGATCATCACCACTGATTTCCAGGAAGGCCAGATTTTCAAGGGAACCGTAGTAAGTATTAAGGAATTCGGCGCATTCATCGAATTCGCTCCCGGAAAAGAAGGAATGGTTCATATTTCCAAGATCGCAAAGGAAAGAATCAACCGTGTAGAGGATGTTCTTACTCTTGGAGAACAGGTTACCGTTGTATGCCTTGGTAAGGACAAAATGGGCAGAATCAGCTTCTCCATGAAGGATGTTGCTCAGGTTTAAATAACGGATTATTATTTTAATAGAAACAATCGGCAGTTTAATAAGCCGGAGGAATATGTCAGCATATTCCTCCGGCTTATTTTTGTCCGCGCAGTCATAACCTGGCATGTACAACATATACTGAGATAAGCAGAAAGTTGGACAGACTGCTTGAAAGGAACCTGTCCGGAAAGCGAGGAGTGTGCCCATGACACAAAGGGAAGATATTTTGCGGATCTTTCCGGAACGAATGCGGCCCAGGTGGAAGAAAACCGCCGGATTTGCGCAGCAGCTGCAGGAAATCCGGCTGCGCGTGGGAAAACCGGTGCTTTTGTACATAGACGGAAGGGAATTTTTCCAGGAGGAATCCGGGGATGTGGTATATAGGACTGACCGGCCTGCAGTCACTGCACAGGAGGATTTGGATCAGCTGATAGCCTATGCATGCAGCTACTCCATGTATGCTTTTGAAGAAGAAATCAGCAGGGGCTACCTGACACTGCCGGGCGGACACCGTATGGGGCTTACAGGGGAAACTGTGCTGACGGATTCGGACAGAGTGAGGAATATCAAGCATATTTCCTGTGTAAATATCCGGATTTCCCATGAAATCAGGGGAGCGGCGGACGCCGTGCTACCCTTTCTTTACAGGGACGGACATTTCCTGAATACACTGATTCTTTCGCCGCCCGGCTGTGGTAAGACAACCCTGCTGAGGGATATCGTGAGGCAGGTTTCCGACGGGAATTCCTGCGGTCACGGCGTGACTGTGGGAATTGTGGATGAACGTTCGGAAATTGCCGGATCCTTTCAGGGGAGGGCGCAGAATGATGTGGGAATGCGCACGGATATCCTTGACAGCTGTCCCAAAGCGGAAGGCATGATGCTGCTGATCCGTTCCATGGCGCCAAAGGTTATCGGCGTGGATGAATTGGGAAGTGAAGAGGATATCCGGGCGCTGAAAAAGGCGATCTGCTGCGGATGCTGCGTTCTGACAACCATCCATGCCGGTTCATTGGAGGAGGCGGAAAGCAGGCTGTCCGGGATGAAGCTGGATGAAATAAAGATTTTTGACCGCTATGTGATACTCACCAGGCGGGAGGGAAAATGTGCGGTGGATGCCGTACTGGACGGCGAAAGGAAGCTTCTGGCCGGGAGGGCGCCATGCTGAAGCTTACCGGCGCGCTTCTGCTGGTTATGGGGTGCGCCGGGTTCGGCCTGTGTATGTGCAGGGATATGGAAAAGCATGTGGCGCAGCTGCGGCAGCTGGCCCGGGTATTTACCATGCTGGAAAGTGAAGTGGGATACAGCAGGGCCACATTGCCGGAAGGAATGATCAGAGTGGGTAACCGCCTGCACACAGAGCTGGGGGACTGCTTCATACGGATGGGAAAGAGGGCGCAGGAGCAGAGCGGAAGCTCCTTCCAGACCGTATGGCAGGAGGAAATGCCCTTCTGGCTGAAGACAACCTGCCTTGACGCCAGGGAAAAGGAGCTTCTGCTTTCCTTCCCCGGCTTTACCGGATTTGTGGACGGGCAGATGCAGCTGATTTCCCTGGAGCAATTTGTAAAGGAGCTTTCGCATGCACAGGATAAAGCGGGGAAAGAAGCGGAAAGCCGCAAAAAGGCAGTTCTTTCCGTAAGTACGGCGGGCGGGCTGCTGATGGCCATCCTGCTGATATGACTTGAAGGAGAATGGAATGGGAGTAAGTCTGATTTTTAAAATTGCAGCGGTAGGGATTCTGGTGACCATCCTCAGCCAGATACTGAAGCACAGCGGCCGGGAGGAGCATGCGTTCCTCCTTTCGCTGGCCGGCCTGATACTGGTTCTCACCTGGATCATTCCCTACATATATGATCTGTTTACTACAATACAGAACCTGTTTCAGCTCTGACGGAAAGGAGAGGACAGGAAATGGATATGGTAAAAATCGCCATGCTGGGCATAACCGGCGTTCTGATAGGGCTTCAGTTCAAATCCGGGAAACAGGAATACAGCGCTTATATCGGTATCGGCGTGTCGCTGGTTATTTTCTTTTATGTCTGCGAATACCTGATGCAGATGAAGGACTCCGTGCTTGCTCTGGGAGGCTTTTTGGAAGGAAGCGGCGCTTATTTCGGGATACTTTTCAAGGTGATCGGCATTACCTATCTGTGCGAATTCTGCGCAGGCCTCTGCCGGGATGCCGGATATCAGGCCATTGCCGCCCAGGTGGAGCTGTTCGGGAAGGTGACTGTGCTGCTTGCGGGAATGCCGGTGCTTTTATCTCTGATCGATACCATTACAGGCTTCATGGCTTAGAGCGTGATTGAAAATTCATTCCCGCACACAGCGTAAGCAGCAACCCGGGAAGGAGGGGAACATGGACTGGACCACATTGACCGGAGAATTGAATCTTGAGGCGCTTTCGGAACAGATTGAACAGCTGTTTCCCAATTTCTCCATCGACTTTTCCTCGCTTCTTGGGCAGATATTATCAGGGAATGCAAAAGAGGCGTTTGCCGGCCTCACCGCTTCCCTGAAAAACGGGGTGCTGGCTGAGATGGCGGGGATGAAGAATCTGCTGCTCACGCTTTTGATTATCGGCGTGCTTTCCGCACTTTTTACGGTAGTCATGCAAAGCTTCGACAATCACCAGATAGCGGATATCGCCCATTTTATTTCCTACCTGCTCATGCTTTTTGTGGTGCTTCGCACCTTTACCCAGGCGGCGGATATTGCAGGTGAGCTGCTTGGCAGAATCCTTCTTTTCGTCCGCCTGTTTGTCCCTACCTTCATGCTGGCGCTGGGGCTTTCGGCGGGAGCGGCCACCGCGGCAGGGTATTACCAGCTGATTCTGCTTCTGATTTACGGCGTGGAGCAGGTGCTCAAAAGCATCGGGCTTCCGGCGGTAAACATCTACATGATGCTGGTTGTGATGAACGGTATCTGGGAAGAAGAACGGCTGGGCATGCTCGTAGAGCTGCTGCAGAAGGGCGTGGCTGGATTTTTAAAATTCCTCCTTACCTGTATTACCGGCATCGGCCTTCTCCAGTCCATGGTTACTCCCGTGCTGGAGCATCTGAAGCTGAATGCGGCGGGCAAGGCTCTGTCGGCAATTCCCGGCCTGGGAGGCCTGGCGGAGGGCACAGCCCAGCTTCTTATAGGATCCGCGGTTCTTGTAAAAAACGGCCTGGGCGTGGCGGCCTTCCTTCTTCTGCTCGCCCTGTGCATCGGCCCTTTTGCCAGGCTGCTGCTGTATGCCGGTATATTGAAGCTGTGCGCGGCCCTTCTGGGCATGACGGCTGACAAACGGATTACAGGCTGCGTCAATAAAGCGGGAGACGGCCTGCTGCTGCTTTTGAAAATCAGCTATACGGCCTGCGCCTGCTTTCTGATCATGTTTGCCATCATTACCTGCCTGGCGGGGAAAATCGGATAGCAAACCGAAGAAAGGAGAGGACTTCAATGGGAGCGCAATTTCTGGATTTGTTAAAAAAAGTCACGATTTTCATGCTGGCGGGGCAGATTATCGTGCAGTTCCTCCCGTCCGGAGGCTATGAAAAATATGTAAAAATGATGATAAGCATCATGGTCCTGTCCCAGATAGCCCTTCCCATCCTTTCTCTGGGAAAATTCGATGCGCAGCAAAATTTTCAAACCGCATTGCGGCAGTATGAAGAGGAGATGGAACGAATCTCCAGACAGGTGGAAGAGGCGGGGCTTCAAAGCGGGGATTATCAGGAGGAGGCGCTTTCCATGACCGCCCGCAGCAGCTTGGAGGAGGTTTCGGCACAATACGGAGTAACCGTCACCGCTGTTTCCCGGACAGCGGACGGCAGGCCTTTGCTGCAGGTGTCGGAAGACGGAGAGCAAAGGGTACGGATAGAAAAGGTGAAAATTTCCCCGCAGGGGCCGGAAGCGGAGGCTGTTTTGAACGGATCGGACAATACAGATGCGGCGCAGAAACAGCAGGAGCTGCGGGAGGCCTTTGCGGAGGAGCTTGGAATAGCCCCGGAGGAGTTGGAGGTGATTTGGAATGGGTGAACGGCTGAAAACATGGAAAAAGAAGCTGACTAAGGAAAATATGGCGATAATGGCGCTTTTGGGGATTTTGCTGATGGTAATCGCCATTCCTGTAAAAAAAACGGAGACACAAAAGGATCAGACAGCCGCTCCCGAGAATAAAAGCACCGCTTCCGGAACACAGGAAACTGAGGAAGAGGGTAATCCCGGCGGCTATGCAGGCGAACTGGAGGAACGGCTGGAGTCCCTTTTAGCCAGCATGGAAGGCGTGGGAAATGTGAAGGTCATGGTAACCCTGGATTCCTCCAGAGAACAGG
>PPYE01643813.1_pt1 | contig 17665 bp, 13 predicted proteins | sample 1559881 | NCBI WGS metagenome assembly PPYE01 (sample SAMN08240022, study PRJNA423297) | Human gut metagenome, whole genome shotgun sequencing project. | reverse complement strand
ACCACGTAAGCGTCTGGGTTGGAAGTGCCCTTGGGAAGTCTACCATCACCAAACGTTGCACTTGCTTTGACAATTCAAGGGCAAAAGTTACAGATTCTTTGAGGAAATCAGACGCGTGAAGATAGGCTGCGCTGCTACAAATTTTGCGAGCCTGAAAACTGCAACGTGTTGAGTAAAACAGCTCAGACTTGGCGAGAAAAACCGGCAAATAGCTCAGATATGGTGCTCTTTTCAGGCAAATTACTCAGACACGACAACAAAACCCGGCTCCTACGTTATGTGGGAGCCGGGTTGTCGTTGAAGTCGCGTTTACCGCAGCGTTGCGTTTACCGCAAGTCGCGTTATGCGCCGAGGTAGGCCTTGCGAACGTCATCGTCGTGCAGGAGTTCCTGGCCAGTTCCGTGCTTAGCAACCTTGCCAAGCTCAAGAACGTACGCGCGGTCAGCAACCTTAAGTGCCATGTTAGCGTTCTGCTCGACCAGCAAAATGGTGGTTCCTGCATCGCCTAGCTGGCGAATGATCTGGAAGATCTCCTCGATCAGGATAGGAGCCAAACCCATGGAAGGCTCGTCGAGCATCAAAAGCTTTGGCCTGCTCATCAGAGCACGACCCATAGCAAGCATCTGCTGCTCGCCACCAGACAGCGTTCCTGCCAGCTGATTCTTGCGCTCGCGAAGACGTGGGAAATGCTCGTAGACCATCTTGACGGTCTTAGCGTTCTGTGAATCGGGCTGTGTATAACCGCCCATCTCAAGGTTTTCAGCAACACTCATGCGAGAAAACACACGGCGGCCCTCAGGGCACAATGCCAGGCCGGCCTCAACAATCTTGTGAGCGCGTTGACCTACAAGGTTTTTCTCGTCAAGCGTAATGGTGCCAGAGTCAGGCTTTACCAAACCAGCAATGGTGTTCAGCGTAGTTGATTTACCTGCGCCGTTTGCGCCAATAAGGGTGACGATCTCACCCTCGTGAATGTCAAAAGAAATGCCCTGAACTGCGTGGATAGCACCGTAAGAAACGTTAAGATCCTTGACGGATAGCAGGGTTTTTCCAGCGCCAACTGCCTGGATGTTTGTAGTTTCAGCGGCCATTAGCGCACCTCCTGCTTTCCAAGATATGCCTCGATAACGCGAGGGTTATTCTGAACCTCTTCTGGCGTTCCCTTTGCAATGATATTGCCGTGATCAAGAACGGCCAAACCCTCGCAGATACCCATAACAAACTTCATGTCGTGCTCGATGAGAAGAACAGCAATCTTGAAATCATCACGAATCTTAAGGACATTCTCCATAAGCTCGTCGGTCTCTGCTGGGTTCATGCCTGCAGCTGGCTCGTCAAGCAGCAAAATCTTTGGCTGCGTTGCCAGAGCGCGAAGAATCTCAAGCTTGCGCTGAGCGCCATAAGGCAGGTTACCTGCAAGGGTATTTGCAAGATTCTCCATGCCAAAAATGCGCAGCAGCTCGTGAGCATTATCAGCGCTCTCTTTTTCCTGTTTCCAGTGAGCTGGAAGGCGGAAGACGTCCTCAAAGAAGTGAGACGTCATGTGGCTACCCTGGCCAACCTGGATGTTCTCCATAACAGTCATGTTATTGAACAGGCGAATGTTCTGGAAGGTTCGGGCAATACCCATATGGTTTGCCTCAACAACGCTCTTACCAGCAAGATCATAGCCGTCAATCATTACGGTACCACGGGTTGGTTTATAGACACAGGTGAGCAAGTTAAAGACAGTTGTTTTACCTGCACCATTAGGGCCGATGATGCCAGAAATCTCGGTAGGACCAAGAGCAATGTTGAAGTCGTTAACAGCAGTCAAGCCACCAAAGTCAATGCCAAGGTGCTCAGCCTGAAGAACTGGAATTGCGCCAAGGTCTCGCTCAGGAATGAGGTTAGGAGACTCTTGCCTGATAAGTTTTGTAGTGTTTTTAGTTGCCATCGCTCTTACGCCTCCTTCGAATCAGTTGAGGCTTCTGCCTGAGCATCTACCTGCGTATCCGCCTGCGTATCTGCCTGAGCGCCTGCCTTCGCGTTGACCCGCACGTCTGTCTGCTCGTCCGAGTCATCCTTGTTCCAAGGGAAGTCCCTGTTCATGACTCGCTCAATGATGCGAGACAGCGAGAAGTCATACGAGCCAAACAGACCCTCAGGTCTAAAGATCATGACCAGAATCAAGACAATTGCGTAAGCAACCATACGGTAGTCGGCAAAGGCACGTAGAGCCTCTGGAAGCACAGTCAGGACTGTTGCAGACACAACGGAGCCAAACATAGAGCCCATGCCGCCCAAAACAACCATGACCAGAATCTCAACAGACTTCATGAAGCCAAACTTGGCAGGTGCCATAACGCCGATGCAGCCCGCGTAAAGGCCGCCTGCAATACCAGCAAGGAATGCGGAGAAGACAAAGGCCAGGGTCTTGTAGTACGTAGTGTTGACGCCTGATGCCTCTGCTGCAATCTCATTATCGCGAATGGCGAGAATAGCACGTCCATGTCTAGACTTCATAAGAGTATGAATAGCAAAGATGGCAAGCGAAACAACAATTGCGGTGTTCAGGTAGCCTGTATAAGCAGGAATACCCGTGAGGCCTGATGCGCCACCAGTAAGCTTGAAGCCAAGAGCAGAGTCAATGTTTACCAGGACAACGCGGATAATCTCTGCAAAGCCCAGAGTAATGATGGCCAGGTAATCACCGCGAAGACGAAGTGCTGGAATACCAATAACCACACCCATCAGAGCGGCGCAAATGCCGCCAAACAAAAGGCCCACAACAAAAAGAATAACTGCTGGCGTAGAGCCTGAAGCCATGGACTGAGCGTCCAGACCAAAGAGTGGCATCATGCGAATGATAAAGATTGCGCAGGCATAGCCGCCAATGGACATAAAGCCAGCGTGGCCCAGAGGAAGCTGTCCCAGATAACCAGTAACAATGTTCAGAGAAACGGTCATCAGAACATAGACGCCAATTTGCTCAAAAACAACGGTCTGATAGCGAGAAATAAGGCCCTCTCCTACCAGGAAGTTTCCACCAAAGACAAAAAGTGCAATAAGAATTGCATTGATGGCATAGCGAGCAGGCATAGTAAGCTCACGACGCTGACCATCTTTTCCACCAAAACCAGTGACAATTACGGGGTTGTGGTTATTATCGCGTGGATACATTTTAGTCATGTGAGCCTCCTTACACTTTCTCGGTAACTGGTCGGCCAAGCAGGCCAGTTGGTTTCACAACAAGAACAAGAATCAAGAGTAAGAAGACTACTGCATCCTGCCAGACAGACAGGCCAAAGGCAGCAACAAAGACCTCGGAGAAGCCAACAATAAGGCCGCCAATAACAGCGCCAGGAATGGAGCCAATGCCGCCAAGAACTGCTGCAACAAATGCCTTGGTACCCAGCATGACGCCCATGGTAGGAGAAACCTGCTGGTATGCCATGGAGTACAGAATAGCTGCAATGCCTGCCAGAGCGGAACCAACTGCAAAGGTAAAGCTAATAGTGCTATTGACGTTAACGCCCATCAGACGAGCAGCGCCCATATCCTCAGAAACTGCACGCATTGCCTTACCAAGACGAGTCTTCTGAACCAAAAGGGTCAGAACAACGGTTGCCACAATAGTAACGGCAACAGTCAAAAGTGCAGTGCCGGAAAGCGTCGAACCAAATACCTGAACAGTTCCCAGGTCAATGATGCTTGGAACAACCTTAGCGTCAGCACCAAGAAGCAGCTGAACACCATTTTCAAGTAGGTAAGAAACACCAATTGCGGTAATCAGAATAGAAAGCCTTGGAGCTTCTCTGAGCGGTGCGTAGGCAACCTTGTCGATGAGGACGCCAAGCAAAACGCAGCCAAAAATGGCGAGAAGAACGGCGATTGCAGGATTGAGTCCTAACTGAACAAGCGCAATCCAAGCAACGTAGGAGCCGAACATGATGATGTCACCATGTGCAAAGTTAAGAAGCAAGATGATGCCGTACACCATTGTGTAACCAAGCGCCACCAGTGCGTAAATACTGCCCAATTGAAGTCCATTGAGCACCTGAGTCAAAAACATCTGAGGTTCTCTTTTCTATGAAGGATTGATCGTGTCATAGATGGACTCTTTGCCATCTTTGAAGGTAATAATCAAGGTGGACTTCACTGGGTCACCTGTTCCCTGATATGAAAGGGTTCCAGTAACGCCTTCGACCACACCAGATGCAATAGCGTCAATAATTGCCTGCCTATACTCATTAGAGTTGTAGGTATAACCGCGTTTCTCGACGGTCTTAAGAGCGGAGCAAAGAATCATTGCTGCGTCATAGCCCAAAGAACAGAAGTTAGTTGGAGCCTCACCGTATTCCTCGGTATAAGCCTTAACAAAATGCTGAACTTTTTCATCTGGGTTTGAAGCAACAAAGGCAGAGCAATAGAAGCATCCTTCAAGGTCAGCCGCAGAAGCATAGTCCTGCTCGCCGCCAATGATGCCTGCCCAACCATCTGCGCCCATAAAAGGCTTTTTGCAGCCAAGCTGGCGAGCCTGCGTCACAATCTTGCCGTTATCCTGGTAATAGTTTGGAGCCAAAATGGCATCAGGATCCAGTCCAATAATGCTGGTGAGCTGGGCGTTAAAGTCAACAGCTCCCGTTGGATAGCCCTGCTGGGATACAACCTCAATGCCCAACTCACGAGCCCTCTGGACAAATGCGTTGTTTACGCCAATCTCGTAATCGCCACCAGAGTTAAAGATGGTTCCTACACGCTGATAGCCTTGTTTTTTAGCAAACTCTGCAAGAACAACGCCCTGGAATGGGTCGGTGACAGTAGCGCGGAACATGTTATTGCCGTGAGCAACAACGTCTTCTGCTGTTGCAGATGCCGTTACGCAAGGAATGTTGTCCAGAACCGATTTCTGCGCCAGTGCAATGGTTGGCGTTGAGGTAACGTCACCTAGAATTGCGCAGACGTTCTCGTCAAGCAGCTTGTTATAGACAAGAATGGCCTCAGTTGAATCGCCCTTCTCGTCCTCAGCTACAGGGACAATCTGGCGGCCACCAGCTCCACCATTCTTGTTGAATTCCTTGAGGTACAGCAAAATGCCACTACGCACCGCAAGGCCATACTGGGCAACGTCGCCGGTATACGGTCCCATCACGCCAACGTAAATGGAGTTAGGGTCTTGGTTCTTTGGCGAACAGCCTGCTAGAGCAAACGACCCCGCAATGGTCCCGGCCACCTCCAAAAAGCGTCGTCGCGTTAGCTTATGTGCCATATTCATCTCCTTTTCTCCATAGCGTTGAATATGTGACACAACACAATATGGCTGCAGCCCTTAAAAAAGAACCACAGCCAAAAAATGTTATCTAACTTGAAATAATTTTAGAGAAGCCGGATGTTTCTACGAGCTCCAGCTTTTCGCGACGGTTGCGCGGTTGTCTTCTGACTACCCGCAGCCGGCCTACGTGTGCTACCTACGCCTCACGTACCAGCGGAAGCTCACCAGCAAAGTGACGAGGCTTGTAAGAGGCCTTGTCTGCGCTGGTCTTCTCGCCAAGATCAAGCGAAGAAATCTTCTTCATCTTGCTGGTGCCGCCCTCAATGAGGCGAAGCAGCTCGCGCGTTGGTCTCTCGTCAGCCGCCTGAAGCTCAGCTGCCATCTCACGCTCAACCGCGTCAAAGATGTCCTGAACATGCGATGACGTATCGTTTGTAGCCTTGATCAGCGGCATTGCGGTTGATTGTGCAACCACACCAGCGTAATTTGGCTCGCGAGAAGGACGCATCTGAGCTGCGGTAACCTTGTGAGACGCAGCAGGTTTTGCACCCGACAACTCCACCGAGCTTGCAACTTCAGGCTCAGCAGCGGCCTGACCAATGAGCGGCAGCTGCACTGGATGATACTTGCGCATCTGCTGCTGATCATGGCGAGCTAGATGCTCGTCCATTGCAGCCAGCGCAAGCGTCCAATCATCAGCATGCTCAAGCTCGTCAATCGTACGCTTCTCAGGGAAGACTCCCTGGTCAACGTAAGAGATACGGCTAGAAATATCAGCAGCATGATTAGTGAAGTCTTCAGGAATAGCCTCGGCACCAATCTCAGCAATACCAAAATCGCGCGTAATGGACTCTTCGCCCACAGCCTTAGTCCACCAAGCTGTACCAACGTCACCAACTGTTCCGTCAGCACGCTCGATAATGGGCAGACCGTCCATAGGATCTTTCCCCAAGCGCTCAAGAAGTACCGCAGCAGCACCCTTTGCACGTGCAACGGTACGCTCGCGCCAGCTCAAAAGCTTGGTGTAGTTCTCTGCAATCTGCGCGTAGTCGTTTGTAGAGTGCGCAGGAGCCTTCTTTGCACGAACGGGAAGAACACCCTCAGCAGTCGTGCTTACAATCTGCGCCTTCTTTGCAGGTAACTTGGCAGGCTGGACAGGCAGCTCAGCAGACTGAACACGGATGGAACCAGTCATATCCCACTGAGAAGCCCTCATGTGCTTTGGCTTGTACGCAGCAATCGAGCGCCTTGAAGAGTCCAGCGGAATCACAATGCTCTCTTCTGGCGAGAAGTTCGATGCAGCTGAGACCTGCTTTGAAGATAGAGCCTCATCTGAGCTCCGGAACGTTGCAGCTGACTGGCCCTTTGCTTCTACTTCATCGATTTTCTCGCCACGATTTACCGAGCGAGAGACTACCAAGGCCGCACCAGAAATGACTGCAACCGCAGCAAGTCCCACTCCAATGCCTGTAAAGATTGCACCAAGAGGCGTTTGGCGAATTTCATTAGCGGTAAGGGCATACGCAGATGCTGGCTCTGCTACCAGAACCAGTCCACTGAGCAGGCCGGCGACTACTGCCGGATTCCTACCTTCTGTCATACAAACTCCCCCTACAAACGCTAAGAAGATGTATGAAGACACACGCTAAATTTGCATATGCTACTAAACCCAATACGGGCGACGTGAGCAACGGGTGGGCTTCATTTCATCTTTGTGTAATCCGCTGCAACACATAATTGTGCTGTTAGAAATGACTATAGCGTAATTCATTATTTTTTACAGCGTCATTAAAACTTTTTCATAATTCTTCAGCAGTTATTCAACAAAAATGGCGAGAAAAAAGAAGTGCTTCCCAACATAGATTGGAAAGCACTTCTTGCGTCATCTTTAAATCTGACTAATTCTGTGGATAGTCAGACTGTGCAGCCTTCTTTGCAGATCTAATCAGGAAGTCCTGGTTATTGTCGGTCTGCTTAAGACCACTGATAAGAGCAGTAGTTGCACGCTCAGTGTTATTGAAGCCTGCAAGAATACGGCGAACGCCCCATACCATAGGCTGAAGCTCTGGCTTAATAAGCAGATCCTCATTACGAGTACCAGAAGAAACAGGATCAATAGCTGGGAAGATGCGGCGATCTGCCAGGTCTCGATCAAGCTTGAGCTCCATGTTACCAGTGCCCTTGAACTCCTCGAAGATAACCTCATCCATCTTGGAGCCTGTATCTACCAGGGCAGACGCAATAATAGTGAGCGAGCCGCCGTTCTCGATATTTCGAGCTGCACCCAAAAACTTCTTTGGTGGATACAGAGCTGCGGAATCAACACCACCAGAAAGAATACGGCCAGAAGCAGGAATAGCCAGGTTGTATGCACGAGCAAGACGTGTGATGGAGTCCAGAATAACCACAACGTCCTGACCCATCTCAACCAGACGCTTTGCTCGCTCAATGACGAGCTCCGAGACAACGGTGTGATTCTCTGCTGGCATATCAAAAGTTGAAGCAACAACGGTGCCCTTGATGGAGCGCTCCATATCTGTAACTTCCTCAGGGCGCTCGTCTACCAAGAGGCAGAAGAGGTGGACCTCAGGATTGTTGGTGGTAATAGACTGGCAAATGCGCTTCAAAATGGTGGTCTTACCTGCCTTTGGAGGCGAGACAATCAAACCACGCTGACCCTTACCAATAGGAGCCACCAGATCAATTGCACGGCCCGTAATGGAGTCTTTACCGTGCTCCATAGTAAGAGGCTGGTCTGGGAAAATAGGGGTCAGGTCTTTGAAGCGAGGACGGTCCTTAAGACCCTCAACTTCCCCACCGTTGACCTGGGTAACCTTAAGCAGTGGTGGATACTTGCTATTTACGCGTGCAGGTCCCACCATACCCAAGACGCTATCACCCGGGCGCAGACCAAGATTTCTAATAATCTGCTGGTGGACAAAGGCGTCGTCATCGCCTTCCATATAATTGCCTGTACGAATCCAGCCGTAGCCTTCGTTGCTAATCTGAAGAATACCCTCAACAGTCTTAAAACCCTCAGCAGCTGCAGATGCAGCGTATACAAGCTCAATTAAATCGGACTTATGAACGCCTGCGTACTCAATACCCAGCTCAGTTGCTTTAGCACGAAGCTCAGAAAGCTTCATCTCTTGCAGAGCCTCTTTGGAAAGCGATGGCTCGCTTGCCTGGCCCTGCTTGCGATTCTTGTTGCGCTGGTTGTTCTGTCTACGATCGCGAGAAGGACGCTCCTGGTTGTTGGCGTGTGCGTTTTCCTGTGTCTTCTCGCCCTCCTGAGCCGCTTCTTTTAGCTCGGCATTACGATGTCGACGACGTGCTGCACTCGTACGAGAACGCCCTGGACGCTCTGCTGGAGCTGCATCGGAATCTGCTACTGCATCAGAAGCCTGCTTCTGAGCTGCACCATCCTGCCGCTCAACACTACCCTGCTCCTCAGCAAAGATCTTCTGAACCGCATTGTCATTCTGGCCAGCTGCACCTTCTGCCTCTGCTTTAGTGAAGGCAGGAGCCGGAGTTACCTCCGCAGAAGGCTGAGTTGCGTCCTGAACAATCTTGGTAAGGCGATCAGTGTCTACAACGTCAGAAGAAACCTTGCCGCCCGCCTGGACCTGAGCCAGAACCTCTGCCTGTGCAACTTCAAGGGCACGCTCATGAAGAGCACGTTCTTCCATCTCTTCTTTGCTAGGACGGCCACGACGGCGCTTTGGTGGCTCTGTAATGCCTGCTGCGTTCATAGCCTCTGCCACAACAGCCTCTACCGCACGACGTGCCTCCGTCTCTTTTTTAGTTGGACGACCACGACGACGCTTAGCAGCAGATGAATTAGAGGCCTTTTCTTCAGTTGCCTCAGAATTGGTATTTTCTGAAGTTGAATTTTCTGAATTACTATTTTCACTCTTACGAGGTCTACCACGTCTACGTGGTGCTGGAGTATTTTCTACATCATTTAAAGAATCATTTTGGACCGAAGATGTTTCGTCCGACATGTACAAACCTCTCTGTTTGCTCATCAAAATAATCTGTAAAAATACGTGAGAAATATGATGAAGGGATAACAAACAAAATCAAATAGGTGCAAATCCAAAAGGAATATACCACGAAAATGCCCGCCTTATGATGAAAAAATAAATAAAATTCACCATAAAACGGGCAAATGGGGATTTATAACCACTAACCCTTAAACCTCGAGAAATCCATCTTCTAGATTTCTTTAATCTGCATAAATCATTTAAACAGCTGTACGGCTCTTTCTTTTTACAACAATATCTTCAATTTGCTGAACGATTTCTTTGATATACGTCTTGCCTTGAGGCGTAAGCTCAACCATAGTTACTCTTCTGGAAAGAGCATCGTCATGTTTGCGCTGTACCAAACCACTTTCTGCCAAAGCAGTAAGAGACATAGAAACCGTTGGCTGCAAAAGACCAAGTGCGTCAACAATCTCTGTAATTGAAAGAGCGTCTTTAGGAGAATCTAGAATTGCAAGAAGGACCATATCTGCTGCCCTGCAATACAGAGCTCCCATAGCGTCAACATACATGACAATACGCTCAAACGAAGTACGTGAAAGCGCCTGGCCGGGTGCAATACGAGCACAGGTAAGCTTGGACAGCTCCTCAACTGCTTCTACACCCTTTTCTGTGATGATACACACTACGTTGCGTCGATCAATGGCGCCTTCATCTCTCTTGATGAAACCAAGCCTTGCCAGGTGCGAGGTACGATGAGTAATCGTAGGACGAAGAGCACTCTGATACTCGGCAATTTCTGAAGTCTTAACAGGGGCGCCCTTCACATTGAGGCGACACAAAATAGCAAACTCTTCAAACGTGAGTCGTCTGTTAGCAGGCACCACTCTTCTAACCAAGTTGTAAGACCTGCGAATGGACATGTACTCGCGAAGTTCCATAGAGACCTCCACTCTTATGCCCGAACCATTTACTATTTGCTCGCATAATGAGTATACCCCTAAAAAACACGTATTAACGTGGGGACAAAACAATAGTTAGTCAAAAATATGTTAGAAAATGGTGCTTATATGACATCAAAATAGGCTTTTATATGCTGAAATATAAAATTTAAGTAATAAATATTAATTTTATTATCTCTTTTATACATTAAAAAAATTTTTACATAACGAAGAAATGTGTAAATTATCTGGAGAAATTCACTAAAGATACCGTGCAGGTATTCAATACTTGCACGGTATCATGACAAAACAACATAGTTAGCTATCGTTTACATTGCCTCAGGAGCAGAAACACCAATCAGATCAAGAGCAATTGCAAGTACGCGACGAGTTGCATCACACGCAGCAAGACGAGCCCTAGAAAGCTCTGCGTCCAGTGGGCGTCCTTCGGAAGGAAGTACCTGGCAAACGGTATAGAATGCGTGGAACTGACCAGCAAGCTCTTCAATATAGTGCGTAATGCGGAATGGTGCCCTATCGCGAGCACAACCCTCAACAAGGCCTGGGAACTCAAAGAGCTTACGAGCAAGAGCCTGCTCAGCGGCATCAGAGAGTAGTCCAAGATTAACCTCAGAGCCAATAGCCTTATCTGCAACAGCGTCCATACCAAGTGCCTTTGCCTCATCAAGGTCAACGCCAGCAGCGCGGCGCAAAATAGAGCAAATACGAGCGTGAGCATACTGAACGTAATACACAGGATTAGAGCTGTCCTGACGCTTTACCTGCTCAATGTCAAAGTCAATCATCTGGTTGGAAGACTTTGAAACAAGGGTGTAGCGCGTTGCATCAACACCAACCTCGGCGAGAAGCTCGTCAAAGTGGATACCAGTTCCTTTACGCTTAGACATTCTGACGGCAACGCCGTTTCTAAGCAGATTGACCAGCTGACCAAGCAAAACCTCAAACTGAGTTGGGTAACCAAGAGCTGTGGCAGCAGAGCGAACACGCTGAATATATCCGTGGTGATCTGCTCCCCAAATATCAATAACGTGGTCAACACGCTGGAACTTGTTCCAGTGGTACGCAACGTCGGAAGCAAAATAGGTATACTCGCCATTTGTTTTGATGAGTACACGGTCCTTATCGTCACCAAAATCAGTGGAACGGAAGAACAGTGCACCCTCATCAGAACGATACAGGTACCCAAGCTTATCAAGAGCATCGAGCGCACGGTCAACAGCGTCTTTACCCTGGTCATCCTTAACGTAGAGAGAACGCTCAGAGAACCAAACATCAAAGTCAGCACGGGCGTTGTGACAGGTATTTTTGATGGACTCAAGCATCATCTTGTAGCCGCGCTCACGGAACTCTATCATGCGCTCATCTTCAGACTTGTCTGCCCAGATCTCTCCGTCATTTTTAAGGAAGAAAAGACCCAGGTCAACAATGTAGTCTCCGGCGTATGCATTGCCGCCAAGAGAGTTGATAAACTCGTCAGTAAACGGATGCTCCTCTGGATGAGCATCGTCTTCATCTGCAACGTAAGCGTTGCGATCTTCTGCAAGCACCTGCGCAGCTGCATCAACGTCAATGTCGCGCTTCTGCATGATGTCAATAAGCTGCAGGTAGCGCTTAGAGATGGAGTGACCAAAGACATCCATCTGAGAGCCATGATCGTTGACGTAGTACTCGCGCTCAACCTCATAACCTGCAAAGGCAAGAATGCGGCTAAGAGAATCTCCAAGAGCAGCCCAGCGGCCATGGCCAATATGCAGAGGACCAACAGGGTTTGCAGAAACGTACTCTACCTGGACCTTTTGACCGGCGCCAAAAGAAGAACGTCCAAAATCTGCACCCTGCTCGCGAACGGTGTTAAAAATCTCATTGCCCGCAGCGGTAGAAAGATAGAAGTTTACAAAGCCAGGACCTGCAACCTCAACGCGCTCAATCTGCGCATCCTCGGCAATATGTGCCACAAGAGCTGCTGCAATATCGCGCGGTGCTTTGTGTGCCAGCTTTGCAGAACGCATTGCAACCGTAGAAGACCAGTCACCATTTGATGAATCCTGTGGGCGCTCAAGTCCCACATCATCAATCTGGAATTCAGGCAACTTACCCGCAGCCTGGGCATCTGCCAAGGCTTGACGTACAAGTTCCTCGATCTTCTCGCGCATGGTTCTCCTTTAAATTCAGTGCACGTGTGCAACGTAATTACGTGGTTGGTTGTGTAGTTGGTTGCGTAGCTTCTAGAGGACTACTCGGTTTCCTCGGAAGATTTTACCTGATGTTGAGCAGCAAGTTCATGACGCAAATTGGCCAGACCGCGCTCGAGGCCTACAGGATAAATCTGAGGGTTCAAGAAACGCGTATATGCTGCGTCCAGGCGCATAAGCGCAGCGTGGCAGCGGTCGCGAGCAACCTCAATGGACTCACTCTCCCCTACACGCTTGCCACCTTCTACCAGCCTTACCATCAGTTCGCGAGAAGTTCCTTCAAGCTTGTGAGTTGAATACGGGTCAATGATGTCGACAACCGTTGCCTTAGACTCTGGACTCTTGGTTACCAGGTAATCTGGGTCAAAAATCATGTCGCCTGCAGGACAGCCGTTTGCATCGTAGAAGCGGCGAATGTGCTGAATGCCTGGGACGGTACGCTTGTAGGCCATCTCGGACAGCTTGATAACAGGAGTCCAAGGCTCAGCAGCAGACTGACGACGAGCGGTGAGCTTATAGACGCCGCCAAGCGAAGGCTGAGGATCGCAGGTGGCAAGCTTGGTACCAACACCAAAGGCGTCAATAGGTGCGCCCTGAGCAAAGAGCGACTGGATGGTGTACTCGTCAAGGTCATTTGAAACAGAAATCTTGATGTATGGAAGGCCAGCCTCATCAAAGGCTTTACGAGCCTCCTTAGAAAGGCGTGCGAGGTCTCCAGAGTCAATGCGGACAGCGCTCAGGCGCTCGCCGCGCTCCTCCATCTCTTTTGCCACAATGATGGCGTTCTTGATGCCTTCGTGAACATCATAGGTATCAAGCAGAAGTGAGCAGTTAGTTGGACTGGACTTTGCAAATGCTCTGAAGGCATCAAGCTCTGAGTCAAACGACATTACCCAAGAGTGTGCGTGGGTACCAAAAACAGGAATGCCATAGATTTTGCCGGCAAGAACATTTGAAGTGCTGGAAGCTCCTGCAATATAGGAAGCGCGAGCAACTGCCAAGCCACCATCTGGACCTTGCGCACGACGCAAGCCAAAGTCAGAGACGGGATTGCCCTGAGCAGCCTTGATAACGCGAGCGCATTTTGTTGCTGCCAAAGTCTGGAAGTTGACCAGGTTAAGCAGGGCGGTCTCAATGAGCTGACAATCAACAATGGAGCCCTCAACGCGGACCATAGGCTCACGTGGGAAAACCAGCTCTCCCTCGGGGATTGCATCAATGGTTACATTGAGCTTGTGATTGCGCAAAAACTCAAGGAATGCTGGCTTAAAGAGACGACCGCCACCAGGAGAATTAATGCTTGCCAGGTAGTCGATGTCGTCATCTTCATAGATAAAGTTTTCAACTAAGTCAGCAATTTGACCAGTACCACAAGAAATTGCAAATCCGCCGTTAAAGGGATTCTCGCGGAAGAATGCGGTAAAGCATGCCTCTGCATCAACAAGACCGGCTTCCCAATAACCTTGAGCCATCGTGAGCTCATACAAGTCTGTATTAAGGCTAACGTCTGAGGGTTTGGTACGATCAGTGAGTGACATAGTTGCTCTTTTCGATTGGTCAAAAACTGACAGTGAGACGATATATCTAGAGTAGCAGTCCTACAAAATAAATTGGCTTACAACAAAGATAACTGCGAGAATTACCACAGTTCCAATAACAATTTTTTGCCCCAGAGGCATTTTGATGTCTTCGTCGTCCTCATCTGGCTCCATGAGAGCACGGCCCTTTGCGCGCTGCTCCTGAATGCGACGAATTTGCTCGGCCTCCTGCTGAGCTGCCTGACGTGCAGCACGCTGCTGATTTGCAACAAGCTGAGCGTCTTCAGCGGCGGCTGCCTCTGCTTGCGCTTGAGCCTCTGCTTGGGCTGCACGGGTCTTCTCGGCACGAAGCGCCTCAAGCTCTCTGCGATCCTTCTCTGCACGAAGAGCCTCGAGCTCCCTGCGCTCTTTCTCTGCGCGGAGCGCTTCCAGCTCGGCGCGCTCCGCGTCCGTGAGCGCAGCCGCCTGTGGCGCTGGGGTGGTTTGGAGTTCTTCGGGTTTCTCGACAGACATGGTTACTCCTCGGTTTGCGTATCGGGGATACTTGTGGTGACGTGGCCGTCGGCGGTGTCGCGAGCCGAGCGAGGCTTAAGCGCGGGGCCTTCAACGCCCGTTGCGTCAAAGGCCGGAACAAAACTCTCGGAGACCGTTCCGCCCTCCTGCCACCACAGGTTCTCAAAGCCCAGGTCATCCGCGTGACAGAGCACCAACTCGTACTCCTCGTCAGAAAGCGTTCCAGAAAGTGGACCGCCAGCCGCACGCATGCGCTCGTTGGGCGTGTACTGATTCATGATTGATACGTCTACATCATTATGACAAAGATTCCAGACGCGATTGAGCACCTCGCAGGAATCGTCCGCGTGCGTAGGCATGACCAGGTGACGCACAATAATGCCCTGCAGCATGCGACCGTCATCGTCGAGCTTGCGACCGCCGCGACTCATCACTGAGTTGTGCATGACTTCAAGCGCGGCCATAGACATCTCTGGATAATCCGCCGCATATGACAGCTCTTTTGCCAGCTGAGAATCTGCATACTTGACGTCCGTCAGCCAAATATCAATGACGTCCGAGACTTTCTGCACCACCTCTGGCAGCTCATATCCCGAGGTATTGCACACAATCGGGAGCGTGAGCCCCGCCTCTTTTGCCAGCGTTACCGCCTCAATAATGTGTGGCGAGAAGTGCAAAGGAGTTACAAGGTTGATGTTGAGCGCACCCTGAGCTTGTAGCTCAAGCATCATCTGAGCAAGACGCTCGGTTGTGATTGGCTTACCAAAACCTTCTTGCGAGATCTGGTGATTCTGGCAGAACACGCATCTGAGCGGGCAACCTGTGAAGAAAATTGCACCTGATCCGGCCTCGCCCGAGATGGGAGGCTCCTCCCAGAAATGCAGCGCTGAACGAGCCACACGAATAGTGCTTGAAGCTCCACAAAGGCCCGCTTTACCAGCGTTTCTTTGAGCATGGCAACGCCTTGGGCAGAGTTCACAGACGTCGTAGGCAGAAAACGTAAGGGTATTAGGTGATGGTGCACTACCCAAGGGTTTCTCGCCTCCCGTCGTATCTGCCCAGGCAGATGGTGGTATAAAAAACGCGCAGGTTCTCTGCGCGCGTCAAAGTCATGGTGGAGATAAAGGGATTCGAACCCTCGGCCTCTGCCTTGCGAAGGCAGCGCTCTCCCAACTGAGCTATATCCCCGTTGCGGTACTTATTGTGGCAATCAGGGGCAGGTATGTCAATGATTATGCGAACGGAATGAGCGGCTGTAGGCTTGCGAGGAGGCTCGTGGCGTTTCCGCAGACCGTTGGGATACTTCCGTGGGCCTTCGGCGCTCCCCTAGACCGTCGCGACTCTTCCTCAAGCCGTCAGAGCTTTAACACAGACTGCCGAGGTACAAAAATATCCTTCCCCGCAGTCATCTATGAACCCACCTTCATAAGGTGGGCGCCGCGCTCGAGCGTTCCAGCTTCCTTAACAACGAAGGATGCCTGTACTGAACACGAGATTAGGCTCCCTGAAAAAACTTGTCGGTTCACCCAGTTTAGACCGCGGGAGAAGGACAATTCTTACTATAAAGAGATTATAAAAAGATTAAAGTCTTGACTTGTTTTTTAATGAGCAGCACAATTAAATGGTATGGATTTTAGCAGTTAAATACTGTTTTTTATTGGAGGGTATACGGCTTGAACCTCTGGGTAACCATGTTTTGTGTTTTCCTCTCGGCTGGTCTTGGTTCAGCTCTGATTACCCCTGCCGTTCGTCAACTGGCTTGGAAGCTTGGAGTTGTCGATAAACCCTCTGCACGTCGAGTCAATAAAAAACCTATTCCTCGCATGGGTGGCGTTGCAATTTTCTTTGGGTTAGCCGTTGCTATGCTGGTGCGTTATGGCGTTGAAGCAATCCTTGGACATGCCGAAATTACGCTTTCTTCTCGCTATTATCTCAACGTCAACTTCTGGATTGTTGGCGCTGCATTTGCGGTAATTTTCTTGACCGGCTTGCTTGATGACATTTTTTCTCTCAAGCCCATTCAAAAACTCGCTGGTCAGGTAATTGCAGCAAGTATCGCGGCTGCGGGCGGCCTGATTATCGGTAACGTTGTTGATCCGTTTTCCGCGTACGGCTTTGTGGATCTTGGTTGGTTTGCCTACCCAGCAACTGTCATTTACCTGGTTGCTTACGCCAACATCATTAACCTGATCGACGGTCTTGATGGACTTTCTTCAGGAATTACCTGCATCGCCTCTACCACTATGTTTGTGCTTTCCATTTGGGCGGGCCGCTTTGATGCAGCGCTTTTAAGTGCAGCAATCGCGGGCACCACGCTTGGATTTTTAGTTCACAACTCGTATCCCGCAACTATTTTCATGGGCGATTCCGGTTCGTTGACCTTGGGATTTGCCTTGGGAACAATTTCGCTTTTGTCTGTCACTCGTTGGGCAGGACTCACAACCATCATTGTTCCTCTCGTCGTTGCAGGTATTCCGATCATCGATACCTTCTCCGCGATTGTTCGCCGTACCCGCGCGCACGTCAGTTTTGCCACAGCTGATCGTGGACACATCCATCACCGCTTAATGGCTCACGGTTATAACCAGCGCCAAGCAGTTCTTTTGATGTACGGTTGGACTGCCCTTCTGTGCGTTGGTTCGCTCATTATGACGCAGGTCAATACGCTGCCTCGTATTGCAATTTTTGTCATGCTGCTTACCATGTCTGCTTTCTTTGCAAAGTACCTGCACCTCTTTGAGCCTGTTCTGCTTCACCATACTGATCCAAAGACTGGTGAAGACGAACTCATTACCCCTAAAGATCCAGGCTTCGATGAAGAGATTAAGCAACTCCATGAAGAAGAGCATGAACACATCGAAGAGCTTATCCACAGAGAACACAAGAGCGAATAAGCTGGGGAAACGACTGCTCACAAATTGGCTTTCCGTGAGCTCGCGGTTCCGTTCACAGCTACGATTGCGACTGCACGGGTTTCTCGCCAGGTGCGCCAACAACCAGCTCACGCGCCTAAAAAGTGCAAAGAATCTGTACTTTAGATACAGATTCTTTGACAAAATCAGGCAAATCCACAGTTTCTTTTGCATTTTTAGGCAAAATTTACAGATTCTTTGATGAATTCAGGCGCGTCAAAGATAGGCGCAGTTACGTCTCAAAAAGTGGTGTAAGGCTATTTCCTTACTACCTTCTAGCCTACATTATGCCACCTCTTTACAAGCGT
>PPYE01413620.1_pt1 | contig 17669 bp, 5 predicted proteins | sample 1559881 | NCBI WGS metagenome assembly PPYE01 (sample SAMN08240022, study PRJNA423297) | Human gut metagenome, whole genome shotgun sequencing project. | reverse complement strand
TTTTTCGCACTTTATTTCCCGAATCCACGCAAATCGCACAAATCGCATAGGTAGAAAACGGAAAAGACGTATCTTTGCACTCGAAATAAAGCGAATGGCAAAATGTAAAAATTCGTAAAATTGGGGGGGGGTAAAAATGGGTAGATTTATAAATTTATAGTTAACGAAGCTTAAATGAAGGCAGTTTTTTCTTATTTTGAAAGTCCTTTTGCTCATTTTTCGCTATATTTGTGGCAGAAAGTATAATTAGATTAATAACAAAAACAGAAATAGGAAACCGTAAAATAGACACTTTTCTATCAACAAAACAATACAGTAGCAAATGAATACAGACAAAGGAAAGCGCATATTGCTCCTTCTTGTTTCAGCACTATTCATTACATCTGCATCAGCACAAGACTGGTGCTTGAAAACGAACTTAGCATATTGGGCTACCACAACACCAAACATCGGAGTGGAAAAGAGGTTATCAGACCACTGGTCGCTAGATCTATCCACAGGTTGGAACCCATTTACTTTTCGCAAGAACAAGAAACTGAAGCACATTGCCATACAAACAGAGATGCGATATTGGCTCGACAGCCCGTTCCTGGGGCACTTCTTTGGAGCCAATTTACTCTACTCACATTACAATGCGGGTGGCGTACACCTCCCATTGGGGCTTTTCCCGAAACTCAAGAAGCATAGGTTCCAAGGCGACTTGGGAGCCCTGGGCATAGTATATGGCTACAACTGGGCACTCGACAAGCAAAACCGTTGGAATCTGGAGGCGGCAATAGGTTTGGGATTGGGAATCACACGCTATACCCAATACAACTGTTATGGCATATGCGCCACCGCCATTGAGAAGAAGACGAAAACTTTCGTAATGCCGACCAAGGTTGCAGTCTCGCTGGTTTACAACATCGGGCAGACAGAGAAAAACAAATAAAAACAAATAAAATATAACTTGACTATGAAGAAGTTCAGATTTTTCAGCTTTGCAAGTGCGATGCTTCTTGCAAGTGCAGCAGGAATGGTTTCCTGCTCTTCAGATTCAATTGAGCCAACAAGTGGCCCAGGTGCGACAGGACAGGTTGTAAAGACCCAGTTCGCCATAAACATTCCTTATGGTGGTAACTCTTCGACTAACCAGGCGAAGAAGGTAACTCGTATGACTGATGAAATGACTCAGCAAAGTGGCAAGCCTTTCCGTGGCATTTCAGACATTGTTTTGCTGACTTTTGATGGAGATCCAGCAACTAAAGGTACCATAAATGCAGATAAGCCTATCTATATCGGTGCAGATGGGAATGCATACGAAAAAGACCCTAACCGCAGACTTTATCGTGATATTGAAATTCCTGTAGGAACCACTCATATGCTTTTCTATGGTAAAGCTAGTAAAAATACAGAATCAGAATTCGAAGCTGGTTATATTACAGAGAAAGCTGATAAAAAAACAGAGAAAACTCTTACAAACATATCCCATGAGTTAACTCCTATCAATAGCGCTGCTAATTTCACAACTGATGAAGATGCTAAAGCTATCATCCAGGCATTAAATGATATTGCTAATGCACAAGTAACAGACGGTTCCGCTACCTATACTTGGGCAAATATCGGTAGCCTACCCCCCCCGCCCATCATGGCTTACAGAACATGAGCAAGAGTTTTTAAAAAATCGCTATGATGCTTTTATTAAACTCACAGCAGGTTCAAAAGCATCTGTAAAAGCTTGTATTGAGAGTCTGAAGGCAGCATTAGCGGGTGAGACTCCAGGAGCAGACGTTCCTGCTGCAAAACAATTAACAGCTGAGATTTACAAAAAATGCAAAGATGCTTTGGATAATACGATAAACGGTCTTGGAGACTTCCCTGGAAAGTTCAATCTGCCAGATGGTGTTGCAACTTTAAGCTGGACTACAGGAGGATTCGCTTACAACACTCCAGAAAGCGTAACCATCGGTACTGGTAACTCTATCAATTACCAAAAGATTTGTTATCCTGCCGAGCTGTCGTATTTTGTAAATACAACAACTATGGTTTCTGATAAAGACATGTCTAATCTGAGCGAATTCCCTACATATACAGATTGGACAACGAAAACTCAAACTGGATGGGATGCAAAGACAAGTTTTGCAGAAAAAGCTGTTGAAAATTCAACAAGAACTGTAGGTTTGAAAGATCCTGTACAGTACAGCGTGGCTGTGTTGAAATCAACAGTAAGATGTGATGCTGCTACTCTTAAAGATAACGCTAAGCAAGCTGGAAGTTTAGACGAAGACCAGCAGATTTCGGTTCCTACAGATGGTTTTAAAGTAACCGGTATTCTGATTGGCGGTCAGCCAGCTTCAGTAGATTGGAAATATGAGCCAAAAGCTACTGGAGAATCTTTCGCAAATACGATCTATGATAATGTAATGAATGGTGCTCCTATGTATGCCAAGAACGAAACTTCTGCATCAAACGCAAACTATACGCTTGTCTTTGACAACAAGAAGTCAGATACACAAAGTCCAGTATATGTAACCATAGAGTTAGAGAACAATTCAGGACAAGCCTTCTACGGAAAAGACGGTATCATCCAGAAGGATACTAAGTTCTATCTTGTAGGTCAGTTAAATCCAAACAAAGAAGGTCTGTCAAAACCTGCTGGTGTGAATCGCGTATTCATGCAGGACTATGTAACAACAGCCAACTTTAAAATCACAGATTTAAAGGATGCATACAACTGTATTCCTGACCTCAGAACATCAGGCATCAACGTAGGCCTTGCTGTAGATCTTGACTGGAAGTCTGGTATTACATTTGATGTAGAAATTTAATCATTATACCTTACTGAGCTTTCGCAAGTTACGAAAGTTCAGTAGGGTAGATTTCGCTGTTTATAATCCTAATAGAGGACGGAAAATGAGAAAGAAAAAATCATATAGAATATTTCTGATAGCTCTGATGACTTTGAGCATCGCTTTCGGATTGTCTTCATGCATCAATGAAGACATGAGCAAGTGTGGCAAAGACTATAAGATCAAGTATAATCTGAGGCTCAATACACAGATTCATACCCTTATCGACTTAGACCTCAATACCACCGAGGAGCGACACATCGCCAACCAGCTGAAACAGGAACTAGGCACAGTCTTCACCGACCATGCCCTAGACAACGATTTGTCTTTCTTTATCGGAAATGATCTCTACCGTCACGAAGCTAACATCATGAATGCCAATTCGGTATCCTACACCATCTATCTGCCGCGAAACGACTACCAGAACCTTTCGCTCGCCAACACCGGAAGCGCCAGGAACGTGAAGATTACCGGTGCAAATGCCTGCAAGGCTCTCGCCCTGGAACAGGAACAGAAGGATACCATCGACAGTCACAATATCGGTCTGTTCACTTCCCGACTCACCATCAACGAGGCCGATTTCGAACACGACCTGCAGACCACCCTCTATATGGCAAACTGTGCAGCAGCGGTAGTCATCAACCAGCAAGAAGTGAAACCTGCCGAGCTCTGGGGATTCGTAGAAGGAATGGCAACCCACTTTCTCGTAAACGACAGTATTTTCTCAACATCCCGAAACACCATCGTGAGAGCCAAGCGAATCAACGAAGCCTCAACAGCCTCAGCCCAAACTCACGATGCACTCTATGCCGTAAGTTTCCCATCCAGCAAGGCAGAGTGGCGCTACCACATCATCGCCAAGGTAAACGGCAAATATACAGAAACCATTCTCACGCTGAACGAACCGCTGAAAGCCGGAAGGCTGAAACTGATTAAGGCAAAGCTCAAAGCCGACGGTTCGCTGGTTGTTACCAATGCATCAGTAGGAGTAAGCGTGAAACTCGACTGGAAGCCAGGAGGAAGCCACGACATTGACATTTAAGTGAAGAGTGAAGAACGAAGAGTGAAGAATTCAACAGCTATAAAGATTTGATACATGAATCATATTACGAAATACATATTTGCGATACTATCGCTTATCATGCTGACAGGATGCAGCGAAAGCGAAAAGAACGAGGTTAGACCAATGGATACGTTGGCACCCATCTCGCTCACCCTATCTGTGCCTGACGATAAGACGGAAACACGCATCGGAGATCCGGGAGAAGACACCAACGACATGGTGGACTGGGACCGGCTCACCATCATCGTTGCCTATAAGGAAAAGACGCAAGGCGACGAAATACACGATGCAGCGCCCCAGAAAATGGTATATTACGAAACCTATACCAAGAAAGAATTTGACAGAAAGACCCTCGTCACCCATGCCACCTCAACCCTATCAGGGCCTGATGCCAACGGCTTTCGCACCTATACGATGTATCTGCCGTTAGGCACCTGTTGCGTTTATGGGGTTACCTACAGTAACGGAGAAGGACTGAATCTGGAGGGAATGCTAGACGGCATCGCAAAAGACGGAAAAGACCATAACTCTGACATTTATAATTTACAGATTAGCAACGACTATGCCAAACCAAGCGGCGGCACTACGGACATAGCCAAGTTTATCAGCGTAGCCACAGGCTATGCGCTCAAGCTGGACCCAGAGACGCAAATTCTCACCAATGACAGAGATATAAAAGTAGAACAGAACATCAATGCCAATATCAACACCAAACAATACTGGCGCATGGTACTGGGCAGACTGGCTGCCAAGATTGACATCCAATGGGATGCCAAGGGAGCCTATGAGAAAGATGAAGATGGTAAGCAAAAATTCACCGATGTGAAAGTACAAGGTTTTACTTATCACGGCGAACCAGAAGAAGCAGAATCAACCATTTCAGGATCAGGAAAAGGCAGACTCTTCCCTACCCTTTACTATCAAGAAGTAACTTCCAAGACTTCGGTAAGCGGACACACCTCCTTTGTAAATACATCGGAAATCAGCAAGCGAAACGGAAGAGTTTACCATTACACCTTCCCTGATGGCACTGCGAAGCCACGCATCACCTTCGATATCAAGACGAAAAAAGATGGCGCAACAGAAGAAAAATCCGACAAGGTAACTTTCGACTTCAAGAACCGGACAGAAAGTTTCAATCCTGCCCAATGGTACAAGATCAACGTAACCATCAAGGGAACCCAAATCGGTAATGCAAGCAAAATCATCATCGATAATTTCTAAACATAAAAAACAGAACAACGATCATGAGAAAACTCTATCCAACATACTGCAGACTTATCGCGACCTTCCTGTTGCTGGGTTGCTCCATCGCCTTGTCAGCACAAGGCAAGACCTATTATGTGAAAGCAGATTCCGAGATAACGACCTCCGGCAACGACGGTTTGTCGTGGGATAAGGCTATCACCCTGACAGAAGCGCTGAGCCAAGCCAAGGCTGGCGATGAAATCTGGGTGAAAGGCTATGAGGATATTACCGGTCACATCTACAAGGCGCCGAAGGAAGGCTTCGTTCTCCCTTCGGGCGTTGCCATGTATGGAGGTTTTGCAGGAGACGAAACCATCAAGAACGATCTCCCTACGGGCAGACATAAATATCAGATGAAGTATCAGACGGCTCTGGTGGGCGACATCGCCACCAACGACAAGGCGAGCCAGCAGCTGATTATCTATCCAGAGAACACCACCCGCACCGACAATGCCACCCATGTGCTGACCCTCCAGATGGGCATAACACAGGACAACACCAACGACGGCAACAAGCCAACCATTGTTTCCGGTTTCCTTATCGCAGCAGGTAATGCCAAGGGAGAGAATACTTCTGCAAATGGCAGAGGCGGCGGCATCTACGTGATAAACAACGGCAAAGACAACAATGCCGGCAGCCGTTACTTCCGTATTTCGCAATGTAACTTTGCGAACAACTACGGCATGCGCGGCGGTGCCATCTATGTAGATAATTCCTGCACCAACCAGCTGTCAGCCATCAGCTACTGCAGCATTTTTAATAATGTGGCAGGCAAGCGAGGCTCCAGCGAAAACGAAGGTGGCGGTATGTGGATAGACGGAACTGCCACCGTCTACAACTGCAACATCAACAACAACACAAACGGCGGTATCCGACTTTCGAGCACATCGAAAATCGTCAACTGTTCTGTAATAGCCAACACCGTATCCGCCGCAGACCTGACCACAGACGGGGCATCAAACAGCATTGGCGGCGGAGCAGTTTACAACAGCGTGCTCTGGCATTCCACGGCACTCAGCAAGCAAGACAGCCGTCCTGCCTTCTATTCCTGTGCATTTCCGGAAGTAGAAGTTACCCATACCGATACCAATACCGACGACAACGGGAACGTAAGGATCAGCAACGAGAACCACGGCATAGAGCCAGCCCCTTGGTTCAAGCAGAGTGCCGTGACCCAGGGTTACGACTTCTCATTCAGCAGTAACCTGAAGCAATTATACAGCACCGCCTTCACATTCGAGGAAACCTCTGCCCTTTTGAACAAGGGAAAACTAGAATACTACAAAAATCTTGTAGTTGATGCAAACCTGGAAACTGCTTCTACCGACATCATGGGTAGAACACGCTATCAGACAAGCACCATCGACATCGGAGCCTACGAGTATGCCCGCATGAAGGCAGGACGCATCAGATACGTGAAGCCCCAGAAAGAGGGAAAGGGCGACGGATCAACATGGAATGATGCCACGGACGATATCCAGTGGGCCATCAACAATTTGGCAGAAAATGCACCAGGCGAGAAAGGCGAAGTCTGGGTAGCAGCCGGAACCTATGTAGTAAAAGAGCGTATCCTTACCGATGCCTCTTCCCCGGTATCCCTGCTGATGAAGAATGGCATCAGCGTTTATGGTGCGTTTAATGGAACCGAAAAAAGACGTTCCGAGCGCATCGAGGAATCCAAGAATTTAAAGCCTTGGGGATGGAAACAGGAATCCATCATCAGGGGTGCGGGATTCACGGGAAGCGATGATGCCAAATGGAACAATAGTGATGAAGCTTGGAACATACAGAACAGCGAGTCCTATCATGTGGTATGGTTTGCTCCTCTGCCTGAAGGAGAAGCCTTTACGGACGAAGTATATCTGGAAGGCTTCACCATTGAGGGAGGTACATATAACGGAACGAGCGCTGCTACCGAATACGCCCCAGGCTGTGGTGCAGGCGTTTATATCAATGACCCGTCAGCCCGAATGCGCTACTGCACCGTGAGATTCTGTAACTCGGGCATGAAAGAAAGCGGAAACATCAAGCCTCGTGGCGGCGGCATCTACTGCAAAAACGGACAGACAGAAGGTAACCTGGTATACGACTGTTCGGCTTACCAGGGCGGAGGCATCTATATTGACAAAGCCGGCTTCATCACCCGAAGTATGGTAACCAACTGCTCTGCCTATCAGGGAGCGGGTGTATATCTGAATGGTGACGCTAATAACTCAGAGAAAGCCTATTATCAGATTCTTGCCACCTCGGTAATCAGTAACAATACCAGTACCCGAAATGGTGCTGTGTATCTGGATGGTCACGGACTGGTGATTAACAACACCATCGTCAACAATTATACCAACAACACCTCAGATCCTGCTGACAAGCTGTCATCCAATACGGGTGGTGTGTATATCAAGAAAAAGGGTCTTCTTGCCAACAACGTCATCTGGAACAACTCGCTGCTCCAGCACAAATCAGGCACCAACAACTCTGCGTCCATGGCACAGATTTATGCAGCCAACCCATCAGAAGAGACCGTACAGTTTTACAACAACGCCATCTCGGATGTTAATGCAGCCAAATGGACCAGCACCTATCAGAGCGGAACCATCTCCATCAACACGTATTACTCTGGCAAGGGATTCGTGATGGGCAATGAAGCACCTTACAACACGGTGGAAGCCTTCAACGAGAAACGTGGCGTTCTTACAGACATGAAGACGGTGAACTATTACTGGGAAACATTGACAGGTAGCCGACTGCGCAACGTGGGCATCAGCTATGCTCTCCTGCCATCTTCCTACGTGTATCAGCCAAAAATAGACCTGAGCGGAAAAGCTATCAGTTCGGTTCCGTCAGCAGGAGCCTATATGGCAGACAACCACGGCCTTGTATTTGAAAAGAATGACAGCAAGAAACGCCTGCGCATCTACTTTGACCGTTCACGAGAACTGGTGGACGGAACAGGAGAGTCGTGGGAAAAGAGCTATACCTCATCATCTGTAGATGAAATTCTCGGTTATCTTGCCGACATCAAGGATGGAGCCAAGGTAAAGGTAGTCACTGCCGGCAACACTACGCCAGAGGATTTCACTATTGATATTGAGAAGAACAGCGGATGGGAGTTTGAAATCTGCGGTCGTGAGGGTATCTTCGAACCAAAGATAGCTTACACTTTCGAGGAAACAGATGCCAGGTCATGTACCTTCAGCATTCCACCTTGCGTACTCCCAATTACCGTGTATGGCGGTTATCCGGAATATTCAGAGAATCCGAATCCGAAAGATGAAGACCGCGACCCTATCAAATACCGCACCGAACTGAACGGAAACCTGAACGGTTCTGAACTCAACGAGGGTCTCTACCATCTGGTCCGCATCGAAGCGGGTGCCAACATCACCATCGACGGCTATGCCTTTACCCATGCATACGCTGCCGGTACTGCCTACATGCCTTATGGTGGTGGCGTGCTGATAGGCAGCATGGACCAGAGCAGTGAACCAACTACCGTAAAGCTGAAGAATTGCATCTTTGAGAACAATACAGCGACAGATGGCGGTGCTATCGCTACCATGCCGGATGCCGTGAATGTGAAATTGGAACTGGAAAACTGCGTCATCAATAACAATACGAGCAAGGATCCGCATAATCCAAGTCCTTCGGCGCTGCCTTCCATCATCTATCTGAACAAAAGCCAAGGCAGCAACAACTCTCTCACACTCAACCATGTAAGCATCATCAACAATGAGGGAGTAGCGCCAGATAACGACCTTGTGAAGAGAACCTCGTATGCTGTAGGAAACAAACTGAACATCAACGGCACATGGGATGGTTCGGAATGCAAGAACAGCATGGATATCAACACTCTTGGAAAAGACGGAGCCCTGAACTTCAGCAACCCAACCAATGAAGTGGGTGCCAAGATGAGCGGCAACGTTTATTACGGAGGCTATTCATCCTTCCGCCCGTTGACCAGTTCTGAACAGGCTGGTGCAATCATCAACAGTGCCCAAGAAAGCAATGCAACTACAACAGCCAAGGACATCACCGGCGAAGACCGCAACCTAGGTGGTGTTCCTGACCTAGGGGCATACGAAGCTCTCCTGCCAAAAGCAGGAAAGATTATCTACGTGCGTTCGTACAACCAGGACTATGAAAGTAGCAGCGATGCCAACAAAGACGACAAAGACGGCAACCCAGACTTTAATCTTCTGAATGAATCAGATACCGAATATGACGGAAGCACATGGGACAAGGCTATCATCGGTAACGCTATGTGTGATAATACAAAGACAAGAAGCGGCAACGATTTCTATGTAAAGCAGAGTGACAATACGCTGCTTAGCACCACTATTGACAATACAGATTATAGTAGTCAGACTAACGGCAAGTATCGTTCAGAAATAGATTCTTATGGTGATTTCTGGACGAATTCAGGTAACAAAGCGGCAGATATTTCCGATAGTTGGGGAACCTATAACAAGATTACCAACAACAGAGAAGAGCAATACATCAGCGGTCTGCAATACGCTGTGGAAAGAGCAGCTGAGTTGAATAAAATAAAAAAAGACAGCGTTGTGGTGTGGGTAGGTGCAGGTATCTATACAGACTACAAAGGATTCGTTATCAGAGACAACGTGAAGGTTTATGGTGGTTTCCCATACGAAGGCTATCCTACAGAAAGCGACCGTCATCCGCTGCTCTCCCAATACGTACCAGCACGTAAGGAATACGAAAATCTGAAAAAGGCCAAGTATGAAACCATTCTACAGATCAGAAAGGAATCGCCTGTATACTTCAAAAACGGAGATAAGGAAATGTGGTATCAGGAGAAAAATCCTACTGATGGCTCTAATTATGACTTTACAAAAACGTTGATAAACAGCGGGAAAACAGAGCGCCATTATGTACTGTATCAGCCAGACGTATGCCTTCCTACCTGGTCGCCATCGGGTGATGGAAACGCCTCACGTACCGACGGTAATGCTGTACGCTACAAAGAAGGATATTTAAAAGACAACATCTACTACAAGGATTACGAGTATGCCAAATGGGATGGCTTCTCCGTACGTCATGGTTATATCATCAACTATCCTGGTGCCAACCGTGACGGAGGTGCAGGTGTGCGTGTATTCCGAGGAGTAGAACTGGAAAACCTCATCATCGTCAACAACTTCAACCATGGCAGTCGCGTACGTGGTGGCGGTTTGTATATGGACGGAGAGAACAGTAAGATTTCGAACAGTTACCTGCTGAGAAACCTGAGTTATGCCAACCGCAGTGAAAGTTATGGAGGCGGAGCCTATATGATTCAAGGCACCGGCTACAACCTTGTGGTGGCAAACAACCGTTGTTATAACGGATCCTGTCGTGGCGGAGGTATCTTCCTGGAGAGTGCCAAATTCTACAACAACACCATCGCCTACAATATGGCGACAAACGGAACCGGCATCTATCACTGGCAGGATGCCAAAACCGGAGTTGCATCGCAACTTTCACTCTACAACTGTATCATCTATGATAATTACAACAACAGCAAGCAGATTACAGATCAGGTAAACTCAGCTGCATCGGGCAAGATGAATCCATCTCACAACTGCTACATGAACAGTAGTGACATCAACGACAAATTCCAGGAAAGCGATGGAAATTTCACTGGCACAGATTTGGCTTTTCCATTTGAGGACAAGACCTACGAAAATGGAAAAGACGGAGTTTTCCGCTTCCGCAATGCCCGATTAAAGAATAACTTCCGCCTGAACGAGGCTGATAGATTAGCAGGTAACAAGTGTCTGAATGGTGGAACCACAAATGTTGGAAATGGAATCATCCTTCCGGAAACCGATATGGACTATACCAACCGAATCAAGGACTGCGCCATTGATATCGGTGCCTATGAGGCTGATAATACTACCAATATCGAACCACAGAAAAAGACAAACAGCGCAGGTATTGTAGATTACATTTATTATGTAACCCAAAACGGATGGGGAAACAGAAGTGGAGACAGTCCGGAAAACGCTGCCTGTGCTGACAAGCTGCAGGACGTGCTGACTGCTGCTGGCAAGAAATTTGAAACTGCAAACCAGGGCATCACAGTCAATAGTCAAAAGCATCAGGTGTATGTAAAAGTAGCAGGTTATCAGGGTGATGATACAGGAAATCGATTTGTTTATCATGCCAACACGCTGGCAGACCCTAGCGATCCGCAGAGTTATACCTTCCTGATTCCTAACGGAGTATGCCTGATGGGTGGTTACTATGAGGGCGACCAGGAAGGAGGAAAGCTGAAAGATAGAACCGCCAATTGGGATAATGACAAACGCGACTGTATCAGCTCATACCAGACGGTATTAAGCGCGAAGACCGAAGTAAAAGAAGGTTCTGCCGTTAACCAGGAGGTGAACGGCTACCACACCGTGTGCTTCGGCAAATGGCCTACGGGCGACTATGACGACTACAACACCACTGCCTTGACAGAGAATACCATCATAGATGGCTGTCGCCTGATTGACGGTAAGGCAAGCGACAAGTCGGGCTTCAAGAGTATGGGTGGTGCAGCCATTGTACCAAGAATGGCACATGTACGCAACTGTGAAATTTCCGACTGTCAGGCTACCCAAGGCGGTGCTCTCATGTTGCTGAAGGGTAGCATCGTAAGCGGTAGTGTCATCGTAAGAAACAAGGCACAGAAAGGTGGCGCCATCTATGCGCTCCGTTCCAACGATAAGAACGAAGACACCAAGAACTACCATGCCTACGTCATCTCATGCACCATTGCCAGAAACGAGGCAACCATTGGTGGCGGAATCTACCAGGAGGAGAACTCCCTGATTGGCGGTAACTCCGTGATATGGGGAAATTCGGCACAGACCGACAACAACATCAGCGGTGATGTGAACTATCAATCTTACGACTATCTGCAGGGACTGGGAAAATATACGGAGAAATTCTATCCATACAACTATTGTTTCGTAGAGAAGATGGCGTTGCCAGCCAACAAAATGAATACGGAGATGACCAGCGACCTGGACAGTTACTTCAACGACAACAAAATCTTCAAGCCTCGTGCCTATTCACCATTGATTGGCAACGGAGTTGAGAAAGAATACGTCAATGCATGGAAGAATTATGGTATCAGCAGCTACGACATTACCGGTAAGGAAAGAAACATGACCAAGCAACAGACAGCCGGTGCATACACATCTGATCTGCCTGAGTTTGACGGTACCAAGCTTCTGAAGCGCCTGTTCGTTTCTCAGACAGGTGGTGAGATTGTAACAGAAGAAGAGAAGGCAACGTATTATGGCCGCTCCTTCCTGACTCCTTTCAACAGTCTCGAAGCAGCCCTCGACTACATCAATGAGGCACGAGAAAAGAAAGTGGCTGATGACAATACCCACTTCGAGATTCTGATGACAGGTGGAACCTACAAGCCGAGCAAGATGCGACAGAATAAAGACCTTTCGCCAGAGCAAAACACGATAGACCGCCGCTTGCAGAGTTTCACCATCCCTGTGAACGTAGATATCTTCGGCAGTTTCTCGGAAGATGACCTGTATTCTTCAACTCCTGTTGATCCTGATACTGGAAATAAAACTGGAGATGAGCTAACAAGCTTTAAAGGCAAGACTTTGGTTCCAGATGGAGACATCAAAAAGATTCTGGCAGAGCGCAACAAGAACTACATGGCCGACAACAACAAGAACGGTCTGATAGAGCCATGGGAGTTTCAGAATCCTACGATTCTTTCCGGTGATATCAAGGCATCGGAAAAGGAGCGTAATGTATATCATGTGGTCTACAGCAATGCGGGATCAACTAATACTTCGACTACATCGAACAACGAAGTGGTATTAGACGGTATTACCATCATGAATGGTGAAACCACGACAAAACTGAAGATAGAAGAAGGAGGAACTACCGAAGTTGCCGAGATTGGTCGTGGAGGTGGTATCTACACCAACCGCGTGAACTATACATTGAACCGTTGCCGACTGATTAAGAATTCCGGTCTGCATGGCGGAGCTGTCTATGTAAACAATGCAAGTCTAGACATCATCGGCAGTACTATCAGCGGTAACAGTAACGTATCAGAAAAGGCTAGTCAGGATGAAGTCACCGAACCTGGTAAGGGTGGAGCCATCTATCTCTATCTCACAAAATCGGTGAATGGAAACCTGCATATTGTCAACTCGCTCTTAGCCAACAATGATGTAACTTGTGGCAGATATACGGGCACACAAAATTCACAAGGCGGAGCCATCTACATCCGTAGAGCAAACGATGCCGGCAGTATGGCTGCGGACTATCAGGATGCCTACATCGTAAACAGCCTCATCGTGAACAACAAGGCAAAGCAAGATGGAGCCATCCATGTGGAGAACGAGGTGGAAAGCGGTACGATTACACCTATATTATATAATACCGCCATTTGGGGTAATGAATCAACTAGTAATAGTGTGCTCCTCAGGAGAGAGCACATGCGCAACTGCGCCTGGGATGAATTACCTGCTTCTACAGTTTCTCCAGCAACGGATGGCAATATCAAGTTGAACAAGGAGAACATCGCATCGGCTGGACCACGTTTCACAGCGCCTACAACGACAAAGGGTTACGAAGGTTATACACAGGATGCCAAGTGGAATCCACAGGCTATCTCTGTGCTTACAGATGCAGGTGACGGAAAGAAGGATGCAGACAATACAAACGAGAGTGGTAAATATCAGAAATGGTGGAGTATGCACAATAATCGCCTTAAGGAATATGGTTATCGATCTGAGTATATCCGTTCTGCTAACAGCAGTAAGGAATACTACAGATACGTTGGTCCGAAAGACGAGAAAGGTGTAGTGAGAGAAAAGCCTATCGACATCGGTATGTATGAATTCCAGTATGTATTCAAGTTTACAGACTTAGAAAAGGTTTATATCGGTACGGAAGAGAAAGGAAATGGCGATGGTAGCAGTTGGGATAACCAAAGCACCGACCTTCGTGGTGCCATCATTGCCATGGCTAACCCTTCTGGTAACAAATCTTTAGGTACTACAATCAACAACAACAGAAAGGTGTTTGTACGCGGAGGTACCTATTATTCGCCAACCTACTCTAGCGGCGATGCCTTCTCTCTCATTGTGAACAATGACGAAAAGGCTAAGTATATAACATCGATTGAACTTGTGGGTGGTTGTACGGGCTCGAATAATGCTGACGGAACAGAGGGGCAAGACTTCAGCAAACCTTCGGTACTCATTGAGAACCCAGCCAAGGCGGGCGAAACCAAAAACTTGCTCAATATCGTAACGAATGGTAAGCCGGTAACTATTTCCGGTTTCACTTTCCAGAATCAGAGTGGTGTGGGAGTAAATGCGAAGGTTAATAATGAGCAAGCCGGAACGGGAGAAGAAATGAAACTCCATCATTGTGCCTTTAGAAAGAATAACGGATCAGGAATGGTTGTTAACAACCAAAAAGGATATGGCATAAACATGTGGAATGTACTGTTTGCAGATGGAAAAGCAAATGGTCTTACTATCTATGGTTCACAATCAGCAGACATAACAAACGCCACGTTTGTCTGCAATAAAGACACAGCAGTTAGTGGAACAGACAACGTGTATAATTCTGTCGCCTGGAAGAATGGTACTCAAGACCTGAAAACAGGCAACAAAAATGTCGTGATTGCTAATTCTATCAAGAATGGAGATGTGCTAAACGGTCCAAACTTTGTAGATCCAACGAACGGCGACTATAGAATACGACCTAGCCTCATGTTGCTTGATCAAGGAAATAATGAGAAATATCCGCTAAATGCTGATATAAACTCAGAAAAGGACTTGGGCAATACAGCCCGTCTGATTGGCGACAACATCGATATCGGTGCATACGAGTGCGACACGAAGATGATTCAGATTATCTATGTTAAAGAAGGTTCTACTGTTGCAGGAACAGGTGAAAGCTGGTATAACCCAACCAACGACCTGCAAGGCGCCATCAACCTGGCTGAGCTTTATGCCAACAAGAATGCAGGTAAATATGGCTACGTCTTCGTAGATAGAAATCTGAAGGCTGATAATGTCAATATCAGCATGCCGGGCGTCAAGATGTTCGGTTCGATGCACGAAGAAACTGCTACTGGTAGTACAGAAGATATCGTGGCAAAACTCCTTACCCTGAGAAAAGGAATCATCGAGTCATCAAGTCAATCTGCCATCAATGGACTGACACTCAACAACACAACTACTGGTACTGAAAACAGAATGTGTCTTGTTGATGGATTCAAGGTTTCGGGCAACGTCAGCCTCAAGGGCAACAGCATGCTATCGACCTCTATCATAGATGGCAACATATCTGGCGATGCAAATGGCATGCTCTACAACAGTCTGGCATTAGGAAGCGTGGAGAATGTAAAGACCGTCAATGTAACAGCTTCTGGCAAATTACCATCACCAGATGGTAGTGCAGCCAACAGAGCATCTGTAACCTCCAATAATAAATATGTGAAAGATGCCTATTGGAAGTACCAGCTTGATGAAACATCTGGCGACATCAACGCCAATGCAGATGAAAGCAAAACCCAAGGATGCATCGACATAGTAATGCACAGCCATGACCTTGCCGGCAACCAACGCATCAGAGACAACGTAGACAACGGATGTTTCGAGACTTGGTATCTGACAAACGATGCAGAAGCAAAGGAGACAGATTACCCTCATGGTAAATCTGTGGTCTATGTCATGGCAGTAGGCAAGGAGCTGAAACTCGACAACTCATTCTATACAGAGATGAATCCGTTCAGCCCAGGCTTCCTGCTCCTGAAGCACCACGCCGGTTTAAGAGGCAACAACAGCTATGTAAACCTCACCAACTTTGCCGTGGAAAGAAACTTAAAGTCAGGAACCAACTTCTTCTCCATGCCATTCAAGGCTACCAATATGGAGGTTGAGGGCACAAATAATCCTGCTGATGGTAGCGTAGCAGTCTACTACTATAATGCTGCAACCCGTGCCAAATACGACTATAAGTTTGACCAAAACGAGAGTAAAGCATGGGTAAAAGGTGTAGATAACCAGCGAAACTTTACCGCAGGTTTCAGAATGGATGCTAAAGCCGACAAAATGAATGCAACAGGCAAGATGACCGTCCGTTTCTACGGAACCAGTTACACAGAGAAAGACGGTAGGACCAACAGGAGTCTGCTGGATAAGATTACCCTGGTACAGAACAATAACCAGCAGCCATGGTCAGACAGTAATGGTGGCGGCTTGAAATTCACCCACAAGGAGAACATGGGCTGGAATCTCTTCGGTTCGCCTTATCTCTGCGCCATGAACTATAGCGATATGGAATATGGCAGAGTCATCTACCAATACGAAGAAAACGGCAGCTACAAGGCTATCAATACCTATGATTTAACCACGGGTGTTTCAACGGATGGCTACATCCCGGCAATGGATGCCGTGTTTACGCAGACTGCCACTCTGGATAATTCAGAAAGCGTGATAGTAGAACATTCGGAAGCAAGGGCAACAACAGCCTATCAAGCAACCCGAGCCCTCGACATCGCCATCACACAGAGCAACAGAAACAGCAGAGCCGGCAACAGCACTCCTGTAGATGACCAACTCCAGTTGAATACAGTTCCTGCCTACGAAGCAAAAAGCGACTTTGATATGGGAAGCGATGGAGTGAAATGGATGACGAACCAGAATGCTCAGATCTATGCTATGCGCAATGGTGGACGCTACTCTCTCCTCTCTGCGGTCAGCATTGATGCAGAACAGACCATCGGAGTCAGTCTGCCGGAAACCGGTGAATACAGCATCAGCATCCCTGAAGATTGCGATGCCAGCGAATATGAAACCGTTTGGCTGAAGGACAAAGAAACCGGCAAGGCGGTAGATCTGAAGGATGGCAGTTATCCATTCTATGCTGCCCAAACTGGTGAGATGAACAACCGCTTCAATATCAGTTTCAACCGCAAGGAGACTGACATGAAGTCAGACATCACCATTGTTCCTAGCGGCAACTATCATATCCAGATAAAGGGTCTGAAACAGAACGACATCATCAGAATATACGGAACCTCAGGTGTCCTGGCGCTTCAGAAACAGGCAAAATCTGATACAGAACTGTTTCGCTCACCAGTAAATGGAACTGTAGCCGTAGAGGTAACGCGAGGCGGAAAACAGATAGCCGTAAAGAAGATAGCCCTTAAATAAAGGAATGAATGACGTAAAATTACGGAATAAATGTTAATAAAGCGCAGAGATAATCGCTCGTTTCAATAATTGGCATTATCTTTGCGCTTATTATATTATTCAATAGACTATAAATAACAAAAGAAAATAGAATTATGACAGAAAAGGAAATGTACAATCTGATAAATAGTCAGAACAACCAGCAGAGCAATGGCTTTGCTGTTAATGAGAAAGAGCGAGGTATAAGCGGTGTTTTCTCTGCTTTGATGCGCAAAGTGTATACATGGATGACCTTAGCTCTCCTGATTACGGGCGTTACTGCCTATGGTGTGGCTAGCAGTCCTA